>OAVP01000646.1_pt1 | contig 17710 bp, 17 predicted proteins | sample 1495311 | NCBI WGS metagenome assembly OAVP01 (sample SAMEA2580102, study PRJEB22360) | human gut metagenome | biome: human gut; feature: human-associated habitat; material: faeces | place: Denmark | collected 2008/2010
CTAATGCGTACCAAAAAATAGTGAACATTTTTTTGGAAGCTAATAAAATACATGCCTCTCGATAAAGTAGTTTAATAGGTGAGATAATGTATGAATGATACTCTTGAAACCTCTTCTTAAAAAAAATTTCCAGATGTAATTTATGAAGAAGCGACAATAGCCAATAAAAATCTCCTTCATTATGGGAGTCACTCTTGATCAACAAAAAACGATCAAGATGTAAAAGTGATTTTAAACATGCTATTAACATCGGATTCATTGAATCCCCCTTGAATCCGAACGAGTTGGAAAGAGAAGATCCCCCAAAGAATACTGATAACCGCCAGTCTACTATTAAACATTTTACTTTTATTTTACATCACTGCCGATACCACTAAGCATTCATTTTGAGCAACTGACGTTCTTCTTTTAATACTTGTAAGACTTTTGATGTTAAGGTTCTATCGAGCATTTTCTCTTCCTGCTTTACTACCTTCATTTCCTTATTGACTCTTTTAGTTACACCTTTCCATAATAAGATTCATTCATCTTTTACTTGCCTCTTTTATTATTACTTATTTCGGTGTGATATATTGAACCAACGAGGAACGAGCTAGATCATTGCCAATCACTCGGTAAGAAATCGTTGTACCACCATAAACGTTTGCTTCGGAAATTAAAATACCATTCGGTCCAACCGCTTCTACAAATGCGACATGACCATACCTGGGATCCGACCCCGCTGTCCCGTGGCTGAAAGAAATCAAGGTCCCGGCTTTTGGGGTTCGACTAACTTGATAACCTAATCTAAGACCAGTAGTTCCCCAATCTCCCCCATTTCCCATGTAATCATCTACACGACCACCTAATTGTGCGACTCGATTAAAGGCATACCAAGTACACTGACCTACAGGATAAGAACCAGAAGTATTATAATCTTTCCCATTATAAGCTGGGAAAGTCATTAACTCCCGATATTCATTTGGAACTTCTTCCAATCCTTTAATGAAGACACCACTTTGCCGTCTTCATACACATAATGAACCGTTTGTTTGACCTCTTTGGTCTCCGTAGATTCGATCATATTTGGCGAATAAGTGACAGTCACTTCGCGATCTTCTGATTCTGCAGTCAGACCTGTGACTTTATCAACCGTTTTTTGGTCCGCATTGTATTTGTCAATTTCTGGACTTAACACTTCATCAAACATCGTATCATCATCTTGGGCTTGCCATTCGCCATAGATCTTGTCACCAGTTGCTTCGTTGGTGGTGACGATTCTAGTGAACGTAACCGTGTCTACTTTATCTGGCGCGGCTTCTTTACCATCTTCATACACATAATGGATCATTCGCTTGACTTCTTTTGTCTCCGTAGATTCGATCATATTTGGCAAATAAGTGACGGTTATTTCGAAATCTTCTGATTCTGCCGTCAAATCAATGACTTTATCAACCATTTTTTGGTCTGCATTGTACTTGTCTATTTCTGGACTTAACACTTCGTCAAACGTTGTATCATCATCTTGGGCTTGCCATTCACCATAGGTATTTTTCCCTGTTGCTTCATTCGTTGTCACTGTGCGTGTAAAGGTCACCGTGTCTACTTTGTCTGGCGAGGCTTCTTTACCATCTTCATACACATAATGGATCATTCGCTTGACTTCTTTTGTCTCCGTAGATTCAACTATCTTTGGCGAGTACATGACAAATTCTTCAATATCTTCTGAATCGGCCTTTACATCGATAACTTCATCGATAAACTCCCTATCTGCATAGTAGTTGACTATCTCTGGACTTTTGACTAAATCAAATATCGTATCATCATCTCTTGCTTGCCATTCACCAAACGTTTCTTCGCCAGTGGCTAGATTCGTCCTTACTTCTCGAGTAAATTCAACTGTGTCTACTTTATCTGGAGCAGCTTCTGTACCGTCTTCATGCAAATAGTGAATGACTCGTGCGACAATTTTTCTTTCCTCATTACTTTCTATTTTAGGACTATAGATATACGTGACCGTTTGCGGAACATTGCTAAAGACAATTTTTTCCTCTCCTTGAACTTCCTTCAATGTATAGTTAGGGATCTCCTCAGGAACAACTTCAATTGAATCGCCAATATTTCCGCCAGTCAATACATTGTTTGATGGAATGGTTTCCTGTTCCTCAGCCATAACTTGTGCCAAAGGTGCCAACACAGGCTGACTTAACAAGATCGCCAATGACAAATAGCCCCAAAATTTCCTTTTCATAACATTCTCCTTTTATATTCGTTTAAATACGATACGCTTTCCTATCTTTCACCTATCTACAAACTTCGCCTTCTGATGATGGTGATGACTTGTTAATTACAACTTTTAGACACAGGATGCTCCTGTTCATTTTGATAGTATTGCATGGTTCATCATTCTGAACACGTCAACATTTGTATCAGAAATGACCAAACTTGTCAGGTTTCAACGAACAGGTTATTCAAACAAACAGATCGTTCACTTAACCTGCTTCTTCATGCTCCAAGCTTGGACTCGGTCAGTGTTCCAATCACTGATTTAAATTGTTATTTTTACACACATAAAAAGAGACACATAACATGCATCTCTTTAGGCGCCCCATTGTAAGTTCAGTCTATTATTGATTTTTTACTAGTTATCCCGATACTCGATCGTCAATCCTTTTAAAAAGTTGCGGGCATATTTGTCTAAGCATGGCTTGTAATTGCGATGGCCTTCTTTGCGTAAAATGGCGCCCAGTTCACCTTTTGAAACCGTAACTCCCGCTTGCTCGAAAATGTTCAGCATTTCATCCGTTGTTAGGGAAAGGGCGATTTTTATTTTCTTCAGCATCAAATTATTCACATTGCCATTGTTCAACTCTAAGACAGGTTCTGCAGCATCTGACTTTGTTCCTCGTTGCGAGCGAATCAAACCATTTAAGAAACGCTCAAAGGCTTCATTGGTACACTCAATCTCGTAGGTCTCAGGGTCTTTTTTCTTCAATAATTGTCTTACTTCTTCTTTCGTGAAAGAAGCGCCGCCAAGTTCAAAAATTTTCACCATGTCAGTATCTTTGATATCCAAAGCATAGCGTAAACGCGTCAAGCGATCATTGTGATTCATTCTATACACCATCCATTTCTTAGGTTGATTATAACAAATAAACCTAGACGAGTAATCCCGTTTTCGCTTTTTTACTCTAAGAACCCATTGTTTTCGTTCAAATGTATATCGATTCTCTCATTCTACTTCCTCCGCTATACTTGATTTAGGGAGTAAATTTATTCTAACAAAACAATAAACAAAAAAAAGCATCTGGTACGATGATGTTTTGGATTGCTTTATTGTTTTTATTTTGTATACAAAAGGGAGAGGAAAGAAATGAAGAAGTATGGGAAATTTTTGGTAATGATTGGGGTATCGACGGTGATTATGTTTTGTATGATGTATTTCAATGTCTATGCCCTCGATCATATTTTTTTCAGCCAAACCCGCCTGTTTATGGCACTTATGATGGGCGCGATGATGGCGATCATCATGCTATTGTTTATGTGGAAGATGTATGACAAAAAGAAAATGAATATCGGCATTCTAGTTGTCAGTGTTGCACTCTTTTTTAGTTCACTTTTTATGGTCAGAAGCCAAACTGCCGTGGGAGATACAGCCTGGATGAAAGCCATGATTCCCCATCATTCGATTGCGATTCTAACCAGTAAAAATGCCGATTTGTCTGATCCAAGAGTAAAAGAACTTGCAGAAAAAATCATCGACGCACAGGAAAAAGAAATCAAAGAAATGAAAGAATTGATCGAAGAGTTAGAAAACAAATAGCAATTTTATGTGCTCACTTAAAGAACCAGCAGATCAACTTTTTCCTCACGGATGAGAAGCCCTTCAAGCAATAGCTGAAGGGCTTCTTTTTTATCGTCAGCTACTTTCTTTCTACTGAAAAATCCTGACCGTTATTGCATCCGCTCTTGTTTGACTTTCTTATCCACAACATGACGCTTGGCAAGCTCTTGGCGAATAGCCGCTAAATCAATCCCCATTTCTGCCATTAAAACCAATGTATGATACGCCAAATCAGCAATCTCATAAACGGTTTCTTGACGGTCTTCCTTCATCGCCCCAATTACGACCTCGGTTGCTTCCTCGCCGATTTTTTTTAAGATTTTTTCACTGCCTTTTTCAAACAAGTAGCTGGTATAGCTGCCTTCTTGTGGCGTATCTTTACGACCTTTTATCAGCTCATACAACGCATCGATGGTTGGAGAGGATTTTGTACCATAAAGCACCTCTGTAAAGCAGCTTTCTGTGCCTGTATGGCAAGCGGGTCCGTCTTTTTTTACTTTGGCGACTAAGGCATCTTGATCGCAATCTGCGGTCAATGATACTAAATGCTGGTAATTGCCGCTAGTTTCTCCTTTGCGCCACAATTCTTGGCGACTGCGGGAATAAAAGGTCATCAATCGGTCCTTCAAGGTCAAGGTCAAACTTTCTTGGTTCATATAAGCCAAGGTCAAAACTTCATTCGTTTCCACATCTTGCACGATCACTGGAACCAATCCTTGTTTATCAAATCGTACTTGCACCATGTTATCCACTCCTTCTATTGCCTGTCAAAACGCCAACGCTATACGGTTCGTACGGGAATATCGACGGCCTGTAATTGTTTTTTTAGCTCTGGGATTTTTACCTCGCCATAGTGAAAAATCGAGGCTGCCAACCCTGCTTCAATATTTGGCAATTGAAACAGCTCGATAAAATCGGCACTTTTGCCAGCACCACCGGATGCGACGATCGGTAATTTGGTGATTTCGCTGACAGCTTTCAGCAAGTCGAGATCAAACCCCTGCTTCACGCCATCGGTATCCATGCTGTTGATGACTAGTTCACCAGCACCTAACTGCTCAGCTTGGTGAATCCACGCCAATGCTTCTAAGCCTGTATCTTCCCGTCCGCCTTTGGCAAACACATGCCAGTTCTCACCGACACGGCGAACATCAACGGATAAAACAACGCACTGGCTGCCATAGCGTTTCGCGCCTTCTGCGATCAGCTCTGGTCGGCGAAGCGCTCCCGAATTGACGCTGACTTTGTCGGCGCCACAGTTTAAGACTCGCTCAAAATCTGCTACTTGATTGATGCCACCGCCCACCGTCAAAGGAATAAACACTTCTGACGCCACGCGCTGCAAAATGTCCGTGAATAAGCCGCGTTCTTCTGCAGAAGCAGTAATGTCATAAAAAACCAGCTCATCGGCGCCTTGTTCATTGTAAAAACGCGCCAAAGTCACCGGATCATTGACATCTTTTAAGCCAGCAAAGTTGACCCCTTTCACGACTCGCCCATCTCGCACATCAAGGCAAGGAATGATTCGTTTGGCGATCATGACCTTTCCTCCCCTGCTGCTAAGACATCGGCCAATTGGAGACTGCCGTTATATAAGGATTTCCCGACGATCACGCCAGAGATCCCCAACTGTTTTAATCCTTTGATATCTGCCAATGAAGCCACGCCGCCAGAAGCCACGATGTCGCAATCCAATTGATTGAGTTTTTCGTATAAGGGCAGATTGATGCCTTCTCCTGTACCGTCACGGGAGATTTCGGTAAAGATGATCGTTTGCGCGCCCCATGCCACCAATTGTTGGCAAAAAGTAAACGCGTCTGTTGCCGTTTTCTCGAGCCAGCCTTCCACTGCCACTTTTTCTTCCTTGGCATCGACTCCAATGGCGATCTTATTGCCGTATTTCTTGAGCATCGCTTTTGTGAATGCTGGGTCTTTCTGGGCAATCGTGCCGAGGATCACCCGATGAACGCCTGCTGCCAAACAATGTTGGATCGTTTCTTCCTCACGAATCCCGCCGCCAACTTCGACAAACAGATTGGTCTGCTGGACGATATTTTTTGCGACATCAAAGTAATGGAGTTTGCCGGCTTTGGCACCATCTAAGTCGACGAGGTGCAGATAGTTGGCACCTTCTTCTTCAAAGGAACGAGCAAATGCCACTGGATCGTCCCCAAACACTTCTTTTTGCTCATAGTCTCCTTGGTACAAACGGACCACTTTTTGATCTAACAGATCGATTGCTGGAAAAATTTTCATAGCGGCACCTCCGTAAATGCTTTTAAAATCTTCAACCCGACTGCCCCGCTTTTTTCTGGGTGAAACTGAGTGCCGAAGACATTGTCTTTTTGCACGATACCGGGAATTGCTAGACCATAGTCACTGTCTGCCACGACATACTCTTGGCAATCAGTAGCAAAATAACTGTGGACATAGTAGACAAAGTCTTGTTCCCCTAGCCCGCTGACGAGGGGACTTTCTTTTCTGACAGTCAAACGATTCCAACCAATCTGCGGCACTTTCAGATTCAGTTTGGCTTCTTCAAAGGCGCATTGCATGGAAACGATCCGTCCTGGAATCAAACCGAGCCCCTCATGTGTGCCAAACTCCTCACTGCTATCAAACAACAGCTGCATCCCTAAACAAATGCCTAAAAAGGGTTTGCCAGCTGCTGCCAATTCTTGGATCGGTTCGATCAGCGACAACTCTGCTAACTTTTGGCGGGCATCGCCAAAAGCGCCTACGCCGGGTAAAAGAATGCGGTCGGCAGCTTTTAATTCTGCTAGTGAACGCGTGATTCGGCACTCAACACCCAAGAAGTCCAGCGAACGAGACAAGCTGAACAAATTGCCGACCCCATAGTCGATGATTGCTAACATAATACGCCCCTTTCCTTATCTCATCCCTCTGTGTGGAAGATACGTAATCATTTTCCCCCTCATGAATCACTGAATCGTCCCTTTGGTTGAAGGGATCTCATCTGGGGCTGCTTGATTGATCGCCACCGCTTCACCTAAAGCACGCCCAAACCCTTTAAAGCAAGCTTCCACAATGTGGTGGCTGTTTTTGCCAGCGATTTGATGGAGATGAATCGTAGCACCTAATTCACGGGCAAAAGCAATGAAGAATTCTTCAACCAACTCCGTATCAAACTGCTGCCCGATTTTTTCACTCGGTATCGCCAACTCTACGACTGCCATGCCGCGACCGCTAATATCGATCGCTGTCATAACTAAGGCTTCGTCCATCGGCAGCAGCATACTACCATAGCGTTTGATGCCTCGTCGCTCCCCAAGACTTTCTGAAAACGCTCGGCCAATGGCGATGGCAACGTCTTCTGTTGTGTGATGGGCATCCACTTCTGTATCGCCATCACAAACCAACGTCAAATCAAAGCGACCGTGGCGGACAAATAATTCCAGCATGTGGTCTAAAAACCCCACACCAGTCTTGATTGATTGCTGACCAGTACCATCGATCGTCAACTGCAGGTGGATCTTGGTTTCCGTCGTATTGCGGGTAACTTCTGCTTTTCTCATTCCTTCACCTCTTCTATGATCGTTGTTAGCACCGTCATCAGTCGTTCCATCTGGGCCTTCGTTCCTACCGTAATTCGTAAATACTCTTTGATGCGGGGCTGATTGAACCAGCGGACGAAGATTTTCTGCTCTTTCAGTGCCTGATACAACTCTTCACCGGCAATCGCAGGGTGCCTTGCAAACAAAAAATTCCCTTGGCTGTCGGTCTGCTCAAAGCCGAATTTCGCTAGGGCTTGCTTGCTCCACTCACGCACGTGGATCGTTGCTTGGATTTTCTCATCGACATACGCTTGTTCCTGCAAAACGGCTGCACCAGCGGCTTGGGTCAAACTATTGACATTGTACGGATTCAAGCTAAATTTCAACCGATTCAAGTCTTGGATCAGTCCTTCATTGGCAACCGCAAAGCCTAAGCGTGCTCCTGCCAGCTGCCGAGATTTCGAAAACGTCCCCACAACCAAGAGATTTGGGTATTGATCGATCAAAGAAACCATTGAAGAGCCGCCAAAATCGATATAGGCCTCATCGACTATCACTAAGCGATCGGGATGCCGTTTTAGAAAGGCACAGATTTCGCTTTGTTCTTGATAAACCCCAGTCGGGGCATTGGGATTGGCAAAAATGACGGTCCCTTTGAGTGAATCGTAGTCCGTTAACGCGATTGAGAAATCTTCTTGCAGCGGAACAACGGTAGCAGCGACTTGGTACAAGGCACTATATACTTGATAAAACCCGTAGGTCACATCGGGAAAGGCGATGCCGTTTTCCGTGAAGCCTTGAAAGAGGTAGGACAAGACTTCGTCACTGCCATTACCGAGAAACAGTTGGGCTGGCGTAACGCCAAGATAGGCAGCCAGAGGGTTTGTCACCACTTCAGCAGCAATATCCGAGTAACGATTCAGCTTTTGGGCGGCATCAGCAACCGCTGCTTGAACACTTGGCGCTGGCGGATAAGGACTTTCATTGGTGTTCAGTTTAATAACGACTTGCTCATCTACTTGTTCCCCCGGTGTATAAGGAGTCAGCTTGTGATACTTTTGATGTAAAAAGGTCATTTTTCTCCCTCTCTTCGTACATTGATCGAACGGGCATGGCCGATCAAGTCTTCGGTTTCCGCGAACAACGCTACAGCTGGACCAGCTGCTTTCATGGCTGCCTCTGGGTAATACAAATAACTGCTTTTCTTAATAAAATCATCCACTGATAACGGCGAATAGAAACGAGCTGTCCCTTCTGTCGGTAGGGTATGATTTGGTCCAGCAAAATAATCTCCCAGTACTTCCGGTGTATGGTGACCTAAAAAGACACTGCCCGCATTTTCTACTTGTCCCAATAATGCAAAAGGATCAGCCACCGCTAATTCAAGGTGTTCTGGAGCAATTTGATTGGTAATGGTAAGTGCTTCGGTCAAATCTTTGACCAGAATCAGCTTTCCGCTAGATTCAAGCGCCGCAGCAGCAATGTCTTTGCGGGGCAGTTGCTTCAGCTGCAACTCAAGCTCGGCTTGGACTTCTTCAATCAAAGCTGCTTCTGTTGTGACTAAGATGGCTTGCGCTAAGGGATCATGCTCGGCTTGTGCCAAAAGATCCGCCGCCAGCCAGCGAGGATTTGCGCTGGCATCAGCGAGGATCAGCACATCGCTGGGCCCTGCGATCATATCGATATCAACTTCGCCGTACACCATTTTTTTCGCTGTGGCGACATAAATATTTCCCGGTCCGACGATTTTGTCGACTTTGGGAATTGTTTCTGTTCCATAAGCCAATGCCGCTACGCCATGGGCCCCACCGACTTTGTAGATTTCATCCACTCCGGCAACGGAAGCTGCCGCTAAAATAGCAGCCGGAACTTTTCCCTGACTGTCCGTCGGTGTGATCATAACGATTTTTTTGACCCCGGCGATTTTTGCCGGCAGGACATCCATCAAAACCGTACTTGGATAAGCTGCTGTGCCGCCAGGAACATAGACCCCGACTTTTGTTAATGGTAAGACCCGCTGTCCCATCACAACGCCATTTTCCTTCGTTAAGACAAAGCCTTGCTGGACTTGTTTTTGATGAAATGCCAAAATGTTTTCTTTCGCCTGTTCCATCACATTAAGCAGCTCGGGTGAGACGGCATGGACAGCCGCGTCTATCTCCCTTGGACTGACGGTTAAGGAAGACAAGGTCACTTGATCGATTTCCTCAATTAATTGAAACAACGCCTGATCTCCTTGCTGCTGAACACGGGCAATGATTTGGGCGACAATGGTTGAAACATCTTTCGTTTCCGACTGTTTCCTTGCCACAATCGTTTCGATCGTATCTTTTTGGGTCGAAAAAATTCTCATAATTGCTCCCTCACCTTCTCAATCACTGTTTGAATGCGTTCTTGCTTGAAACGCCACGTGGCGTGGTTGATCACTAAGCGCGCTGAAGACGGCGCGATGTCTTGGATCACTTCTAAATCATTTTCCTTTAGTGTCGTCCCCGTTTCGACGATGTCAACGATCACATCGGAGAGACCTAATAAAGGGGCCAATTCAATCGATCCATGCAGTTGGATCAATTCCACCGAGCGACCTAACCCTTGATAAAACTGGCGAGTGATCTGCGGATATTTTGTAGAGACCCGCAGCGGTCGGGAGAAATCTTCCTCGAAATCCTTACGCGCCGCTACGGCCAAACGGCAGACCCCCATATGCAAATCAAGAAATTCGATGACTTCCGCCTTGCTTTCCATTAAAATATCTTTGCCTACGACACCGATATCCGCCACTCCGTGCTCCACATAGATTGCTACATCGCTAGGCTTGACTAAGAAAAAGCGCAGCTTGTTTTCTTCATCACAAAAAATTAGTTGGCGATTGTCTTTAAAGACGCCTTGCGCAGCGACTCCGGCTTTCGTGAACAAATCGTATACGGCATCCCCCATGCGGCCTTTTGGCAGCGCAATGTTCAAATAGCCTGAACTTTCGTTGTCAGTCGGCAACTTTTGCCCTACATGGTTGAGCTTCATACCAAACCCGATCGCTCCTTGCGCTTTGCCTTGCCGACTCATTAAGCGATCATAACGGCCCCCATATAAAATCGTCTCTCTTGCTTCTTCGATAAATCCTTGAAACAGCAAACCACTGTAATAATCGGCATCATTTAAAATCGAAAAATCCAACCTTATCCGAATGGAGGCTGACAGTTGTTCTTTTTGCAGAGCTTGATACAGTTGGTTCAGTTCTGCTAAACCAGCTTGTGCTTGGGGATATTCTGCCAGCAGCTCTTTGGCTTTTTGATACTTGGTTTCAAAATCACCTGACAAACGTACCAGTTTCGCTAATTTTTCAGCTTCTGTTGCTGATAAGCCAGCCTTTTCAGTCAGTGCATCCATGCCATGAGAACTCTTGTCCCGCAGGCAGTGCAGTACCTTTTGTCGATCCGCTTCGGGGAAGCGTTGGCAGATACCGTCCAAAATCCCCATATGGGACAGATCTAAGGTCCCTTTTCCCACCTGAGCCAAACTTTCCCACGCCAGTTTTACAACCTCCAGTTGATCTTCCCACGTGATTTGGTCAATGAGCTCCAAACCGATTTGATCTATTTTTTGGTATTCCCCAGCTTGACGATCCTGTCGATAGACATCTTCCACGTAATACACTCTACGCGCCTCTCCAGACGGTGTATTTTTGGCAATCGACAAGGTAACATCGGGTTTTAGAGCCATCGTCCTGCCATCCGTGCCTGTAAATGTGATGATGGAAGAACCACGCAAAAACTGATCATTTTGCTGATAGTTGCGATACTCTTCAAAGTTGTTCGAGTGATAAGGTGAAAAATGATGCTGCGTATACAATTTTCTTAATTTCAGTTCGACTTGTTCGGCTGGTTTCAATACATTCCATAACTCTTCCACACTTATCACTCCTATTTCATGCCACTGATCCGGCTTTCTCACTGTTAAAGCCACGCTTTATCATCGATTCACCATCAGTTTTTCTAATAATACTAATGGTTTTGCCATAAATAAGCAATGGTATTTTTCGAAATATTCTGGATTTTTTCGATACAATTCATTGGTAGAGACAAAGAAAGGGCATCAAATAAAAAAGCCCTGCTGAAAATTCAGGACAGGGCTTTCACTTGAAGGTATAGTTGATGTCCGCGTTAAGAAGCTTGAAAAAGAAATGATTGGGAACCCATTATTGAACTGAAAATATATAATCGCTGCTATTTACTTTTTGCTGTATCGTCTGAGCAAATGGTTCATGATCAGCTGTGTTTGTGACAATGATGGGGATCGTTAGATCATAGCCTGCTGCACTGATTTCTTTTTCGTCAAAAGAAATCAGTTTTTCTCCAGCTTTAACGTATTGATTTTCAGCTACATAAAGAGTAAATCCTTTTCCATCTAAATGAACCGTGTCGATCCCGATGTGGATCAAAAGTTCGACCCCATTTTCACCTCTTAAGCCAATCGCATGCTTGGTGGGTGTAGTCATAATCACATAACCATCAAAAGGAGCGACTATGGTCTCATCAGAAGGAATGATCGCCACTCCGTCCCCCATCATTTTTTCCGAAAACATCGGGTCCTTGACTGTCTCAAGGGAAACAACGCTTCCCGATATTGGACTGCTGACTTTCAAAGCATCTTCGGCTTTACTCATTTGACTTACTTGAACTCTTTTTCGTTCTAAGAGAATCGTTGTAGTAAAAGAAACGCATACTGCTAGAAGAATGACGACAATTGCAAACCAAAAATTGCTATTGAATCCAGAACCATCTGTCGGGATAAAAGTCGGGATCGCAACCAGACCTGGTGAAACAACTGCATATTGTTTTAGTTGAACAAATCCTGCCATGATCCCACCTACTGCACCACCTAGAATCGCTCCTATAAAAGCACTTCGATAGTTGATCAAGATGCCAAAAATAGCCGGCTCGGTGATCCCCATCACACCAGTCAGTCCTGAAGAAAGAGCCAATGCTCGTTTTTCAGTATTTTTTTCTGTATAAGAAATAGCTAAGGCTGATGCACCCACGGCAACGTTAGCTGCTAGCATAGCCGGCATAACAAATGAATCATAGCCGTAGTCCCCTAACATAGCAAAGACCAAGGGGAACAACGCTTGATTGGTGCCGGTCATGACCAATAGCGGAGTCATTGCTCCTAAGACACCAACTGAAAACCAACCGAGTTTGTCGTATAAAAAGCTCAACCCACTAGCAATGTATCCGCCCACTGCATTTCCAATTGGCCCTAATACAATTAATGTGACAGGCACTGTAATTAAAATAACTAATAATGGCTTGACGAAATACTTGATCGATTGCGGAATACACTTATCCCCGATTCGATCCATTACCGCCATAAACAAAACACCAAATATTACGGGAATAGTCGTTGTATTATAGCTCATCGTTGGGATAACGATTCCTAAGAAATTCAATCCTTCCACGCCATTGATCAATGAGTGGACGAGGATCGCACCTAGGAACATACCCATCAAACCATTGATACCAAGTTTTCTAGCAGCACTATACCCAATATAAATCGGCAGAAAATAAAAACCCGCATCGTTGATGGCATTTAAAATCGTGTAGGTCCCGCTGTCAGCTGCAAGTCCGAAAAAGGTCACACCAATATTCAATACCGCCGATACCAGCCCAGCAGCTACCAATACGGGCAGAACCGGAACGAAGGTTCCACTGATAAAATCGACAATCAGTAAGCCGTAGTCTTTGAGGGTGCGCTTCGTTTTTCGTTCCTCCTTCGCCTGACCATTCATTTGATTTCGCTCTTCTGTAAAAATTGCATACACTTTTGGCACATCCGGACCGATGATCAGTTGAACTTCATGTCCTCTTCTCACTGTGCCCAAAATGAGTTTGTTTTCTTTTAATTGCTTGTCATCAAAAGCGGTCGGATCACTTAGCTGTAGACGAAGCCTAGTAGCACAGTGATTGACTGTTTGAACATTTTCGATTCCTCCGATATTTTTTATAATATACGCAACCAGTTCATGATAGTTTGACATAGTGATTCATCCTCACTTTATTTTATAAACCGCTTTCATTAAAGTAGTTTTTGGAGCGATAGAAGCTCTTTCTTCTATCGCTCATTTCTCATCCTTTTGGACGTGCTAACGTTTGACCATTTGATTGGATCACTTCTTTATACCAATAGTAAGAATCTTTCGGGATTCTACGTAAATCCAGTAAGTCTTCATCAGTTGTATTGATATAGACAAGTCCATATCGCTTCGCCATCCCATTGCCTGTACTCAAAAGATCAGTAAAGGACCATGGATTATAACCAAAGACTTTTGCGCCATCTTCAATCGCCAATCCGACTTGATAAATCTGATCATTTAAAAAATCGATTCGTTCTTGATCATGTACTTGTCCATCCTCACCCAGCGTCTCATGCGCCCCGTAGCCATTCTCAGTAATCACCATTGGTAAATGATAGTGGTCTTCCATATAGCGTAACAAGTAACGCATAGCAACTGGATCGATCTCCCAATCCCAATCGGTTGTCTCGACAAAAGGATTGACCGTTTGCGCAAAAATCCCTGGATAATTTGGGTAAACAAATTCCCCTTTTTTCCCCGATTTGTTCAACCCAATTTCTTGATGATCGGATGCCACTGGTGACTCCTTCGCTACGTTGCTACGGTAACAGTTGATGCCGAAAAAGTCGATTTTTGCTTGTGCAACCAATTCCATATCCCCAGGGCGAATATCGGGATCAATATTATTTTCTTTCCAATAACGTTTAATAAAACCATTGTATTCACGATTTGCATTAAAATCATTCCAGATTTTTTCCGTCAGTTCTTCTGCATTCATCGCTGCAATCTGATCTGCTGGTTTTGCTGACTCAGGATAAAACGGAACCATCCCAGGAACCGGGCCGATCTTGCCGTCTTCAACCAATTCATGACACGCAATCACCGCTTTTGCATGACATAGGTTCATAATATGATTGACTTTCCACTTATCTTCAAACCAAGTCTCTGGGTATTTGCATACTCCTAACCAGTCTCCATAGACAATTTGCATGTTTTGCTCATTAATTGCCAGCCAGTATTTCACACGATCGCCGAATGACTCAAAACAGGTTCTAACATATTGGTCAAATGCATCAATGATGCCTCGGTCGTACCAACCATTAAATTCTTCGTCAACCCAGACTGGCATATCGTAGTGATACAAAGTGACGATTGGAGTAATGCCATGTTCAACTAATTCATCAATCAGCTGATTATAAAAGTCAATGCCTAATTGATTGGGCACCCCTGAATTATCAGGATAGATCCTAGGCCAAGCAATCGAAAAGCGATATGAAGTAAAGCCCGCATCAGCCATTAATTGGACATCTTCTTTGTATTTATGGTAATGATCAGCGGCAATCGAATTATCTGTATAGGGCTTTTTCTTTTTGCTGTTTAAGTCGATGATCGCAGTTGAACGCCCATCTTCTGCTACAGCCCCTTCAACTTGCCACGCAGCACTTGAAGCGCCCCATAAAAAATCCTTTGGAAATAGTGGTTTATCTTTATAATGCATGCCCATTGCCTTCTCTCTTAAATTTAAGTAAATAACCATTGAATAGTAGATCAAGTACGAAATCAATGCCATACGTATAGTAAAGCAGCTCAGTGATTTCTTTCTCATGTGTTTGTGAACTTAAATGATACAATTTATCAAAATAGCGGTTATAGATCGGGTTTCTATTATTTGTAAACAAAATCGTTGGTGCCTTGACCTCTTTTAGTATTTCAAGCATAGAAGAGACGAAGAGACCCGATAGCGAAAAAACAATGATCAAGGGATCTTGGCAATGTTCCAAGGCTAATGTCAGATCGCTCTTTGATGTTAATAAAGTAATTCTTTTACCAAAGATAACCATTCGCTGCTGGAAAGTTTTTACACTACCAGTAATATTGCTTGAACACAAAATCATAACTTCCCGGCTATCATTGATTAATCGGACAAGACGATCGACTTCTTGTGTATTAAACCGCAGACTTAATTCTTCCATTAGCGAAGTAATATTGGCTTGAAGCTTAGGCAAAAAATCAGAGTAGCCGTAAAACTTTAGAAATTCATTGATTCCATCATCAAAAGTTTCCGCGTTTTTTTTCATATCTAAAAAGTTCTCGTAGCCCAATTGTTTCGCAAATCGTCGAATGGAGGCCCGCGATACATGCTGCTCTTCTGCAATCTGATAAATGTTCCATCGAGTCACGCTTTTGAAGTTCTCTAAGAAAAATTTAGCAAGTTCAAATTCAACCGTCCCTACTTCATTTTCGTTCACAATATTATTTAACTTATAAATGAAATTCAATCGATTATTATCCATTTTTTTAATCTCCCTTGGCCAAGTTTGATTGTATCTAAATTATAACGTATCCGTTTCCAATATTGGGGTGCATGTCTTGTCCCCAGTTAAATCTTATCTAGAAATAAAAAAAGAGGCACAGAATTCGGCTTCTGTCCCCTTTTACCTATTGTATGTTGTATAGTCACTGATAGTACTTCTTTCTAATCAGAGTCTTCTTCACAAGAATGAAGCAAAAAACTACTCTGTCGATCACTTTACAGGTCTTCTGAACTTTGTTGCTATGAAACCTGACTAGCATAAAAAAGCATGTGCTAATCATGTTTTTTAGTAGCTACACGAGGCCGTGCTTTTGGAGCGCTTGCGCAATCCCGCCGTCTTCTGGTCGAGCCGTCACCTCGTCAGCTACTGCCAATAGCTGTTCACAGGCATTGCCCATTGCAATTCCCGTCGCAACAGCTTCAAACATTTCGACATCATTATGGCCGTCACCAAACGCCAAGGTATCTTTGTTATCGATCCCTAGATGGTTCAAGAGAAAATCGATGGCTGTTTTCTTGTGGATATTCTTGATGCCGATCTCGCCGCTATCTTTGCCAAAAACAGGTACCTTACTTCGAATCATTTGGAATTGTTCGTGGTATTGGTCATGGACCTGTTCATAAGGAATGGAATGATTGATGAAGGAAACTTTGTTCACGTCATCGTAATCGATTTTCGCTTCGTCCTCAATCAGTAAATCAAGGAACCACTGAATAGTTTGAACGCGTTGTTTTCCTGCTTCACTTTCAACAGACTCACCTGCTAAGACGATCTCCAGCAAACGATTTCTTAGATTGGTACTTGCAAATAAACCTTGGTTCGATTCCAAGTAATACTCGATTTGGTTTTCTTTTAAGAAATCAATCAATCTTAATAAAGCTTCTTTTTCAAAAACTTTGTGCAAAATCACCTCATTATGCACCTCACAATAACCGCCGCCGGCACCAATCATCCCACTTAGGGGCAGTGCCAACACGTCTTCTGTAATTTCGGCCTTTGAACGACCGGTACATAAGAAAAATTCATGGCCTTTCTTATGTGCCGCTGTGATCGCTTGGCGTGCACTTTCTGGTACATTTCCAGCATCATCACATAATGTTCCATCTACATCTAAAAAGACAATTTTTTTCGTCAAATCATTCCCTCTTTTCTCACTCAATCAATAAAGCGCTCACATGAACGTACTTGCCGAACACAAGGTGTCAAGATCAGCTCCTTAGAATTAGTATAACAAATCACAAGGAAAGTGCGCTAGACTATTTTACTAGATCATAAGATGGGATTCTGTTATTGTGATCCCTCTTTCTATTCCTCTACTCCCGTGTTCATCGCGTTATTGCTCCATGTGTTCTTTCTTGAGATGGTTGAATTATCCTAAAATATGCTTACTCCTCACTTAAATAAATTAAACTCCATTTTGGTACTTGATTGTTTTTTTGACCTGTAAGCTCGCGATAATAAGATTTTTTATCATTTTTGATCATACAAATAATTTCATGCTCATCCATACAAAACTCTTTGCATAGGTTTGTTCTACTATTTTCAAAAAGTTCCAGTAAAATTTGAATCTGCGCATCTATTGCTAGAAGTGCTTTGAGCTGATCAAATAAATTTTTTGATCGATCATAATAAATGTACTCAAATTCATTGCAGAGTTCTTGATAAAAATGAAAAATTTTGGGGAAATCTGTCATTACCCCTAAACTTAGCAACACTTCTTTTGAATAACACAAATAGTCTTTCGGTTCCTTGATATTTTCTGATATCATATCCTTACTCCTTTACATCTATTTTTTTTTGGTGAAAGTAGCGCTATCCCTTCTGCTCGCTTTGATTTTCTTCCGATAGTTTTTTTAATTGAAGCTTTGCTGTCCAAAAACCACTAAAAATGATTGGGTCTTTAGCTCTTACCAATGCAGACACATTAAGAAAATCAGTTACGCCTATTATAGTTTCCCTTTCAGATTCTCTTATAATTACTTTTTAT
>OAVP01000647.1_pt1 | contig 17703 bp, 18 predicted proteins | sample 1495311 | NCBI WGS metagenome assembly OAVP01 (sample SAMEA2580102, study PRJEB22360) | human gut metagenome | biome: human gut; feature: human-associated habitat; material: faeces | place: Denmark | collected 2008/2010
GACTGAACATACGAGAAACCTTTCGCTCAGTCTCCAAGAAAACGTCCGCAGCCCCTAACGCCCGGTTTGTTGCGCACTTTGGTTGAGGTCTGAATGAAGGGACATGGTCCGTCGCCGGGGTACGATTTCAGTCGCCAAACATAAAACCGCTATGGAAAGAGGCGACGAACCATGTCGAACCAGATTCTACAGGTCGACGAGAACATGCTCGAGACGAAGCTGGACCGTCTCGTGTCCCGGAAGGGCGAGGAGCTGTTGAACGCGATGCTGGACGCGGAGGCCGACGAGATCACCGGGGCCGCGAGATACGAGCGTGCGTCCGGTCGGAGGGCCTACCGTGCGGGCCACTACGAGCGGAACCTGACCGTGAAGGCCGGGACGATGACGCTCAGGGTGCCGAAGCTGAAGGGCGCGGTCTTCGAGTCGGCGGTCATCGAACGCTACCGGCGTCGCGAGCAGAGCGTCGAGGAGGCGCTGATCGACATGTACCTGGCCGGCGTCAGCACGCGTCAGGTCGACGACATCAGCCGCCTGCTGTGGGGCGAGCGGATGCCCTCCCAGACGCTCTCCGACAAGCTCAAGCGCGTGTACGAGGACATCGATCAATGGCGGAACCGTCCCCTGGCGGCCCATTCGTACCCGTACCTGTTCGTGGACGGCGTGTGGCACAAGCGCACGTGGGGCGGGTCGGTCGAGAACGTGAGCGTGCTGGTCGCCATCGGCGTGGACGACACCGGCCACCGTGAGGTCGTCGGCGTCGCGGAGGGCATGAAGGAGGACAAGGCCAGCTGGGAGCAGTTCGTCAGGAGCATGATCGAACGCGGTCTCAGGGGCGTGCGGCTCGTGGTCGGCGACCGGTGCGCCGGGCTCGTCTCCACCGTGAACTCGATGCTGCCGGACGCGCGCTACCAGCGGTGCATGGTCCACTTCATGCGCAACGTCCTGTCCAAGGTCAGCCACAAGCACGCGGCATGGGCCGCGTCCGCCCTGAAGGCCGTGTTCGCCATGGAAAGCCGGCAGGCCGCGTTGGAGAAGGCCGAACAGGTCGCCACCGAAATGGAGTCCAAGGGGCTGAAGGCCGCCGCCTCCTGCCTCAGGGAAGGCATCAGCGAGACCACGACCTACCTGCTCGACGACTATCCCGTCGAGCATCGGCGGCGGATCCGCACGAACAACATGATCGAACGGCTCAACCGCGAGATCCGCCGGCGCACCAGAGTGGTCGGCAGCTTCCCGGACGGCAGGAGCGCGCTCATGCTCGTCTGCGCCAGGATCCGCTACGTCACCGCCAACCAATGGAGCGCACGCCGCTACCTGGACATGTCCCGGCTCGACGGCATCATGCAATCAACCGACTGAAGTTGTCCTCCCGGCAACGGGCCGAACCGCTTTTGCGCAAGAATTCGGGCGTTATCCATTGCCGTTCTGGGACAGGCTGTAACGGATCGCCACCTAGGTCACGCTCTCATCGTCCGCGTCGGTCATGCCATTCGCTGTAGGAAATCCCTAACGATTGAATCCCACTGCGCGTCGGTCAGAATACTTTCGCCCGCGCGTCATATGAGCCATTAGGCCGATATACTCTGAGTATACCAATTCCATGAAGTAGCGAGGAGAACAGGTCATGCCGACTTTGGAATGGATGGGAAAGAACAAGGTGGTCGCCTACCACCGTCAGGTGCCGTACCGTGTTCTTGACCGCGTTCCTGAAAAAAGCGTCCTGGATTCACGTGGATCCGATTGCGGTATATTGTTTTTTGGTATTTACTGATTTCAGTATTTCCGTATTCCGGTATTGCTTATTTGTCTACATTTTTTTGGTAAACGTAGACTTCGTCATTAACTGGAATGTATCCCTTCAGAATTTTATCCTTACGAATTTCCTTCCCGATTATCTTGGGCGAATAGGCCAGTAGATAATCAAGAGTCGCCTGATACGGTTCGAGTATGAAGATGCATCGGCTCAGCGACTCCAGGTAATGAAGCTGCTTTCTGCATTCCCTCTTATTGAACCAATGGCGCCATCTTATCGAGAACTTCTTTTGCTCACTCTGCGAAGAGTCATAGATAAGCGGAAATGGTAATGGTTTCAAACCTGGTTCAGCCATTCCGTTGCGAAAATACTTATGCCACTTGCGCGACAATGAGGGGAATCTGATTTTAATCCATGCTCTTTGTGCCCAGGTTGGGGATACGCGTGCTGCCGGAAGCGTTATAAAACATTCATCGTAGAATATGGAATTCTTATATATGGCTTCCCATATCGGCATACGTCCTTCAGCGTCTTTCATGGTCTGATTAACTCGGTCGGCCCATTTGCGGAATTTCTCATATACAGAAGAGGCCAACCCGAGGAAGAAACCAAACAGTGCGCTGAAGAAATTCTGGAAAACCGGATTCGAATCATCTGGAATCAAGAAAATGGCAATCAGGCAAATGGCACTCAGCCCGACGGCAATCGCGGCCGTCCTAATGCGGCGGATCCGTCGTCTATAGAAATCCGGATTCATATTCAGCAACTTGCCCAAGTCGTTAATCAAACATCCCGAAGCGGACTCAGGATACACCTTTATATCGCTGGCTGAATCCGCGGTTTGGTTTCCTCCATCGGTGTCATGTCTATCGAAACCGTCCATGCCGAATACTGTCTTGTATGAGATGGGATTCTCCTTACCGAGATAAATAAGCGAAACCATCATACATAACTTTCTGATTGACGCTCATTCCGTCCAAAACGATATAAGCAGTCTCAAAGCGCGATCACCATCGGTTCGCGGGTCTTCTCGTTCATCGGTTTCTCCTTGTCTCGGTTTTCCAGTGTTTCCATATCCCGGTTTTTCGGTATGTAGTTCTTTCGATATTTCGGTTTTTAGGTAAAACGGTTTCCCGGTTTTCACCGGTTCCGGTATCCCGTTCCAGCAGGATCTTCCTGAGCCTTTCCACCTCGTCCCGGAGCTTGCCGATCTGACGCTCCTTCTGGGCGATGACGGTGCGGTGGCGTGCCTGACGTGTCATGCGTGGCATCTGGCGAAAGGATTGCGACTGGAATGAAGGACTTTAGGAGCGGAATCAGGCGCGGCTCCGTCTAAGGGCCGTCGGTTTTGCTAGAATCTAAAGAGAAAAGGAGGTGCAATGTCCGGAACGATATCTGAATCCGAGATGCGCCGCCGCACGGAGAACGTCGGACTGTCGGTGCAGTCCGTGCGGCTGGAAGGCGGTGACGTGACGAGGGCCTTCATACGCGATGCCGGAGAATACGCGCGGGGAATCATAGACAGCGCCGAGCTTCTTTCCCGCACCCGTCGCCGTTACGGATTGGAGTGACGATGGCGCGTGTCTTCGATCCCTACCTAATTCCAGGAACGAACGTGCTGCGGAACCTTGTGGGCGCCACGGACAAGGATGCGCTGGCGGCTGCGGAGAACGATCTCTGCTCCGCCCGCGCCGCCATTCTGAGAGAGAATCTCCCACCTGCGGAGGGGACGCTGGAACAGCTTCGCCGCATACACCGGTTCCTCTTCCAGGACGTGTACGACTGGGCGGGGGAGATACGAACCATCGACATGGGCAAGGGCGAGGGGCTTCCCTTCCAACCGTTGGAGCTGTTTAGCATAGGGGTGCACTACTCCGAGGGGGTGCTTCGCGGTGACGATCTTCTCAAAGGCCTCGGTCATGAAGAATTCGTGAAGCGTCTGAGCGTCAGCTACAACAACTTCAACATCCTTCACCCGTTCCGTGAGGGCAACGGGCGGACGCAACGCATTTTCTGGGAGATCATCGCGCGCGAGGCCGGCTGGCATTTTGATTGGGGACTCATCGACAAAAGGACGAACGATCAAGCCTCGATCGCGGGGATGCAACGAAACGACCTGCGTCCCCTTGAGGATATGTTCAGGAGAATCGTCAAGCCGTTGTCCGAACCGTTGACCATGTCGAATGATCTGGCCCATCTTGGTGAGTATGCGCAACCGGCGAACAAGGCATACGACATGTCTCCCGCACAGAGACAACATGTGTGCGAGCATTACTCTTATCAGCGTGCCATCGTTCCTCCAGGGCAGGAAAAGCCGAAACTCAGGCACAGGTCGAGATGATTTTCGGATAACGCCTCACGTATCTAAGTGTTGCGACGGCAGATGCCGCAACGCTTAGATGCGTGGGCCTGTTCCGTTTGATGCCGGTCTCCACCGGTTTTGGTTTTTCATTATTTCGGTTTTTCGGTTTTTCGGTTTTGGGTATGCTTATCCGGACTGGCTCCGCCCGTCTCCGTCGTCTTCGAGCTCTTCCAGTCTTCTTCGGAGTCCGGCGACGGTCTGTCGCAGCTGGTCGATTTCCTCTTCCTTCTGGGCTATCTGCGCCTTGATGCCGGCCGGATCCCCGGCGGGGAGATATTCGAGCGCCAGTCGTTCGGCGACGTCGCGCCTGTGTCTCGGCACCACGCGTTGGTAGCATCGGACGGCCACGTCGACGTCCACATGGCCGAGCTCGTCCATGGTCTCGCGCAGTGTGCCGCCCTGGATCATGAACATCGTCGCGTGTGTCGCGCGCAGGGAGTGGAACGTCACGTCCTCGCGGTTGATTCTTTTCCTCGCGGTGCGGAACTGCCGTTGGATCGTCGTCGGGTTCAGGACCCGTTCCGGGTGCCTGATCGCGTGGAAGAGCATCGTGTCGGGATCCCTGTCGGGACAGAACCTGTCGATATGTTCCCTGATGAGACGGCAGACCGGTGCGGGGATGGGTACGACTCGGTGGCTTTCCGGGGTCTTCGTCTCGTCGAGCCGGTATTCGCCCAGATCGTCCGGACCTTGCGTCACGGAATGCCGCACGTACAGCAGTCTGTGGTCGAGGTCGATGTCCCTGAGTTGCAGTCCGCAGACCTCTCCGATGCGCAGCCCGCCCACCAGCAGCGCGAGATGGATCGACAGGCGGTAGTATTCCGGGAAGCCCTCGACCAGCGTGTCGATCTCCTGCCTGGTCATCGGCGCCTGCTCGCGTCTTTTGGACGGTCTCTTCCTCGTGACGAGATTGCATGGATTCGAGGACAATAGCGGCGGACCTCCGTCCGGCTGCCGCCCCGGCCGCGGCCCCATCAGGCGCTTGAGCAGCCAGACCGCGTGCTCGAGCGCGGAGGGACGCACCTCGTCGCATGCCTTCGCGTACCATTCGTTGACGAATTCCTCGGTGATGTCGCACATGGGCGTCTCGCCGAACCAGGGGAGCAGTTTGTCCAACGCCGCCTTCTGGATCCGCTTGCTTCTGCCGCTCAGCTCCGACCCGTCCTTCTTCCGCAGGTTGGCGACGAAACGCGTCGCGTATGAGGAGAACAGGACCCTGCCGTGCATCGTCCTCGCCGACGGATGCGTCCACCTGCGGATTCCCTTTTTATGGTCGATGACGAGCGCGTGCTCCTCGTCGAGCCAGCGGTACGCCTCGGTCTGGAATTCCAATCCGAATCGGCGGTAGATTCTTTGCCTGGGATTGACGGGACTCTGGTATCGGGCCTGCCAGGAGACGATCCTTCCGTCCGCGTCCTTGCAGGCGACGACGCATCCCCATTTCCGTCTTTTCCTGTCTCCATTGGACATCGGTCATTTTGTCTTTCTCTATTTCCTGGAAACCATTAGAAAAAAAGAATAATTGCCTATGCCGGAGATTTTGAATAAGGTGACACCCTGCGGCCTCGGGGATTCTATCTTTCGGGAAAATCGGGATTGTTCAGGGCTCTTGGAGTGGTTTTGACTGGAATTTCAACAATCTTCAGTGATCTGTTTCCTGATGTCACATCCCAAAGAAGAAGCATCATGCGCATGTCACCTTCGGAGGTGCGCATGATAACTGTAGTCATGGTCCCCAGTGTCCCATGGGCTTGAGACCGGGTGGGAATGCTGTGGCTCTTGCTTATCGTGCGTATGAGCCGCAAGCGCTATGCCAACACTTGCGGCTCACATTATAGATAAAACTAGTCTGGCTTTACCGGACAGATTTGGTTGTCTAATTATTGTTATTACTCTTTATGGGAGGATAGCCGTAATATACGGAATCGTAATGCGGTGAAGAAGTATTGTACTTTAACAATGTATATGATTCTGCCTCACCAACTTTTGTAATACTTTTTGCTAGACTGGCTGGTGTATTCATGGCTCCAGCGTCAACTTTACTGCTGTCACTAGCAATTGAATTCCAAATTTTTGAAGCGAAAGTAGAGCAGTTGTTAAGATAGCCCCATTTATCGTTATTTTTAATATTAGAATTCACTGTATCTAAATCAATTTGCCTTAAGGGTAATTGAATGGAAACATTCTGAAGATTAATACCATTGGAATTAAGCTTCGAATCAAGATTGAGCCACAGACCCTTATATTCTCTACTGACATCTACGGATTCATCCCAAGTGCTTGCTGTTATAGATTTACCATCAGCAACGTTAATCCCAGCAATGTCTGCCGTAGAACCAGACAGGTTTGTGATCATAAGCCAAGAATGACCGAGATTCGTGAAACTAGATGACGAGCCGGATCCTGTAGTAGAATAAATCCGCAGTAAAGCTACAGCCTCTGCAGCGCACGTTTTGTAATTAGCACCCCGAGAAGGAGATGAGATAATTCTCAGATCTTCGTTATCTGAGGCTTTCTCAAGATCTTCCAGAGAAGCATTAGACGGAAAGCTGGATAGGGTAGGACTCCTATAGGGAGTTTCGATAGATTCTGCTGCCGACGCATTTACTGTCACAGTTCCAGCCAATATTACAGATACTAGAGCAGTGACAATTTGTTTGAGTTTCTTTATTTATTTCTCCTTTTTGTCAGGAATAAAATAGTTTCGATAGCACCAGCAGCGACAAGGAAGGGAACCGCTCGTAAAAAATAAAGATATGAAGGAAAGCTAGACACGTATTCTGGATGCAGGTAGTCAAAAATAAAGCCGCTTACTGTGCGTAGGAGTCCGGCACACACTAGGAGACCTGCAAGAATGTGGCAAATTCGGCACATATTGACTCGATTCTCGAACTGCGGAGGAGTGAGTCCTATTGTAGTAGGGCTTGCCGGAGAGGCCAGGCCCAGTTCAAGGAGCGGAAGGCTTGCGTCGCTCCTGCGGAATCGACGAGAAAGTGTTCCAGCCTCCTGGTGAAGAGCCACGAGCACCCTGCTTGGGGACCCGACATCATCGATGTACGACATACGGCATCTACGACTTCGCCCGGTTCGTGCAGACGCTTGAAAGAGCGAGGGTCATACAGGCCTCGTGGAGGCGCGCGTCTTCTCCTTTGTGGGCGTTTGGGTTTTTCTGGTGGTGATCTTGATGGACCGGCGTGTGCCTCTGGAATGATGATATGGAGGTTTCATTATATCGTCCGCCGTCTGGCTGGGTTGCATTCGCGGGGGATTGGCGCTATTCTGTAACAGCGAAATAAGCTGGACTTCGTTCGGTTCGCTGAGGCCATTCCGTGAACGCGGGGTGGCCTCAGTGCTTTCATCGCTGGACTGGGGGAGGTCGGATCCATGTCGTTGCGCAAGCCCTACAGGAGTGTGAACGAACAGCTGCGCATTCTGCGCTCCCGTGGCATGGCCGTCGATGCCGGTGCGGGTCATGTGCTCAGGCGCGAGGGCTATTATCCGATCGTCAATGGCTATAAGGATTTGTTCCTCGACCGAAAGGCATGCCTGACCGCTGGTGATGACCGGTACGGAACGGGCGCGCGTTTCGATGATCTGTACGCCCTGTTCCTGTTCGACCGTGAGTTGCGTGAACTGTTGTTTTCCTCCATCACACGGGCGGAGGCCGCGCTCAAGGCAGTGTGCGCGCATGAGTTCACCGGGCTGCACCCCGACGAGGTCAACCCGTATCTCAATCCCGACTATTATGATTCCAGGTGCCGTCCGAGCGCCATGGCATTGATCGACAAGGTCTTCAAGCGGATACTTGAGTTGGACGGCAACCCGCGCAACAGGGGCGACTATGGCGGCAAGGCGTATATCCGCCATTGCATGGAAGACCACAACGGCCAGGTCCCGTTGTGGGTGCTGGCCAACGATCTTTCCTTCGGCCAGACGGTATGGTTCTTCCAAGTCCAGTCCCCGGCCGTCCGATTGGCGGTCGCCGAAAGTTTCACCGGTTTGTATGCGGACACGCACGACAGGCCACGGCGCATCACCGTCAAGCGGCTGGACAGCATCTTCAACAGACTGGTGTTCTACCGCAACCTGTGCGCGCATGACGAGCGCTGCTATTGTGCCCGGTACGATGGGCGCGCTAACGAGAACGTGTATCAGGCCATCGGTGATCTTGGTTATTTGCTTGACAAGGACGATTACTTGGAATTGTTCGGTCGCTTCTCCGCATTGGTCGCACGGGTGACCTCCACCATGCCATCGCGGAGCCAAGCGATCCTGTCTGCCATGGGTGTGCGCGAACGGGAACTGGCCGACAGGGCGGAAATCATACTGCGCAGCTGACCGTTCCTGCTATTGGGACGGTGGCGTCGCAGGCGGCTTTGGACCATGAGCCAGCTGATCTGGGCTGTCTGCAATGGGCCTGTGGGATTCGGGATGGATTTGGATGCCATTGGCGGCTGGGACGGTTGCACGGGCTGCGTATCGTTCTGTCTATTGTCCGCCATGGAGACATGCTGCCGGGTGAATGCTTCTGGGCACCACCCATGCGGAACATCATGAAACCACAGGGGGTATTGCACTTTTCCGTGCCGGTCGGCGAAGACGCTGAGCGCCGGCAGGGTGGTGGAACGTTCCCGGATTATTCTTGGGTGCCTGTAGGTGCCTCGTGGAGAAACGAGGGTAATCGGTAGGTTTCCCAAAAATCGAAAGCCTTGGAACAAAGCCAAAAACAGTTGGTTAGGATTATCATGCGAGGTGCGCATGATAATGGTAGCCATGGTTCCAAGTGTCTCATGGGCTTGAGACCGGCGATGGTGCGATTGCGGGAATGGCGCGGAGGGCCGTGGACTGGCCGCGGCCGATAGCCGGGAAGCCGAGCCGCAGCGTGAAGCGTCATGCGAGTTGGCTCGCGATGATCAACGCGCCGGCAACGACCATGAGCGCCGAGAAGACACGCAGAAGAGTCCTTTTGCGTTCTCTTCCCGGTTTTTGGATCCGATCACGACGGATATCAGGACCAATCCGACGGCCAGCGGCACCAAGGCCAGCGGAAACAGCGGTTTTTCCATGGCATCTCATCTCGAACGCTGTGGTTCAGATTTTTCGATGTTCGGTTTTTCTGCGCTTGCTGACAAGAGCCATGGAGCAGCATGTCGATACGCACAGATTCACTATGCAGGTCGCTGCTGGCAGTAGCCGTATGAACGGCTGACTGTAGAAATCGAGGACATCTGGATCCATAGATCCTGAGTATATTTCAAAAACCGGATATGATGCGAGAGCCGGCGCCGAACTCACGAGGAACAGTATCCAAATGACGGGCAATCTCAGGATGGATACTGTTCGGCCTTTCCGATGGACTTCTTTCGAGAACATGAAAAGAGCCCAAGAGGTCACTGCGATTAATGCACCCGCGCAATACAACAGACCAGGGAACTCGCTACGCATGATTCCGTCCTCACTTCAGTCGCAGGTAATTTGGCTTATCGATCTTCTGGCTGGTTCGAGATTACCATGCCTGACATGGCAGTCGAATTGCCCGTTGTCTATTGGCAGAGCATCCGACTGTTAATCGGACGGTCGCTGGTTCAAGCCCAGCCGCAGGAGCCAGACAAAAACCCGGAACTTCGGTTCCGGGTTTTGTTACCCGCCCCCGAAACTCCTTTATCAAGGAATCATCCATAAGGGATGCCGCAGCAGACGGTCTCCAAGGCGTACTATACCGTGCTCATCCCCATGGACGACGGAAACTGGCACGTCACCGTGTACTGTCCCGCCTCGCTGGACGGCCCACTGCTCGACAAGGATTCCAACGAATTCGACACGGACGACGTGAAACCCGGCGACAAGTCGTACACCGTTGCCAATCCATTCCACCTGGATCACGCACCCGGAACAGACGATTTCATCTTCGGCCCTGACACCCTCCGACGATAGCGATGGACTAACCATTCAACCGCACGCGTTTCCAACCATGAATGAATGACATATAGACGTCAAGGGCTTGCGGACATCGTGTCCGCAAGCCCTTGACGTCTCAATCCAACGAAATATCGACTTTTACCCGTTTGTCGGATTCAGGCTTTCGCGCAAGTCCGGCGATGAGGAGGGCCACCAGCAGGGGGATCGTCGTCAGTGTACCCCAGGAAATCGAGAACGTGTCGGCGATGTAGCCGCACAGCGGGGTGACGACCGCGGTGAAGGCCATCAATACGAGCGATCCCACGGAGAACGCGGTCGCGCGGATCGAATCGTCAATGCTCTCGTGCAAGCTGCTGGAGATCGTGTTCGCCACGTACATCTGCGCGCAGGAGAACACGAAGAACGCCAGGATCCTCACCGCCGGCATCGGCGTGGCCGCAAGCACCACCGCCGACACGATGAGCACGAGGATCGCAATGTCGCCGGAACGTGGATGCAGCCGCCGCATACCCAGACGACTGCCGACGATCTGCGCGATATTAGTGAACACTAGGCCGGCGAACTGCCACCAGACCCCGGTCTGGTGGCCCATCAGCAGCAGCTGCCAGAACGTCAGCACCGACAACGTACCCAGATTGAACACCACCATATTCCATATCTCCGGCTTCCGCAGCAGCACGGCCGCGGCCGCCACGGTCTGCCTGACATGATCCAACACCGTCAGCGAGGTCCCGGACTCGCCCGGCTCGGCGGATCCATCGGATTCGACGGACGCCTCGGCCTGCCGTTCCGTCGTCCCGCTCCCATCCGTCGCTGCGGCCTTGGTGCGCGACCTGGCCCTCATCAGACCGAGAAGCGGGATGATCGCCAATACGTAGAACACCGTCGCGCCCAGCCAGATCAGCTGGGAGTCAAGCAGGAACAGCACGGCACCGACCGCACCGCCGCATATCGTGCACACACCGATCATCGCCGACAGTCTTGACACCAAGGTCTTCATACCCAGCGAGGGATCGTGCTTGCGGGCGTATTCGATGTACAGCGAGGACGCCGCGCCGCTTTCGACCGCGGCCCCGATGCCGGCCAGCACGTTGGCCAGGCACAGCACGGCGAAGTTCGCGGACCAGAACAGCATCAATATGAATCCCGCGACGCGGCACAACACGCCGATGATCAGCGTCCGTTCCCGGGACCACCGGTCGAACAGCACGGACGTGGGCAGCTCGCTGGCCGATTCGCTGACGTCGAACACCACATTGACGATGGAGATCAGCAGCACCGACAGGCCCACATCATGATAGGCCACCATATAGTAGACCGAAAAACATCCGGCACCAAGATAAATAAGCGCATTATACAAACAGGCAAACCGAACCATCAATCATTCCCTTACATAAACAAAGAACCGGTATACGTCGATCTATGTATATTAAATCCCATAGCCTTAGCAAAATCCTCCAGACGATTGGAGTTTGTAAAATACGTCGAATCACAAGGTGCGATATTCGTCGCTATACATTTGACCACTGAAGAGTGGACGGTATTCCAGAGTGGAATTCTGTATACATTTAACTTCTGTTCGTCAAATTTGTTTGTAAGATATGAAAAAGCGTCACTGGAAACTGTTGCAGGATCCGGAATTCTTTCTTGTTGAACAGGATGAAACAAATTTGCAAAAATCTTTTCCGATTCCCCGCTAAACCAAATACTTCGCATATCCGTCGCCGAATCAATTCTCGCAGCGGTTCTCAAAGAAGTAATCATCTGATTGCACTCATTAAACGCTCTTTCAATAGCGTCTGAAAGATTAAAGGCCGCGCCTGTACCTCGTGCGCTTTTTGCTGTTTGGCTACATTGATCTATGGCAAGAACTTGGACGACTGGGATATCAAATGGATTGGGAAGAGTTTCAAATATATACTTGATATCAGGATTTGAATCCATAATCCGAAGGATACGTTCTGGTATATATTTGCAAGGTACGGCAAATGGACTGGCTGTTGTTCTGCAATAAAACCAGAATGCATCCCTCTCAATCAATTCAAGCATTGCCTGAATCGAAGCACTCTGAATGTCGGATCCAGTGGCCGTGCCGTTGGACGAACCTAGGAAAACTGGTAGACAAGGGGCACCATTCCTTGAATGCGGAAGCATCATATCCGAGGGAACAAGGAGATGTTCTATATTGTTTCCTCGTATTTGTTCCACTTCAATCCAGCGAATTTTGGTTTGATGAGTATAAGGAGCGATTCCGAGCGACTCTTGTCTAGCCGGAAGTCCCCATTCCTCTATCGGGTCAACTGCAAAGGAATGAACATCCTCATACGAAGCTATAACGTTCGACATGCAACTTGAAGCTGCGATGGCATAACGTTCCAACCCTTCCCCAACGCATGACGCAATGATGTCGCTTTCTTTATTTCCTTTTCCTCCTGCAACTTCAAAAGAAGTTATATCAGAACTCAATAATTGAACTGAATTCCAAAAAGATATGCCATTGGGGGCAAATTGCTGCTGGGTTGGGCGAGTCATGATACCAACCGAACCCATGTAGTTTTGCATGTCATCTACGAAAGATGTCGCTTTCGTAGATCTTTCTTCGCAAAAATGTCCAGAAGACCAGTTATCTGCGGGAATAAAAGAATCTTTCTTTGTGTAGAACTCGTTGTGGGAGAAACTACTGCAATACGGGCAATCTGGAACTGGTGTTGAGATAATATAATCTGGATCATCTGTAATGTTTGTAACAATAATCGAATTAGGCTGATTATAGTTATTCAGTCTTAATACCAGTTGAGATTCCGTTTCACCGGTTATGGGCATATTGTCACCCGTAATCATAGAGAAAAGAGTTAATCTATTTTTTACGCAATAGGGGCATCCATCCCGCAATGAGTCGTTGTATCGCATTGCGGCAATATATCGACCGACTTTAGCAAGAGTAATCATTAAATATCCTTTGTGAGGGAAGCAATAATAAAAGTATTGCCTCCCTTTTGCAATAACTATCGCGACCAAATTTCATTTGGCGGGTACGGCTTGGCCTGCATGGCGGGGACCATTGTCGTGCCGGAGGGGTACGGCTTGGCCTGCATGGCGGGGACCATTGTCGTGCCGGAGGGGTACGGCTTGGCCTGCATGGCCGGGGCCATTGTCGTGGCATCGCTGATTGCTTGCATGATGATACCTTTCTGCGTGGTTACAGTAGCCACGCAAGTGGACCTTATATGACACATGTATTTTGATGCAGTTGGCGTTCACACTTTGGATATTGTTTTGAATTGCGGAGAAATATTGTCCAAAGTGTGAACGCCAACTTGCCAACGCGGTTCTCCACTCCGTGTAGACGTTATACCCCGCTGTCCGCCTTCCGGCCGTCGATGATGACGTGAGAGCCAGCGGCCGTGCCAGTCCGAAAAGGGGCCTGCGATGGAGGATCATCAGGTGCGGCTGTATGTCGCGAATTCTCGGCCGATACAACGGAGGCGAGCTCAAGGGAGACTGGATCACGCTCCCCGTGGGCAAAGAACTGTTCATGTTCCTGAGCGACAAAGTCGGATTCGAAACGAACGCCACACGGGCGTGCGAAAGAACAATGCAAGGCGAGACCGTGTACGAGGAGTACGCGATCCACGACTACAAGGCCGACGGGCTTCCCGGCGCGCTCGGCTGTCGGAAGAACAGGTCGAGCGCCTCCTTGCCGTATCCGTCGTGCGCCCGGACGACCCGTTCGCGCTTATGGTCGACGACCACGGTGATGTACGTGTGCCCTTTCCCGTAGCTGGTCTCGTCCACTGTATTTCGATGCTCCTATACATTGTCAAGCGTTTGGGTGTGTTGTTTTGGGTTGGTTGTCGAGTGTATCCACTGGATGGCCCGTTGCTCGAGTTCGGGAAGGTCGCGTGCGCCGCGTTCGATCTCGCTGATGCGGCTCGAGGGCACGCAGAGCGCCTCGCCGATCTGTTGCTGGGTGATGTTCCGGCTGACGCGTAGTTCGCGCAGCTTGGCGCCGCGTTCGGCCGGGGTCCCGCGTCCGACCTCGCCGTTGCGTATGCTGATGAGCGCCCGGTATGCCTCGCGGGCGATGAACCGTTTGACGCAGCGGATGATCTCGAGCTTGCCTTTGCCCTCGCGGGTCTTTTTGGCCATGTAGTCGCGGGTCGGCTTGTGGTATCGCAGGCGGACGATGGCGATGCGGTGCAATGCCATATTGCCCTGCCGGTTGCCGCCTTTGTTGAGCCTGTGTCGGTTGGTCCTGCCGCTGGACGCGGGGATGGGGCAGACGCCGCAGAGTTTGGCGAACGCGGCCTCGCTTCGGATGCGTTCGGGGTTGTCCCCGGCGACGATGGCCAGGGTCGCGGCGATGACGGCGCCCGCGCAGTACATGTCGAGCAGCGGCCTGGCGTGTTCCTCGAGGATCAGGCGCATGCGTTCCTCCAGGAGACCGGCCTGCCGTTTGAGCGCCTTCCATGCCTTGGCGGCGGATTTCAGCGCGGCCAGCACGCTCCGCTCGACCAGGCCGCCGGCCGGTCTGCATTCGGCGAGCCTGTTCATGCGGGTCTCGCTCCTCAACCCCCGGTAACGTTCCCTGATGGGTTCCGGGGCGGTGACGAGCAGCCCGTTCGTCGAATCGGGGATCGCGGTCATCGCCGACACCAGTTGGGATCGCTGCGCGTTGAGGTGGCGCAGTGCCTCGACCCAGCCGTCCGAGCTTTTCGGCAGGCTCGTGCCGTCGCCGGCCATGACGCTACGGGCAGCGGCGACCGCGTCGAGGGGATCGGACTTGCCGTCCCTGCGGCGCACGCTTCGCCTGGGGCGCAGCACCTCGCGCACCTCGTATCCGGCGGCAGTGAGACGACGGGCCAGGGCCGCTCCGAACGAGTTCGTGCCCTCCACGCCCACGGCCGCGACCCTGCCCGGCCCGGGCGGCATGCCGATCAGCCTGTCGTATCCGTCCGGGTCCGCCGTGAACGTCTCGGCGCCCAGCGGCCTGCCCCGCTCGTCGAGCAATGCGATGGTGTGCGTGTCCGTGTGGGTGTCGATCCCGGCCCACACCACTTCGTTCGGCGGCGTCATCGTCGTCGTTCCTTTCCATGTGTTCGGATGCCTCCCGGGGGCTTGCGGCGCAGACAGGACGTTGACGGGGCACGCTACCATGGTTCTTGCGGGATCCGACGGGAGCGGCCACGCTCCTATGAGGTCATGCATCCATGGCCCACGGGTCGGCGGCCATGGGCGGGACAAATCAAAATAAGGACAGCCACCGGAACCGATGGCGTCAGTCAAATGTGGGGTCACCGCCCAAGCCGTCATCCACCATTATCACCGGTCAGAAACCGGCATAACCATTATCAACGTCAAATCGAGGTGGACGTGTTCTGCACTTAATCTGGACACGGTCGGCGTTCAACTTGAACACCGTCGGCGGTTGGTTCCTTGTTTTGTTGTTTGTCTGGTTTATTTCATGAGGGAGTGTTCGTTCCGGTAGGATTCGCCGTGGAAGCGGAGGATCCCGCCGTGGTGGACGATGCGGTCGATGACCGCGGCGGCCATGTCCCCGTCGCCGAACACGTCGCCCCATCCGCCGGACTCGAGGTTCGAGGCGGAGACGACGCCGCGGGTCTCGTAGCCGTCCGCGCCGGCCTGGAACAGGAGGCGGGCCCCGTCGATGTCGATGGGCAGATGGCCGGGCTCGTCGATGATGACCAGCCCGGCCCTGCCCATCGACTTGAGCTCGGCGTCCAATCTGTTGTCGTCCTTGGCCTTCCTCAAGCGCATGACCAGGCTGGAGGCGGCGAGGAACCTCACGGGTATCATGCGTTGGCATGCGAGCATGCCGATCGCGATGGCCAGGTGGGTCTTGCCGCGGCCCACGTCGCCGTAAAGCACGAGGTCCTCGGCCCGGTCGACGAACTCCAGGCCTTCCAGCTGTTCGCGGCCCCGGTCGGCGGGGAACGAGGCCATGCCCCGGTCGTATCCCTCCAGGGTCTTGTTCCGGGGGAAGCCGGCCTGTCCGGGCAGCCGCCGCCGTTTGGATTCGGCCCGGCTCGCGTTCTCGGCCGCCAGCAGGTTGGCGAGGAAGCCGAGCCGGCCCGGGGTCGCGTTCTTGATGGCCTTCCCGGGCACGCTGTGTGTCAACGGCAGGTTGCGCGCCAAGGCCCATGACCTGTTCCGGCGTGGCCTTGTCAGGAACGCGGCCGCCGCGCTGCCGCGGTTTTTGCCGTCTCATTCGGCCTCCTTCATGTATTTGTCGTAACGCTTCAGATCCTGCCCGCCTTCGGTTCCCGCACCCTCGAGGACGCGTTTGGCGCATGTGCCGATCGCCGCGCGGTCGACGGTCCGTCCCGCGTTGGTGACGGTTTCCACCGCTTTGACCGTGGCGGCGAACCCGCAGTCGGCGGCAACGGCTCGGATGTCGTCGAGCAGATCGGAGCGCGTGCGTGCGTCCATGCGGTCGAGCAGGGCTCGCACGGTTTCGGGGAAATCGTTCCTGATCGGGCTTTCGCCCCATATGCGCGGCTTTCGCGCGATCATCGCGAGCAGGCTCGCCGGATCCACCTGGGTCCTCGCCGATTTTCCCCACACGCGTTCCAACATGACGATGTGCCCGCCATCAGGATCGCGAAGCTCGATCTCGAAGACGCGCACCCCGGCCTGCAGGCGCATGGAACGCCATTCCGGTCCGGCCGGATACCGGTTCGCGTCGATCGTGACGGCGCCGGTCTTGTCGGCCCTCACGCTCCTCCAGTCGCACGGGTCGAACCCGACGCCGGGCAATGGAAGCATGTGGTCCTTCTCCGCCTCGAACAGTTCGATCACCGGAACATCATGCCGGCAGTGATCCGATCCGGCGACGCGTCCACACTCGTCAAGCCACACGCGCGTCAGCGTTTGGAAGCTCTCGGCCGACGGCATCGGCACCATCAGGTTGCGCCTGACGAAGCCGACGGCGTTCTCCACACCGCCCTTCCCGCGGCCCGAACCCGTAATGCGCGCAGAACAGGGAGAACAGCCTGGTCTGGGTGAAATCGACCTGCGCGCTTCCCGGCGCCCACTTCGATTCGGCGAAGCCGTCCGACCGCGCTCGATGCCCCGCCTCCAACGCCTGACCCGGCGCCGCACCGACGAATACGGGCCCGTGAACCCGCACTCCGCCACGAGCCGCTCGTACACGCGCGTCGCGGTGTGGCGCTGCTTGACGGGCATGCGCAGATCCGCGGCCGGCCACCCGTCCACGACGGCCGAATACCCCGCGTCGACCAGCGACCTGCCCGCATGCCCCGAGCCAAGGGGCTTGGGAGAGTAATCCCCGTGGTTGGCGTACCTGGCCACGGTCGTGCGCGATACGCCAAGCCTTCGTGATATCTCCTTGTGGCTCAGGCCTTGGCGGTCGAGCTGCCTGATACGCCGTCGGACACACACCGGTGTCGTCATTTCCTTTCCTCCCGAGAACCATCGGTTTGGTTGACGGGCACTCGGGAATCCATCAAGGAACCAGACGATGCCGGTGTTCTTATTCCACCGGCACCGTCACCGCCGGCGATGTCCAAATTGAACGCTCACGGTGTACAGAAACAAGTGCCGACAGTGAACACCTTTATTCGATCACACACACGCGACCCGGCCATTCGGCCGCCCGCGCCCACAGGCGTTCGCATGACAGGCGGTG
>OAVP01000649.1_pt1 | contig 17599 bp, 7 predicted proteins | sample 1495311 | NCBI WGS metagenome assembly OAVP01 (sample SAMEA2580102, study PRJEB22360) | human gut metagenome | biome: human gut; feature: human-associated habitat; material: faeces | place: Denmark | collected 2008/2010
AGGATATATAAACATAACACATTTTATTAGTTTGTCTTTCCCTGCCAATCATATCAAGTCGTTTTATTTCACAGGTTCTATTTTTATGAAAAGTACACCATGTGAAGGTACGTCAGATTGGTATTTATTTATATAAACTCCTTTATCCTTTTGCTCCCAAAGATTACGCACTTTTTGTTTACCTTGAATATTCAGTTGCTCCCAGGAAATAGATATGTCCTGTTTATTATCGGATAGATTAAATAATCCGACTGCTGTGGAACCATCTTTTAATGGTTTACTCCATACTTCAATTTCTTTATTATTATCAGCATATACTCTGCTACCTTGTATACCGGCAATATCTTGGTTGATAGCTATTACTTCTCTGTTACTTAATAGATTCATTGTAAAGTCATCCATCTGTTCCAAATCGCATCCTATTAGTAAAGGCGCTGCTAGAATACTCCATAAAGTGATATGGGTATATTGTTCATTAGGAGACAGACGGGTAGGATGTATATTTTTTCCCCAGCCAACCTTTCCTACAATGAGCATATCCGGATCATTCCAACTGCCTGGTTTAGCAAATGGCTGCCACTTATCCTGAAGAAAACCGATGGTAGTCATGCTACACCAAGAATCGTAAATATCTCCTGTTGTACGCCAGGCATTTGTAAGGTTACTCCAGTCTTCTGCCAGTTGAAACGGGGCAGCATTGGAGATGCTATATAAAAAATCTCTTCCCGATTGACGTAAAAGATATGATAGTTCTGCTGTATGAGCTATATCATTGGTCACCCAGTCATACTTAATATAATCGAATCCCCATTCTGCCCATTGCTCTACATCATTTTTGGCAAATGAAAATTCTCCATATCTGCGGCTTGAATTGATTACTTCACCATCGCGTGTATCGGCACTGCTACCAATGTACCCTGCAAAAGTTTGTACCCACGGAGAAGAATATATTCCTATCTTGAGTCCTTTACTATGCACATAATCAACGAGACCTTTCATATCGGGAAATTTATCGTTCGGCATTATTGCATTGTATTTTCCTCCGCGTGCGCCTTGCCATCCGTCGTCGATATTTATATAAGCATATCCATAATTGACGAGTCCTAATTCTACCATGCGGTCGGCCATCCTTCTTATTTTTTTGTCATCAATGTCTGCTCCGAAAACGTTCCAGCTATTCCAACCCATAGGAGGAGTCAGACTTATCTTTTCACCAATTTCAAGAGTTAAATCTTTAGTAGTTTCTCCATATTGATTTTTAGCGGAGATACGAACAGTATAGGTTCCCGGATTTATTGCTTTTCCCGTGATAATGCCAGTATGGCTATCAATGGATAGTCCTTCGGGTAAATTGGTTGCAGTTATATTCAGTGGTCTTTCTCCTGAAATAGGTACTGTAAACAGAAATGGATTTCCCGGTCGGGCACCATATATATAAGGAGCATTAATCATGGGTTGTTTTGCAATAGCAGGTGTTAGGAGGTATTCCTGTTCTCGTTCTTTTTTTACCGAAACAGGATCGGCACCTTTCACTTCAAATCTGGCATTTACCCAGTTCGTACGATCTCCAGCTATTCCATCTCCTGCATGATTGACACGCAGAATGAGAGATTTTATACCTTTAGTAGAAATATCTATTTGTTTTGCTTTTTCTCCTGCATGCATAATTCCACTTCGCCAGATGATTTTACCATCTCCTAAAATTAGAAATTCGGCACTGGCTTGTTTTAATTCGTGTTCGGGTGCAGAATCATCTATTCCTGCGGATGCCTTGAAAGAGATTGTTTTACCGTCGAGTTTTATGCGGAATACGCTTGCGGCATGTGTACCTACACCTCGGTCAAATTTTTCTCCGGCAATGGAAAGTGGTGTTTTCCACATTGATTGGTTAGCTATTGCTTTACCTGCAGATTGATCGACATTAGAGAGATCTAATTCATCTAACCATACGATATGAGGAGCGGTTGTAAAACTCGAAAGTAATATAACTAATAATATAGATAAGTATTTTTTCATTGTATTTGAAGATTAGTACAAAATAAATTCTTTCTGCAAATGTATAGGATATGACTGGTGAAGTTGAATAAAAAAGAGAATAAAATGAAAACAAAAACTAGACAAAACGCACGGCTTTTTCATTTAAGCTTTGAATTGGGCGTACCATTCCCATACCCATGCCAATGCGGCATGGGCGGAAATACCATTATTGGTAATCAATGCGTTACGAATATATCAAATCTGAATTTTTCTCATTTTTGAGCCAGAAAATGCAACACGTTAGTGAAGCTTACCGCCAGCTCCCTTATTATCTGCGCCGTTCCCTTTTGCTTATCTGATATTTTTTTCCTTCTGTTCTTCCAAACGGCAATCAGTGCCAACACCATCCTTTGAATTGTATCCAGGTTCCTAGCCGCTCGTTCAGCCTTACGCTTTATGCTGTCCTGGCGGAGGTTGCGGTCAAGATCCCAGTGCATGCTTTCAATAGCCCAATGCTGTTTGGTTATCTGACTAAGCCGCTCAGCACTGCTATCCAGGCTTGAAATATACAGTCGCTGTTCAGACGTACTTCTGCCATCAGACTTTTTCTCCGTAGATGTGAGTATTTCTATAACTGTCAAATTTCCATTCCATTTCTCCCTGTCGGCAATCAGTTCTTCCCCACGGTATATACGGCATACCCTTGACTCAATCCTGCCGTGTTCCAAGTATGGACCTTCCTTGTAGATATCAGTTGGGGTGGTGGCTTTTATAGAGTCTTCAAGCCCATAGCGCAAAGATCTTTGATTCGCCTTGAGTTCGATCACGAAGTCGCCTCCTTTACCTCTAATCTTGTCTATTATCCCCTTTTGGCATGACATGGCATCTGCTGTGACGACACATCCTGACACATCTAGTTTATCCAATAGTCGGGGCACGGATTTGATTTCATTACTTTTCTCTTTGCAAACATCAGTAGCCAAAGTAAAGCCGGAACGGAGTGAATATGCAGAGACGATATTAGGGTTGCGTCCGTTGTCGTACAAGGTACCTCGCATGGCCTTGCCATCAATACAAATGATGTCAGTTGCCGAAGCGGATATTTCCTTGCGGAAAACCTCTGCAAAAGCAGACATTCGATCAGCCATCTTTTCATCGTCGATGCTTTGAAACACACGGCAGAGCGTAGCTTCTGAGGGTAACCCATACGGAAATAACCCTTTCGACTGCAGGCGTTTCAAGTGACGTTTGCCAAATTGAAGTATTTCAGCTCTGGTAATACACTTGCTGAGTCTGCCCAATATTACGAGCATGAGTATATCTTCAAGTTTGTGTTTGAAGTTTCCTCTGCTTGTTCTGCGGTATTCAGGGACTGAGGATACAAATTTTCTCAAATGAGTCATGATGCTGCCACGAAGACAGTCAAGGTGTTTCTTTTTTAGTAATATTGCGTATAAAAAGTTGTATATCAACGAAATAAATCGTATTTTTGCTATTGCAAAAACAAAGGCGGAAGACAATATCAACATCATATTCTATTGAATTCCGCCTATAAAAAAATAAAAATGAACGATAAGAAGAAACACCTAAGGCGGTGCTTCCGCATCGCTGTGCACGAATATAAGCATTTTTACTACAATTACAAGCGATGAACAATATTTCTTAAATGAAAAAGCCGTGGACAAAACGCAAATAAACTACTTTATGCTTGACAATTACTAGATTTTATTTGTATTTTCACAGCGGATTTTTATTTCTAAGTAATCAGTTCGTGTTTAATTTTGGTATAAATGATGGACGAATATAAAGACAAAAGGTACATAAAGGAAATAATAAAAGAATATAATATTTTATTAGAGTCGTGGGGTTCTTCCGAGTCCTGGGACTTAAATCAATTTAAAACACTGGAAAATATGATCTTCGAAACAACGAAGATCGATGTCAATGCTAACACACTTAAACGATTTTTTCAACAGAAGACAGGCAATCCACAGTTGGCGACCAAAGATGCTTTGTGCCGTTTTTTAGGTTATTCGGGATATACCGACTTTGTAATGAAGAAAACGAAGAAAGAAGAAAGTGTTCAGACGGATGATGTTGTTGAAGAAACGAAGGAATATGCAGACGAAGCAGACAAGGTAGATAGTCCCCAGCCGGAGAAAGTGCCGAATAGAGTGACGAAAGATCCGGAAGAAGAATCGAATCGTATTTATAAGAAAAATAAATGGTATGTAAATTCTGCTGTTATACTATTGTTGATAATAGCCGGATATATGCTGTATACGTATAAGTTGAAGGATATGTATGTGGAATATCTGATCTCAAAAATAGAATTTACCACTTCACAAGTAAAAGGAATATGTCCGCTTACAGTCACATTCTCCTATCATATACCCGCTTCATTATTTGAAGATATTACTGTTGTATATGAAGAAGCTAATGGAGATGTCTCTGAAAGAAAACTAAATGAAAATATAGATAAGGTAAACGCAACCTATATATATGAAGGGGAAGCATTCTGCCATCTGAAGTATAAAGATAGAGTTATAAAAACGATCCCCGTGGAGTGTCGCAAGACGGGGTGGTCGGTTTTTGCCCGTGAGGAAAGAAAGAAAATATTTCGAGTTTTTCCGATAGAGCAGGCTTACAATGATTCAGGATATGTGAGTTTGCCTATAGAAAATGTTCCACAAGAGGCGCATACTAATCACATGTTTGTCAGCTATGTGTTTTATAAAGAAAAGTTAGTGGACGGAGATAATTTCATATACGAAGCACGCGTCCGCAATTCAAAACAGGAGAATGCAGTTCCTTGCTCGGATATTATCATGTATATACATTCGGATACAGCTATGCATGGTTTTGCCATGAATGAAAACGGATATGCATATATCAAATTCATCAGTGGAGAAAATACAATTAAGGGAGATGAATATAACTTGAGCCGGTTTAATTTCAACTCTTCCGAATGGCATGTCATGACTATCAAAGTAGTGAATAAGAAAACTACCTTCTACGTAGATGGAGAAGAAGTGTTAGGAATGGATTATAAAGAACCTTTGGGATATGCCAATGAACTTACGTTAAGATTTAAGGGATGTGGTGCTGTAGATTATGTGAAAGTCTGCAATCTTGATGGTAAGGTTGTATATGAAGAAAATTTCAATTCAAATAAAAGAGAATAACACTCCTTTTTCCTACAACCGTCTTATACATAGATGGTTGTCTTGTTTTGTTCATATTTTGTTCATGTTTTGTTTTACCTTTTTCTCTCTTTTCTTAGCCTTTTGTTTGCAGGGTTGCGGATGATTTGGGATAGATTTGCAATTGTTATCATTGTCCTAATTGGGACGCGTTAGCTAAATCTATATAATCTGAAATGATCCGATGAAAAAGAAGAAATGGATATGTTTGTTATTATCTGCATTGTTGGGGCTCGGTACTGCTTTCCCTCAACAAAGCAAAGAATCACCTGTAGAAAAAGTAAAGAAGATTGGTGATAAATTGATTAGAGAAACTCCCTTTGCCTACAAGTTAGGACTTGCTTCGTGTAGTACTTCTTTCAACACGTTAAACTTTGTGGATTTCGGACGTACCTTTGGTTTGGGACAAGAAGCTGTGGCCTATGCCTATACACAGCTGTCGTTTCCCCGCGATACCACCATACGTGTAGAAACGGAGCATAACGATGCTTGTAAAATATGGTGTAACGGACAACTGATTTATGAAAATAAAGGGAAACGGGATATTAAAATAAATCGGGGGGAACGAAGTATGAAGATGACTTCTTCATTTTTGCTTCCGTTGAAAAGTGGTAATAACGATGTGTTGATAAAGTCGGCCACTTTCGGTAAAGAATGGTGTGTGTTCTTACAACCGCCAAGTGATAATGATGCCGTTTTATCCACTGCCCGAAGTTATCCTCAAATAGGATTAACCAATTTGAATCGTGTTGATAAACAAGTGTCCGATCTTACCAACTGGCTTATTATCGGACCTTTTCAAGGTGGCATTGACGTAGTGCATGAACCGGAACAGGAATTTAAGTTTGGATATATGTATAAAGGACTTCATGGTCCGGTGACCTGGACAATTCCTAAAATAGAAGTACTCGGAGAAATGATAGATCCCGAAGTTTGGGGAACTACTTATCAATGGAATTATCATAATGGGGGTGTTGCTTGGGCCATGCAGCAACTTGGTGAATTGACCGGAGCACATAAATATACTAAATGGGCAACTGACTTCTGCGACTATCAGATGGAAGGTATGCCATTTGTTGACTATCAAGTAAATGATTTGCGGGCATATAATTCAGCCAATGCAATGGTAATTAACTCCACATTGCTTGATTTTACATTAGCTCCCTCACTTCCCATTCTATACCGTTTACGTACGGACAAGGATTTTAAGAATAGGGAGATTTATCAGGCATACATAGATAAAATGATAAATTATGCACGTTTCGGACAAATCAGAAGTGAAGGAATGACCAACTACACCCGTGATACGCCGGAAAAATATACTGTATGGGTAGATGATATGTTTATGGGTATTCCTTTCTTGATACAAGCTGGGTTATACAGCGATTCACCGGAGTTGCGAAAAATATTTTTCGATGATGCAGCCAATCAGATCATAGACTTTACGAAACACGTATGGAATAAAGACACTCGTCTTTATATGCATGCCAATTATACATCGCGCCCCTATGTTAAACTCCCTCATTGGGCACGTGCCAACGGGTGGGCTATCTGGGCTATGTCTGACGTATTGATGGCCTTGCCTAAGAATCATCCCAAATACAAAGCAATACTCAAGCAATATCAGACTTTTGTCTATTCTCTGATAAAATATCAGAGTCCTGACGGATTCTGGCATAATGTAATTGATCGTAGTGATTCTCCCAAGGAAGTTTCGGGTACGGCTATATTTACAATGGGCATAATACGCGGTATCAGGTATGGCTGGCTGGATAAGAAAAAGTTCATGCCAATTGCATTGAAAGGATGGGATGCAGTGGCATCCGAAATCGAAGACGATGGAACGGTACATAAAATCTGTATAGGAACCATGTGTACTGAAGATGTGAACTATTATATGAACCGTCCATTTTTCGACGATGATACGCATGGGTCATTTGCTGTCATATTTGCAGGTATAGAAGCACAGCGGATGATGGATGAAGACACCAAATAACTGATGTAAAAACAAATATAATATTATGAAAAAGATACTTGTACTAATAGCTTTATCTTTCATGACTGTCTCGACATTAACAGCACAAATGAAGGATCCCCAGAATTGGGTAGGCTACGAAGAAATAATGGGTGTAAAAAATGGACTAAGATTTTATGATTTCGATGTAAATCTGATAGAATCGTCTGCTCCTGCTAATGTTTTTTGGCCGGGAGATGATATCCGCCTCAAGTTTCAGTTGATAAACAACACATCACAATCAATAAATATAGATGCGAAAGTACACGTCTTTCGCTATGGAACGAAAGGAATCCCCAATGATATTTGGCTGCCCCAGATGATTAAGCTTGATTATGAGAAGGTGATTCCTGTTCACTTATCAATTTTGCCGAATGGCTATGTCAATACATCTGTATCGGTAGACGATATAAAGGATTTTGGAGGATATGCCGTTGTGTTTGATCTTGGAAAGTACGGGCGTCGATTGGGTACAAGTTTTGCCTATAGCATGAAACCGTCATTAGTGAAAATGCAATATCCCAAACAATCTTTGGATTACTTGGGAGTGGATTTTTTGAATAGAGTAGGTGTTCAGTCCATTCGCTACGGTATTCCTTTCGTATCACCTGATAATCCCGATTATCAAGGATTCCGACAAGAATTAAAGAAATTGATGAAGGATTTCATGGATAATAATATCACTGTTATGCTCATGTTTGGTGAGGGACGTATGGCACAGTCCATGCCTTTGGGTACTACCAGGCCGCATTTGGATGAGAATGGAAAATTTCTTCACACGAAGCAGGATTTAGTATGGCTTCCCGAGTTGGATGAAGACTTTAAGAAATTCGTAAAAGAATTATGTCTTGATTTTGGCTGGCCCAAAGGACCGGTAACAGCTGTCTGTTTGTGGAATGAACCGTGGGAAGGAACTTCCATATCCGGTTGGCAGGCTGATATGATAAGATATAAAGAGATATATACGAAAATGGCTGAAGCGGTGATTGAAGCCCGGGAGAAAGACATAGATGTTCTTGTGGGAGGAGGTGACTCTAATTCGAATGCATTGGATAAGTTTTTTGCTGATGGAACAATGGATATGTTACCTATCTTTGATTTTCTTTCCATTCACTATCAAGGTATGGAGGCACCGGTATTATATCCCGAGTGGAATAAGCGAAAAGATAACAAGGGACGTGTGAAAATATGGGACACAGAAAGTTGGGTAGGGAATACTGATGACCGTGTAGGACTTGTTATTGCAGCCAACCGTTCCGCCGGATATGACAGGTCGATGGGTATATTTGGTGGGTATATGTATTCTGGAGACCCGAACCGGTCAGTGCGTAGTATGGAAGTCCGTACCGAAAAAGGAAAGGAAACAATGCCTAAACTCCACAATACATGGTCTGCGGCAGCTGCTGTGGGAGCAGCACAAAGTATGATCGGAGAACGGGAGTTTAACAGGCTTCTTTTTAAAAATGGTTTACCTTGGGTAATGGTCTTTGACGGATACGAAAATAAGAAAGACGACGGGACGATTGTGATTGCCGGAGATTTGGGTGAAGCATTCGGTGCAGAGAATATCCTTTTCAGAAATGTGCGTAGCTTAAGTGAAGCGAGAAAAAAAGTCGATTTGCATCATCAATTAAAAACATTACCAGCGAATAGTGCTGAACGTAAAAAGATAGAAAACGAACTCAATACATACTATCCCATCACAGACGGGAAAATGATACTGAAAGCCAATCCCTCTTTCCTGCTTTATGATTTTTATGGAAATGCCATCGCTCCTAAAAATGGAATCTACGAAATTCCTCTTAATTATCAGGGATATTATATGCGTGTAAATGGTGAGAAGGGAGCCTTTGACAAACTTGTATCGGCCATTAGTAAAGCGGATATCGTGGGCTATGAACCTATCGAAATAATAGCGAAAGACTTTACAGCTCCCATTGCCAGCAAACCGGAAATGGAACTTCAACTGACCAATATCCTCAATCGTCCGGTGAAAGGTGTGTTATCTGTTTCTATCGGTAATCTGGATCTATCTTACCCGCAGAATGTATCGTTTAAGCCCAATGAGACAAAAACTATCAGAGCGAAAGTGACAAACGGAACTGCCAGTGTGGACAATAACTATCCGCTTGAAGTTCATTTCGATGCAGGAAAAGATGGATTCGCCGTGCATTGGGAAAATATGCATGTCAATTACATTGCAAAGAAAACGATGAAGATAGATGGTAATCTGAATGACTGGCAAAACATGATCTCACAAACGATAGAAGGTTCTTCCAAGGCCAGCATTTCTCTGACGGAAGCTGCATGGTATCCATATCAAAAGTTTGATAGTAATGCGGAAGGATTGGCGCATACCTACCTGGCTTACGATGACGATTATTTCTACTTTGCAGCAAAAGTTGCGGATAAAACTCCCAATAAAGGAACATTGAGATTTGAGACTCGCAATGATGATGATTATTTCTATCCTGACACAGCTTATATGCAAACCATATATGCCATGCATTCTACCATAGTAACGCAGCCTGCGGCAGAATCAGACCAAAAAGCACTGCAATTGCCTTCGGCAAAAGGACGTATGATGAATTATATGGAAAATACATCTACTACTCTGTCGATGGGTATGGATATTCATTTGCCGAAAGATAAATATACCCGCACTTCTTTTTATTTCCCAAGTATAAATCAGAATGGCCTGTCTGTTACTGTTTATGACAAAGACAGTGGCAAAGAATTACTTTCTACCAAGATAGACAAACTATGGAATGGTACTTATCTGACATTGGATTTATGTGGTAATGTGCGCATACGTTGTTCATCTTATGGTTGGTGGTACACAACAAAATTATCAGGTATCTTTTTTGATTCATCGGACAATGTTGTTAATTCGGGTAATGCTGGTGCTTCAGCGAAACTTGTAAACCGTGATTTTGATACTGTCGGAAACTGGATGGGTAAATATGGGCAATTAGGATACTATCTTATCGGTTCTGATTCTTCTTTGCCTCAAGATGTTACTTGCCATGTTGTTTCTCAAGATGATTTGGTTCCTTTGGTATGGCCCGAGCAGGTACGTCGTTTCACTTACCGTAAAAGACCTACATTACCGGATGGCACCAATGGGATAGCAACAGATAATATACTAATTGCTTTCAATGTAATTCCAATCGGCGAAGATGGTATGGAAGCTGAAACGAAAGGTACTATGCCGCGTTACATCGGTTATAAATGTACAGATTATGAATACGCTTTGAATACTGTTGCTCCCGAATATGGCGGTGGCTTTGAAATATGGAGAATGCTTGCTCCGGGTATGCCGCGAAAACACTTCTATCCTCGCCAGCCCAAATCTTCCTTTGACGGAGCCGTAAAAGATGGAAAACTGATTACTACACGTGAAGGTAATACATTATATTATGAATGTGCTATTCCATGGTCCGAAATACCGGATGTGAAAAAAGCCATTGATAAAGGTGATAAAATTAAATTCTCTGCCCGTATCAACGATGATGGAGCCGGGGCTGCTTGTATGGAAATAGCACGCGGCCGAAGCGTTTCGAAGAAAAACTCCAGAGCATTCCATCCGGACTGGAAGGAACATTGGGCGAATGAGGTTGAGTTTGGCGTAGAGAAATAAAGCGTGCTAGAATACTAATTATTGAAAATGGTAGAATGAAAATGAAGAAACAACTGATTATAATATTTCTATTATGTCTGTCTGTCAAGGGGATTTCACAAATACCTTTTGATGGTAGTGATAGTTATGCTACGCCACCCATAGGATTCGGGCAAAGTGAATTTGAAAACCCTTTAATTAACAGTATTAACAGGGAACCATACGGTGCAACATCTATTTCATTTCCTACTGAAACAGAAGCGTTGCAAGTAAAACGCTCTTCCTCCTCCCGGTATCAGTCATTGAATGGAACATGGAAGTTTAAGTTCATTACAGATTGGGACAATCTTCCGTCTGATTTTATGAAAGCGGAAACAAATGATGATTCCTGGGATAATATACCTGTTCCGTCTACTTGGGAGATGAAAGGGTATGGCGATCAGGTTTATTGCGGGCAAGGCTATGAATTTCGTCCTGTCAATCCTCCGTTTGTACCGCGTAAAGACAATCATATAGCATTGTACCGGAAGACATTTGAAGTGCCTGCATCATGGGAGGGACAGAATGTATTGATTCATTTTGCCGGAGTCAGAGGGGCTTTCTATTTATATGTCAACGGAAAAAAAGTAGGTTATAATGAAGATGGAGGTACTTTGCCTTCAGTATTCGATATGACTCCTTTTCTAAAAAAAGGGAAGAACCAATTGGCTGTCCAGGTGTTGAGATGGAGTGATGGCTCGTATCTTGAAGATCAGGACCATTGGCGCTTTCATGGCATCACCCGGGATGTTTATATTGAATCACGCCCTGATGTTTTCATACAGGACTTTGCTGTAATTACAGATTTGGACAAGGATTATAAAGACGCAAAACTGCGTATACGGCCTGTCATATCCAGCAAGAAAACGGTAGATGTTTCCGACTGGATGCTTGAAGCCAGATTATACACCAAAGAGGGTACTCCTGCCCTCGGGGTGAATATGTCAATGCCGGTCAAGACGATTACGACCGAAAAGTATCAACAGAATTTTTCATTGGCAAAATATCTGGAAACGAATGTAAAGGCACCTTTGTTATGGTCATCCGAAACGCCTAACTTGTATATCATAGTCCTGACATTAAAGGATCATAAAGGCAATGTAGTGGAATCAAGAAGTTCCCGTATCGGTTTCCGAAAAGTTGAATTCAAGAACAACCATGAACTGTGCGTGAATGGAAAACGCGAATACATCTATGGAGTAAACAGGCACGACCATGACGCATGGGAAGGAAAAACCGTCCCTTACGAAAGAATGGTACAGGATGTGACTTTAATGAAGCAGTTCGGTTTTAATTCCGTAAGGACCTCTCATTATCCTGCAGATCCGGCATTTTATGATTTGTGCGATGAATATGGCATCTATGTCATGGACGAAGCGAATGTGGAAACCTGTGGGGCCGATGCTGAACTTTCAAATAATGAGTGTTGGCTTTTTGCTCAAATGGAACGTGTTGCCGGGATGGTAAAAAGAGATAAGAACCACCCGTCTATTATTTTTTGGTCATTGGGAAACGAATCGGGTGTCGGAGCAAACAATGCTGCACGGGCCTCATGGGTTAAAGATTACGATCCTACCCGCCTTGTACATTTTGAGGCCTATATGCACAATGGGGGTTCAAGACAATATGGTTATGGCATCGATTTTATGAAGACCAACCGTCCGGCAGTGAATCCTCCCGAACCTCCGGCTGTAGATGTTGTCAGTACCATGTATCCGTCTGTAGAAGGAATTATAAAGCTTGCTACTCAAGAAGGTGAAACACGTCCGGTATTGATGTGCGAATATGCTCACGCTAAGGGTAATGCATTGGGTAATCATCAGGAATACTGGAATGCAGTGAAAAAATACCCACGTCTGATAGGTGGTTATATCTGGGATTGGGTGGATCAGAGTGTAATTAGAAAAGACAGTGTAACAGGAAAAGAATATTTCTCTTCCCTTAACGGCACTAATGGGCTTGTTTTTGCCGACCGGAAAATAAAGCCGGCTATTAATGAATGTAAGAAAATCTATCAGCATATCCGTTTTGATTATTCTAACGGGGAACTGACCATTAGAAATGAATATAATTATCTGCCGCTTTCTGCATTTCGTTTTTCATGGAAATTGATGGCAGGTGGTGAACTGATAAAGAAAGGTGAATTAACCGATATTGAGGCTTTTCCAGGCACTTCTGCCCGAGTAAAAATAGATACCGGATATTCTGATTCCGGGCAGAAAGGAGAGCTCATTCTCGAAATCAATGCTTACTTAAAGAAGGATGTAATATGGGCACCTAAAGGATTTGAAATCGCATGGGAGCAATTTACCTTGCAGGAAGGAAAAGTGAATCCTCCGGTGGAAGAAAACACAGAATATGGCGGAAAGCTGACTGTACAGAAGAAAGCGAATGAAATAGGTATTTATAATGATCGTATAAATATTGTGTTCAACAAGAAGACGGGCCTCATTCAAAGCTGGACCGTAGGTGGAAAGGAATTCCTTGAGAAAGGTCCTCAAATCAATTTGTGGCGGGCTCCGACTCATAATGATGGTGGTTATCGTCCCAAAACGGAGAATGAAATCTCCCGTCAATGGGTAGAAGCCGGACTGGATAGTTTGCAACATAAACTGAAATCGTTTAAATTGACCGAAGAAAAGAATGGTACAGTCAGTGTGGCAACAACGTTCGTTGCACAAAAAACGGGAAATAAGTCGTACGTGGAATATACCACCAAATATATTGTTGATCCTTCCGGAAAAGTACAGATAGATACTGATCTGAAGCCATTTGGCAATATAATCAGCTTCCCTCGTATAGGTTATACAATGACCGTGAAATCCGTCAACGATACTTTTTCATGGTATGGCTACGGACCGTATGATACATATAACGACAGACATTCAGGAGCTCGTTTGGGCCGATTCTCCGGAGCTGTAGATGAACAGTTTACGCATCATGCATATCCTCAAGAGAATGGAAACAAATATCGTTGTTCATGGGTGTCATTGACCGACAATGAGGGAATTGGACTTGTCGCCGAAGGTATGCCATTTATTGAATCCAGCGTGATGCATTACTCCCTTGAAAACCTGTCTGAAGCAATAGATGAAAGCCAATTAAAACGTACGGACAACGTCACGTGGAATATCGATTATAAAACATATCCGATTGGTAATAGGAGCTGCGGGCCTCCCCCACTCGAACAATATGTGCTTTTTGCAGAACCTGTGTCTTTCAGTTTTTCTATTTATCCGGTTCTTAATAAGAAGGTTTTCCAATAGGTTTTTAAGTTTATAAAAGATCGTCCGAAGCGCCTTGATCTTATGAATCACCTTTGCTACAATGTATCGTAGTAAAGGTGATTTTTTCTTTAGGAACTTTCAATCTTTTCATTAGAATGGAGTGTGGTATAGGTCATTTAGTATCGTGCTATTATAGTAATTGTGTCTTTGTCCCATATATTGTGGGAAAGTATTCTCTTATATTATGGGAATTTATTCCTAGAAAATGAGGGAATCTTTTCCCAGTTAGTAGGGAATACTTTCCCACAATATATGGGACAATCGGAACTTGTTTATCTTTAATCAGAAAAAGGAAGAAGGTAGTATCTTGACTATGAGAAATACCTTGAAATACTATGAGAACAAGGTGAATTTTAAGCTAAAATAGAGGGTATATTATGAGAAATGCCGTGTTAGAAAGTATTTCTCATAAGCTATTTATTTGATTATTTGTTGTTTATCAGTCATCAATGAGAATATGAGAAATGAAAATGAAAAATCGTTGGTTCTTCTTCAAATTCCGTGCTAGTAAAGCTCATTGAAAGGTTGATGGATAAAGGGATATCAGCATATTAGAAATAGCAAATAAATTATCCAAGCTATATGCATCTTAAAGTACCCCGGAATAGCCATGAATAAGGTTATTGAACATAAATAAGTAGCACGGAATTTGATTAAGAACCAAATCGTTTGCAGAGCGCTTGCTGAATTTTCAATTGATGTACTCATGACTACACAGTTTTGATTCTTTTCACCACAGAGGACACGGAGGACACAGAGGTTATAATTATCTCTGAATTAGAACTCTGAAAACTCTGTGTTCTCCGTGTCCTCTGTGGTGAAATGGTTCATTTTTGCACCGTATTGAATCACTTCTGAAATATTTCAGGATATTTCCTGATAAAATAAACAGGTGTACAGCTCCAAGCGTGGCAATAGCTGTTGATAGGATAAAAATCGTATGGAGAAATAAAGTCGTTTGTAGGATCGTATGCCTCCCAAAAAGTATCGGCTCCTTTGGCGATCATCCCTCCCCAGTAATTGATTAAGGCCTCTTTTGCTTCGGGGTTCATTCCACAATCTATCAGCGATTGAATATAATAATGATACATATAAGGAGTGCCGGGATAACAAACATCTTGCGTTGTAGTCAATGCTGATAAAGCCTTTTTGCCTTCGGCTTTACTGGCAACTCCGCTTAAGATCATCCATATTTGTGAAGCATAGGAAATCTGCTTGTCACCCGTTCCGACGAAAAGGCCGGTTTTCCGGTTGTATAAGTTTTTTCGGGCAGCCTTTATCATTTTGTTAGTTAATGCAGGCAAGTCGGCAACTTCTTTTTCTTTTCCGAGCAGTTGAGCCAATTTGTAGGATTCCTTTAGTGCAAATATAGATACTCCTTGTAAAGGCACCTCTTTATACAAATCCTCTTTCCAATCGAAAAACACCCACCAGTCTTTCTTTACTTTCTCAAAATCCATCAATCCGTCGGCCTTAACATTGGTACGGACAATATCCAGCTGCTTTTTAGCCACAGGCCACAAGTCTTTGACAGTTTCCATATCGCCCGTTGCTTCTAGGTAGTCTTTCAATGTTACATTATACAGTAGCGCATATTCATAAAGAAACTGTTTGTCCTGGGCTCTCGGTACAGGATTTTCAATTACTGTAGCCAACAGATATCCGTTCAGGTCGCTCAATCCGGCCAACAAATACAAACACCGCTTTGTAAGGTCGTGCTGCTTGTAAGAATAATTGTTGCCAAGAGCTTCCAGATATAAATCCCCGATCCAAAGACGCTGATCCCTTTTCGGACCATCCTCGTAAACGGTTTGCATACATTCTTTCAGTGTATTGAGCCCGACACGATCTATTTTCCTTATCATGGGATCAACTGCCTGTGGAAGCTCTTCAGGTATATTTTTGGCAGAAGTTTGAGCCATACATTTCATATCATGTATGTTAAAATCATAATAAGGAGAACTGCCCAACAACTCGATTTTTACGTAGCGGAAAGCCAGCCTGCGTGAAAGAGTGACTGTTTGCGGCACATACATTACAGAAACAACTTCGTCCTGAAGCCATGCCCTGCTTAAGCTTTCTCTATAAGAATCGAAAGGAACAGCCACTTCTGAAGGAACTTCCCCAAAAGTTAATTTAAACCTTAACGGACCGTCAGCTGCAAGCCCGGTACTCCTTACGGAGAAACTAAAATATCCGGTCAGATGCTCTCCGAAATCAATCGTAATTTCTTTTTTCAGTCTGAAAGGCATAGAGTATAAAGAGTCGATAGGACTGACATCTACTGCTTTGTATTTCTGAAACGATTGTGCGTCGGGTACAATATCCACTACTTTCAGCGGCTTTTTCTCTGTGATTATAAGTTTTGGTTTATATTGTTCTGCTTTTTGTAACCACTGTTTACGGTTGTTCCCATAATAGTCTTGTGCAAAACAAGCCAATGTGGTGAATACCAGAGTCAGGCTGAATAAGATCGGTTTCATCATATTATTGATTCTCTTTGCTATCTATAACGTTCCAATTCCTGAAGTCATACACGCGTGATTCTTTTCCATGTGAAACATTCAGGAAACGTCCGTTCACAACTTGTTCCATCCATGGGTTTGAATACAAAGGCCAATTTTCATAATCTACCTTTTCTCCGTTGACAAAACGTCCGTAATTATAGATAATTTTTAGTGTATCACCGCTAAGTGAGTGATAAATGGTCTGTCGATATTCCGGATTGGTAACGATGTATTCCAGTTTCGTTGTTTTCAGTATATCTTCTGCAAACAGATCCAGGGCTGTTTTCGTTCCTGTGGGTTGATATTTGTCCGGCAAACAGGTCTCTATGACTGCGGCAGTACCACGTTGGTCGCAGCGTAACATCTTATGTTTTACTCCACGAAACACCCGGTCTTCGTCCCATGTGTATGGATGACAGAATTTTACGGCAAACAGAACACTTCCCCCGTCAAAGAATATCCAACCGGATTCGTCCTCTTTCATTTGTTTTATCGCGTCGATAGGCACTACTCCTGTCACATACGGATGAGGTTCTTCCGATTCTATTTTATACATGGCCAGCAACGTACCGTTATGTTGTAGCACTTGTTCGCGGCAAGTAGCTCCGAAAAGGCTTTCGGCTGATCTACCATAATGGCTGATGTGAGTCAGGAAGAAAGTACTTGCCGGTGCATCCGATTCCCACACCAGTTTCCACCGGCGCATCTGCGCGCTCCATCCCAAGCTGATTCCATCCCATTGACTAGCCAATCCATACGTTTTGTTGATATACGTATATTTCTTGAATCCCCATGGATAGTTGAGTTGTGCAAATGGAGTCATATCATGCGATTCTTTATGCACGTATGCCTTCTTTCTATCCGATGCTATATGCTGTATAATCTCTGGTATACGATAGGAAGAAACGGCTGCCAGTACAGAATAAAAACCCTCATTGTTCACCACAGTAAGG
>OAVP01000653.1_pt1 | contig 17537 bp, 9 predicted proteins | sample 1495311 | NCBI WGS metagenome assembly OAVP01 (sample SAMEA2580102, study PRJEB22360) | human gut metagenome | biome: human gut; feature: human-associated habitat; material: faeces | place: Denmark | collected 2008/2010
ATTGCTTTTCTTCGTCATTTAACCTTCGTTACTTATCAAGCGGTTCGTCTCCTGACCGATTGCCTACAAAAGTGCCGCTATTTGCAGCAATCAGTACTGGACCTATGCTATACTGAATAAAAACGGAGGTTCTCATGATACAACAAGTGACCCAATTTACTGATTCTGAATTAGAAACCATCGCCCAGATTTGGCTGCAAAGTAATTTGGATGCCCATGACTTTATTTCGGCTGCCCATTGGCAAGATAACTATGATTTTGTGAAAAAAGCCTTCTCTGATGCCCTTATTTACACCTATTCGGTGGATGATCAGCCCGTCGGCTTCATCGGGATGTTGGGTGATTATATCGCTGGTATTTTCGTTTTGAAAGACTATCGTGCCCACGGCATTGGCAAGCAGCTTTTACAAAAAGCACAAGCAGAACACGAGAAGCTGACTCTGAATGTCTACCAAAAAAATACAGCTGCTATTGCGTTTTATCTCAAAAACGGCTTTACCATCGTTTCTGAACAACTGGATTCTGATACCAATGAAATCGAAAACACCATGGAGTGGCATCGTTGATGCTGCTCTTTTTCCTATTTTTTTCTACCTGTTAGTTAACGAACCCTTTGGAAACTGTTTAATAAAAAAAGTATAACTGATCAAACAACATATTTCCCAGCAATACATATAGGACAAATATACAAAATTTGAATGAGCAACATGATTGATTATTTTCCCCTTCGTGCAGTCCCATCTTCCCTTGGATTGGCACTGTCAAATGGTATAAAGCAGTGGATACTATGGTCATTGATGCAATGAAAGTAAACAGCCTCCTCCTAAATTTTAGGAGGAGGCTGTTTAGGATTGAATCGAACTTATACAGAAGATTCTGCTGGATACTCCCGCAAGCGATACCCGACGCCGATTTCAGTGATCAAATATTCTGGCTGCAGCGTATTGGTTTCGATTTTTTTGCGAATGTTTGAGATATTGACTCGTAAGGTTTGTGCATCCGCTGCAAAAGGTCCCCAGACTTCACTGGTCAGCGTATCGTAAGTGACGACTTTGCCTAAATTCTTGAACATTACTGCCATGATACGGTATTCATTTTTGGTCAAATGGATCTCATTTTGATTCTTGTACAGGATTTTCTTCTCAAAATCGATCGTTAACTCCTTGTTTACGAGAATCGGGCTGCTGCTAAAGGCAGCTGACTCCTTGTGCCGCAATGCCGTGCGGATACGGGCAAATAATTCATTGGTACTGAAGGGCTTTGTTACATAATCATCGGCACCGAGGTCTAACGCTTGCACTTTGTCTTGTTCATCTTTGCGGGCAGAGATCACGATGATCGGTGTGTTCATGCGCTTACGAATGATTTTTAACAGCTCCATGCCATCAATGTCCGGTAAGCCCAGATCCAGTAAGATGAAGTCGATAGTTTCTTCCTGCAAGAGTATCAATGCCTCCATGCCTGTACCAACTGACGTAAAGTTGTAGTGTTCTCTTTGCAAGACGACCTCCATAAAATCAACGATATTCGAATCATCTTCAATCAATAAAAAATGTCGCTGCATGCTCTTCCTCCTTACTGCTTTAAATAAATACGAAAGATGGTACTGCCAGCTTTCGTTTCGATCGCCAATTTGCCTTCATGGGCATGGATGATGGTTTTAACAATACTCAGTCCGATGCCTAGTCCATTTTTGGAATCCACCGGCACTTCGGTGTCATTAGTCAAATTCGCTTGGATTTTTTGGTATTGCCCTAAGGGGATCTCCCCTTGGTTCTCGATTTCAATGACCACTTCTTGCTCCTGAAAAACTCGCAAGAAAATCGGTGTATCGGCGGTTCCATGGCGTACGCCATTTTCAATCAAATTAAACAAGGCTTGTTCGATCAAGATTGGATCGACTTGGACAAAAATCAGCTGATCGGGCATCTTCACGATGATTTTTTGTTGCGGATAGACTTTTTTTAGGTGCGTTAAAACCGCTTCGATAATTTCTTCGATTGGTTCTTCACTGCGCTTGACCGCCATGTTAGTCAAATTGATGCGGGTCACCGACAGTAAGTTTTCGACCATGCGGATCAACCACTGGGATTCACTTTGGATATCTCCTAGCAGCTTTTGTTTCGTTTCCTTTTTGATCGCGCCTTCGGTTTCGCTCAATGTTTCGGCAATGCCAGAAATCGTCGTCAGTGGCGTCCGCAAGTCATGAGAAACCGCACGCAGTAGATTGCTGCGGACTTTTTCCCGTTCGTTTTCTAATTGGATCTGTTCTTTCTCACTCGCCAGAGAGACTTGCTCCAACACGGTAGCAATTTGGGTGATCACAAGGCGCAAGTAATTCAATTGACTATTGGCCAACTGATGCTCCTCGTTGCGTTCTACCCCAAGGGCGCCTAGTGGTTTGCCGTTTAAAACGATCGGCAAGTAAAATCCATTGGCACCAATCAGAGTATCTGTGCCGCGACCGGCTTCTTTTTGATTTTTCACGACCCAAAAAGCGACGGCTTTCTCATCCTTGCCAGTCAGTTGAGACAATGTTTCTCTTGAAGAATGCAGACTTCTCAAGTGACCTTCCCTGTCATATAACGCCACTTCTCGCTGGAGTAAGCGTGCCAAATAGGTGGTCGTACTTTCATAAATGTCTTGCTCATTCCGCGTTTCCATGTATTGTTTGTTCAACTCATACAATATCTCCATTTGATGCTCTTTTTCCTTGGCATTTTCTGCCTGGGTCTTCAATCGAACCATCAAATTACTGATCATTAAGGCAACGATCAGCATGATCACTAATGTGATTGGATAGCCTGCTTTATAGACCGTCAAGGAATACAAGGGTTCGACAAAGAACCAATTGTAAGAAAGGACACTAATGATCGATGCCATGGCACTCCAAAGATAGCCACTTGTGTAACGTGCTACTAAGAGAACAAAAAAGATATAAACCAGCATCAAATTCTGATCGCCGAAATGTAAGTACTGCATGCCTTCTGTCACTATGGTGGCGAGCATGATCAGCCCAAAGGTCAAGCTGAAATCTCGACCACCGCCTTCAAATAATTGCGAAAACGTCAGCCGTGGTCGCTGCATTTTTTCTTTAAAAGGAATCAAATGGATCTCAATATCATCAAGGCGCCGAATCAAGCGGTCTTCCAAATCCTCGACAAACAATTTTTGGAACCACTTCTGAGAAACCTGTTTCCCCATGATAATGTCACTGGCACCCGTCATTTTGGCATACTCTACGATGGTCTCAAAACTGTCATCCGCTTCGATGTTGATGACTTCTGCTCCCAAACGCTCTGCCAATGGCACCTCGGTAGGTGTATCATCTAACGATCGAACTTGAATCACCGTCCATTCCGCCCCCACTCCTTGGGCTAGACGGGCGGTCCAACGAATGCATTTCTCTGCCATTTTCGGCAAGCGATCATCAATAATCGTCAAAAGCTTGCTTTGGACTCGTTTTCGACCGCCGTTCATTTGATTGATATGATTGGAAGCTTTTTGGATCGCTAATCCACGTAAATGATCAAGTTTTTCTGGCGTAAAAAAGTTTTTTAGTGCCCGCTTGGCATTTTCATCGGCATAGATTTTGCCTTGTTCCAACCGATCAATCAGTTCGTCTGGTTCAACGTCCACCACTCGTAAGCTGGCGTGCTGGAAAAAGGTGTCAGGCACCGTTTCTCTGACTTCCACTTCCGTGACCTTTTCCACGATGTCATTCAGACTTTCGATATGCTGGACATTGATCGTCGTATAGACGGTGATTCCTGCATGCAATAGTTCATCAACATCTTGGTAACGTTTTTTGTTTCGTGCACCAATGGGATTGGTATGTGCTAACTCATCGATCAAGACGATATCTGGTTTTAGTTGGATCAGTCGATCGATATCCGGCTCATATAGGGTCAATTGCTTGTGCTGGTATTGCTTTAATGGTACTTGTGGTAACCCTTCAAGCAATCGATTGGTATCGGGACGTTTGTGGGGTTCGATATAGCCGATCACCACATTTTTGCCCATGAGCAAACACTCATGGGCTTCGGTTAACATCGTATAGGTTTTTCCGACACCGGCAGCAAAACCGAAAAATACCCGTAGCTTGCCACGTTTAGGTCCAAAGCCGGCTTGCAGCAGCATCTCTTCTGGGATCGTCTGCTGGTTGTTTTCACTCATAGATGCTTCCCCCTATTCTTCGGGTAATTGATCGAGCTGCTGATTCAAGGTCATGATATTGACATATTCTCTCGTGGAGAACAGATCAGCTACTTTATTTCTGTTTATTATATCATGAATTGTTTGTTCATCGATGCCTCTTGTGTCAGCGATCCGCGGCAGTTGAAAAAGTGCCGCTTCGACACTGATATCAGGATCAACGCCACTACCCGAAGCGGTCACGAGATCGATCGGCACACTGGTTTGGGTTGGGTTTTCTGCCAGTAACGCCGCTGTCCGCTCAGCTACAGTCTTTTTTTGGGTCGGATCATAGGGCGACAATTGTGAAACAGTTTGATCACGGCCTTGGAAGTAACCTGCTTGGTCAAAGGGTTGCGCAAGCAGCTCAGACCCTTTGACCTCTCCACCTTCCACGATTTGACTGCCATTGGCTTGATGGGCAAAAAAGACTTGTCCGACACCGGTGACCAACAATGTATAGAGACCGCCAAATAGCACGGTACTAAAAAGTAAAAATTTGATACTGGCAAAGAGGGTATTCTTCATCATGTTTTCCTCCTAAATGACTCCTTGACTCTGATGGATTTCTCTTATAATAGAACCGCTGATAAAAGCAAATCTACTACCTTGATGCAAATGAATGGTGCGATGATGCCGCCTAGTCCGTAGACGACAAGATTGTGCCGCAACATTTGGCTGGCTGGTTTTTCTTGGTACTTGACCCCTTTTAATGCCAGAGGGATCAAGGCGATGATCACGACTGCATTGTAGATGACTGCGGACAAAATCGCCGTTAAGGGACTACCAAGATTCATGATGTTCAGCGCTGCGAGTTCTGGATAAATCGCATAAAACAGAACAGGGATCACTGCGAAATATTTGGCGATATCATTCGCGATACTAAAGGTCGTCAATGCCCCACGGGTCATCAGCAGCTGTTTACCAATTTGGACTACTTGCAGTAATTTGGTTGGGCTGGAATCAAGGTCGATCATATTGCCCGCTTCTTTGGCTGCTTGTGTACCAGTGTTCATCGCCATTGCCACATCGGCTTGGGCGAGTGCGGGTGCATCGTTGGTTCCATCCCCCGTCATCGCCACCAAATGCCCTTTTTCCTGATATTCGCGAATCAGGTTCATTTTGTTTTCTGGTGTTGCTTCGGCTAAGAAATCATCGACGCCCGCTTCCGCAGCAATAGCAGCTGCCGTCAAAGGGTTGTCTCCAGTGATCATGATCGTCTTGATGCCCATCTTTCGCATGTCGGCAAATTTTTCTTTGACGCCGTTTTTCACGATGTCTTTTAAATAAACGACCCCGAGTACCTGGCCATTTTTCACTACGACCAATGGGGTTCCACCAGCTTTAGCGACTTTTTCCACGATCTCGTCACATGCAGTGGGATAGGTCTGCCCTTTTGCCGTCACGTATTGCTTGATCGTATCAGCAGCTCCTTTACGGATCTCATCACCACGATAGTCGATCCCAGACATCCGTGTTTTGGCACTAAAATCGATCCAATGGACATCAGCTTGCTGAAATACCCGTTCACGAATATTGAAGGCTTCTTTGGCTAAAATTACGATACTGCGTCCTTCTGCCGTTTCATCGGCAAAAGATGCCAACTGCGCTGCATCTGCTAACTCTTTAGCGGTGACCCCCGGTACCGGTAAGAACTCGCTGGCACGGCGGTTTCCCAGAGTAATGGTTCCTGTTTTATCCAGCAGCAAAACATCCACATCTCCTGCAGCTTCAATCGCGCGTCCACTCATGGCGATGACGTTTTCTTTGGTCAAACGGCTCATTCCAGCGATCCCAATCGAGGAAATCAAGGCGCCGATCGTGGTTGGTGCGAGACAAATCAGTAAAGCGATCACGATCACACTGGAAATCGCCGTTCCCCGACCAGATAACTGACTGCTAAAATCAGTAAAGGGAATCAATGTGATGGAAACAGCCAAGAAGATGATGGTCAGTGTCACTAAGAACAGCTGCAAGCCAATCTCATTGGGTGTTTTTTTCCGCTGTGTCCCTTCCACCATCGCAATCATCTTATCCAAAAAAGAATGACCATTTTCAGCGGTCACTTTAATGACCAAGTAATCGGAAACGACTAAGGTTCCTCCCGTGACTGCACTACGGTCGCCACCAGATTCACGAATGACAGGTGCTGATTCTCCTGTGATGGCACTTTCGTCCACCGAAGCAGCACCTTCCACGACATCCCCATCGGCAGGAATTTGTTCGCCAGAAGGAACATAAACCAAATCGCCTTTTTTCAAATCGGAGGAACGGACTTCAACAAAAGCCTCTTTGGCGACATCTTCCAAGGACATGACTTTGTAGGTCATGATGTCTTTTTTGGCTTGCTTCAAACTATCCGCTTGTGCTTTGCCGCGCCCTTCTGCCACTGCTTCGGCAAAATTGGCAAACAATATAGTCAACCATAAGAAGACGGTCACACTGATGCTAAACCACAACGGGACCGTTTGTTCTTGAAAACATAAAATCGTTGTCAAGATCGCCCCTAGGTAAACCACAAACATCACGGGGTTTTTGATTTGTTGGCGAGGATCCAATTTCTTAAAGGATTCGCCGATCGCCCATTGATAGATTTTTTTCATTTTTTCTCTCTCCTATTTCGTTGTAAAAAAGTCTGCGATTGGTCCTAAAGCCATCGCTGGTAAAAAGCTCAGTGCACCGATCACGATGATCACAATGATTAGCATCGTGACAAAGACTGGACTCGTGGTTGACAAGGTTCCTTCATTACGAACGGTTTTCTTTTTGGCACCCATGTTTTCTGCCAGATACAAGATGGCTGCGATGGGAACGAAACGTGAAACGAACATCAAGATACTACCCAAACTATTCAGGAAAACAGTATCTGCGGTCAAGCCGCCAAAGGCACTCCCGTTGTTGTTGCTGAACGAAGTTGCTGCATACAACAGTTCGCTAAAGCCATGGGCGCCTTGGTTGGTTAGCCAGCTCATGATGTCAGGATGCAAGGTCATCAACATAGCCCCGAAAAGCGTCAGTAGCAATGGCGTCAAAATAACGATACTCGTCATTTTAATGTCAAAGGCTTCGATTTTTTTGCCGATATATTCTGGTGTTCGTCCCACGAGTAAACCAGCGATAAAGACCGTCAATAATAGAAAAGCGATCATGCCATAAAGTCCGCTACCGACACCGCCAAAGATGATTTCCCCCAGCTGCATCAAGAACATTGGGATCGCACCCCCGAGTGGTGTGAAACTATCCAGCATGGCATTGACTGATCCACTGGAAGCGGCGGTGGTACTCACTGCCCAGAGACTCGACCAACCGATACCGAAACGTACTTCTTTGCCTTCTAGGTTGGCATTCCCAAGCACTTGACTGAATTGCGGCCCATAAGCTTCACTGATCACTACGCCAATAAAGGCCAGGATCAAAAAGACGGTTGCGGTGATCAAGATCGTACGTCCTTGTTTCCACTCTTTGATCCAAAAGCCAAAGGCAAAAATCACAGCAGCTGGCAGCAACAAGATCGCTAAGTTTTCTAAAAAATTACTGAACATCGTTGGGTTTTCAAACGGATGGGCGGCGTTGGCGCCAAAAAAACCGCCGCCGTTGGTCCCTAATTGCTTGATGGCGATTTGACTCGCTACCGGCCCGAGCGCCATCCAAAAGGATTTCCCTTCAAATCCATTGACTTCCACGCCGCTGCTCAACGTTTGGACGACGCCTTGAGACAGGAGCAAGATTGCTAAAATCAATGAGAGTGGTAAAAGGATATAGAGCAAGGAACGGGTGATGTCTTGCCAAAAATTTCCTACTGTTCGTTTTTGTTTTTGCTGCAGCCCACGAATCAAGGCACACAGTACAGCTAGTCCTAATGCCGCAGATAAGAAATTTTGCACCGTTAATCCTAATGCTTGGGAAAGATTGGTCAGTGCTTCTTCCCCAGCGTAAGCTTGCCAGTTCGTGTTCGTCACAAAACTGACGGCTGTGTTCAATGCTAAGTCAAAGGACAAATTCTCAACGGCCGCCCCTTGCGGTAACCAGTGCTGGACCATCAATAATCCGGTCAATCCGATGATGGAAAAGACGCTGACGGCCAAGACGGAAAATAGATAGGTTTTGGCGGTCATTTCTTTTTTGCTGACCGAACCAATCACTCGATAGGTCAACCGTTCAATGGGTTGAATAAAGCGGACAAACCGCGGTGTTTTTCCTTGCATGATTTCTTTGATATACCAGCCCAAAGGAACCGCTACTGCTAGTAAGATCAGTAAAAATAAAAAGCCTTGCACAAAATAGCTACTCATCGTTCTCCCCCCTCAAACAAGTACCAAAAGAGATAGATCATTACGATCACTCCGATTATTCCTAAAACAAGATTCATATTCTTCACTCCTTCATGACGTAAGCATACGCAAAAAGAAATAAAAATAGTGTAAATCTTCTGCTAGCATCTTTATATCTTCTTTATACGGCTGCTTATCGGACAAGAAAACCGCAATACAGCAGGTTTAAAAAAAAAAAACAAAAACAGCGGATATCCTTCACGATATCCGCTGCTAGAGTCATTGAGACTTATTTCGTTTTTCTGCTTTTGTTCGTGTGTTTCTTACGAAAGAAGACGATCCCCGCTAGTGCCACAAGGCTCACTCCTACAATCGAATAGCCTTGAGTGATGGCTGTACCAGTCTTTGGTAACACCCGTTTGTCCTTTGCGGTCGCTTTGCTTTGTTTACCAGGCTGTCCTGCATCCGTTGGTTTTTCTTGCCCTTTATTAGAATCATCTTTCTCTGGCTGCTGATCATTTTCCTCTGGTTCTTCTGCTTTTTCAATGACTTTGATCGTCGCTGTGGCGGTGACTGCTTCTTGTGAGTCAGTACCAAATAAGCGTGCGAAAAAGTTAGGGGTTGCTGCTTCATCGGTTACGATTGAATAGGTGACTTGATAGGTTCCGGTTTTTTTGGTATCAACCGAACTGTCCACCAACAGTTGCTCCAACGTAAGTGTCTTACCATCACGATCTGTAGCGGAGACAAAATTGTCGGCAGCTGTCCAGTTGTCACCAACATAAATCATGCTATCTTTCACAGTCACAGAGGTCTGGTCTGCCAACACGGTAATTGTGGCAGTGGCTTCGGCTTTGCCATTGCGATAGATGACTTGGTATTTTCCAGGCACATCAGTATTGACTGTACCGCTAATCAATACTTGATCATAATCGACTGCTTGTCCGCTTTTATCTGTTGCCGAGACAAAATTATCGACGGCTTGCCACTTCTCTCCTTCATAGATTGTACTATCTTTTGCTACGACCGTTTCTTCGTGAGCAACCACAGTGATTGTCGCTATGTCGCTGACTTTTCCATTCGTATAAGTGACTTCGTATGTGCCTTCTTGATTGGTATCGACGGTACCAGTAACCATTACTCCTGATAATTCAACCGTTACTCCCGTTTTGTCTGTGGCTGAGACAAAGTTGTCGGCAGCTTGCCAGTCATCGCCGACGTACAGAGTACTGTCTTTGGCTTTGACACTCGTTTGATCAGCCAATACGGTGATCGTGGCAGTTGTTTCAGCTTTACCATTGCGGTAAACCACTTCATATCTGCCTGCTTTAGAGGTGTCAACTGTGCCTGATACCGTAATATCGGCAAGTTCTAGTTCTTTGCCGTCTTTGTCTTTGGCCGACACAAAGTTGTCGGCGGCTTGCCAGTCATCGCCTTCATAAATCGTACTATCTTTGGCGACTACCGTTTCTTGGTTCGCAACAACCGTGATCGTAGCAATAGCTTCCATTTTACCATTGCTATAAGTAACTTTATACTGACCTTCTTTGCTGGTATCAACTGATCCGCTAACGATCACTCCTGAAAATGGTAGGTTTGCTCCGGTTTTGTCTGTGGCTGAGACAAAGTTGTCGATTGCTTGCCAGTCATCCCCGATATATAAGGTGCTATCTTTGGCTTCAACTGATGTTTGATCAGCTAACACGGTGATCGTTGCTTTCGCCTCGGCCTTGCCATTGCGATAAATTACTTCATATTTCCCTGGTGTGGCGCTGTCGACTGTACCTATCGTTGTGATATCAGCCAGTTTTACTGCGTTGCCGTCTTTATCTGTTGCCGACACAAAGTTATCGGCGACTTGCCAGTCATCGCCTTCATAAATCGTACTATCTTTGGCGACTACCGTTTCTTTGTTGGCAACCACCGTAATCGTCGCCGTTGCTTTTACTTTGCCGTTTTGATAAACCACTGGATATTGACCTTCTTTGGAAGTATCAACGGCTCCACTAACGGTCACATTTGAAAATGGGACATTCGATCCTGTTTTGTCTGTGGCTGAAACAAAGTTATCAACCGCATGCCAGTCATCCCCAACATATAAGGTACTGTCTTTGGCTTTGACACTCGTTTGATCTCCCAATACAGTGATCGTCGCTGTTGCTTCGGCTTTGCCATTGCGATAGATTACTTGGTATTCTCCTGGTACTTTCGTATCCACTTCACCACTGGTGGTGACTTCTGCCAAGCTTAACGGTTGCCCCTTCTTATCCGTTGCTGAAACAAAGTTGTCCGCAAGCTCCCATGCATCTCCAACATAAAGTGTACTATCCTTGGCCACGACTGTTTCTTGGTTGGTAACGACCGTAATTGTTGCGACTGCTTTTTGATTGCCATTTTGGTAAATTACTGGATATTGACCTTCTTTGGAAGTATCCACGGCTCCACTAACGGTCACATTTGAAAATGGGACGTTCGCTCCTGTTTTGTCCGTTGCCGAAACAAAGTTATCAACCGCATGCCAGTCGTCCCCGATGTATAAGGTGCTGTCTTTGGCTTTAACCGAAGTTTGGTCGGCTAAGACCGTGATCGTGGCTGTTGCTTCGACTTTGCCGTTACGATAGATCACTTGGTATTCTCCTGGTGTATCCGTGTCAACTTCACCGATAATGGTCACTTCTGATAGTGACAATGCGTTTCCGTCTTTATCCGTTGCCGCTAGAAAATTATCAGCTGCTGTCCATGCATCGCCCACATATAACGTGCTGTCTTTGGCTGCCACCGTTTCTTGGTTGGCCACCACAGTGATCGTCGCTGTCTCGCTCACGTTGCCATTCATGTATTTGACTTCATAAGTGCCGACTTTAGATGTGTCGACCTCACCGTTGACGGTAATTTCCGAGAAGGTCAACGCATTGCCATGCTTGTCTGTTGCTGAGACAAAGTTATCTACAGCATGCCATTCATCTCCCACGTAGATCGTGCTATCTTTGGCGTCGATCGTCGACAAGTCTTCTTCTGGTGTGATGCCGACAGAAAGATGATTGCCCGTCCGGTTCACTTGCACCTCTTTACCAAGCTGAAGTTCCTGTGGTATGACGTAACCTTCTGGGACGTAGGAAACATAAAGCATATAGGTCCCTGTATAAATATCAGCTAATTGATACTCTCCCTTCTCATCCGTTACAACAGAAATAACATCTCCAGTCAACTGATTCCAAAGCATCAATGTAACGCCTGCAATTTTCTGAGTTGGTTCTTCGGTATTATAAACATCAAGTGACGCACTAGTTTTGTAAATGATCCCGTTTGAATCACCTGCCGAAAATTGCAGGTTAGTCACCGTCGAAGTAGCTGTCCGTTTGGCTTCCGACAAGGTATCAATCGTATCAGAAACGATCGTTGCTGAAGCTGAGATTTGGCCGGCGTTTTGTGAAAGTACGTTGTAACTGATTTCGATATTTTTCGTTAAAACATAGTTTGAAAAGACAAGCTGTACGTCTCCGTCAACTTCTTTGATTTCGTAGCTATCGTCTGGCACATTTGAAACATTGATTGACCTAAGATCGATTTCACCATTGGTATTTCCCAATGATTTTAGAAGGATCGTTGGATTTGCTACTTTTTTCGAGCCATCATCGATATTTTTTGTTGTGACCTTGACCTGAGTCATGTTTTTTGTATTATTCACGGTATTTTGAGTAATCCCAATAATATCCGTCGCTGTATTGGAAACCGAAACGGTAGTTGAGCCTTGCTGATTATTTGATAGCGGCTCTTTTGCAAAACCAGGTACATAAATCGTACTCATTTCCTGCCAACCATTGGCGTACCGATAGGAAATGATGTAGCGATGGTTAGTCGTCCCAAAATCAAAGGTATAATAGTTGGTTGCCTCATCATGGGTGATCGTTGGATAATTCGGATCGCTTTCTTTCATGGCTTGATTATCATAATAACCACGATCCCAGTACTGTGGATAAATGCCACTGACTTGTTCATTGGAAACATCGATGATCGAAAACACAACATCCGTATTTTTCGGAACATGGGTCTCAACAGTCAAATCACTGATGGTATCTTGACGAGCGTTGACTAAAAACTGATTCTTACTGCTTTGGAGCGTGCGTTCAGAATACAGTTTTCTTCCGGTATAGACGGAGGTATGAACCGTGTCAAGTCCTGTCGCGGAAATCGTGATTGGAATTGTATCGTTAGGAATTGATTTTGTCGGTGCTAAACTGTCTGGCACATAATTGAAGCCAATATCAAATTGAACAGAATAGGTAATGGGCGACGTAAAGGTGACCATCGTTCCGCCTGCTACTTCTTCAATCGTATAATCAGTTCCTAAAGTATAATAGAAGCCGACTTTTGGTACCTTTCTTAAAGAAAGATACTCGGGATGTTCAATAAACATTTGTAAATTTTCGATCGGTTGTGAGGTGCTGCCTTCGATATTGACTGAAGTGTCACTGGCATAGGCACCATTTTGATCATAATTTCCCCAAGCAGTTTCAGCGTTATTGGGATTAAGAACACTGATTGGTTCGACGTAGTTGTCTTCAACGATTTTGAATTCTTTATTAGCAATTAACGGTGTCGAGACATTGAGGATGATATCTTTCTGATCAAAGGGTACGGTTATGTTCGTGGAACCAAGAGTGAGATTGCTGTCTTTTGTGGCCGTCACAATCAGTTTGTCCCCATTATTTTCGACAGAAAAATAATCCGTAAAAGTCACATTTTGATAGAAGGCGTCTCTTGCTGTTAACTGTTTCGCCGTGATCGGCTGTCCGTTTTGACTCGAAAGAATGATTTGTTGACCTGCTTTCATCTCCGTCGGCATTTGATGAATTGATACATAGTAGTTTCCTTTAGAAAGGCCATTCATAAAACTGGCAGAAGCAACCCCCATATAATACCTAGAATCGACTTCTTTTTCATCTTTACTGGTTGCTGCGGTAAAGGAAAACCCTCTGTTTTGGGCAGCTGTTTGTTTTAGCTGTACCGAACCAAATCCGGTCGTCGGATACCCTTTTGAAAAAGAAGAAGTATAATCCGTCAACGCGGTCAAACTCATCGTGAATTGATAAGAAACACCATAGGCCTTTTGCTTGTCCATTTGTTTGACTTCAACAGCAGTATTGTAGAGACTATTTGAGGTGATTGTGTAGTCCGTCCCTTCAGTCAATGCTGTTTGTGTTTCTGGCTTGATCTTTCCTTTGATATCCACTTCATAGCTGAAGACTTTTAACGGTTGGGTCTCAATCTTTTTGAAGGAAGCCCCCGGCGTATCAACCAAATGCAGTGAAAGAGTTTCCGTTCCAGATAATGTCCGATCAGTATTGTAGTAAACCATTCCTTGCATCCCAAAGACATTTTTTTCTGACACATATTGAATCGGGTCAACTTCTTCATACAAATCAATGGCGTAGCTTGTCTGGTTTTGATCGCCCATCTCAATGGTTAGCTGAGGCTTGTCTTCTGAATAAAGATAACTGGTCAACTCGATCGAAAACGATGCATCATGAATGGATTGGTTAAAGGTGATCGTTAATTGATGGGCGGCGCTATCTACTGCCCACGAAGCATTGATTGCTTCATTTGTTCCTTGCATATCACTAAAACCAAGGCCTTCCGGCAGGTCAAAAACAGCAGTGGTACCGGCTAAGTAGTCTTCGTCATTGATTTCAAAGTCTAATTTCAGTTTCACCGGACTATTGTTTAAAATCCGCGTTTCTTCCGTTTGACTGAACTCCTCACCAGCAATCGTCAGTAATGTGCCTTTTTCTAAAAGCTCTTGTCCATTGATGCGGGTGCTGACACGGGAACTCTTTTCGGCTCCTTTTGCCTCTTTCGATTCAGTTTCTGAAGAACTTGTTTGCGTCGAATCTGTAGTATCTGCTGTATGCGTTGATGAAGTTGTAGCAGGCGTTTCACTTTGACTCGTTGTTGCTGCATCCGTCTTGGAGGTTGCTTCGCCGCTTTCTTCTGAAGAACGATCCGTTTGAGTAGTCTCAGTTGTTTGCGCGTCGCTTGTGTTTGTTTCATTGGCAACGCCGCTGGTTGATTCCAGCAGATGATTTGAGTTATCTAAAGTACGAATGGTCTGTTCCTGTTCCGTGGTTTCCGCAAGCGCCATGACCGGAGTGATCACTTGGGACAGACCTAAAGCGGTAACAACAATGCCATGACGAATTCGTTTATTTCTCTTTTTCATTTTTTTCCTCCATTAAATATATGTAGTTTTAACTGATTGCTTTACGGATTTTTTTTCCAACTTCTAATTCTTCCCCATTAAAAAAGCAAAGAACATTGTTTGTTCGATCAATCATTTTGATTTGTCGCGCATTAATAATGTACGATTTGAATACTTTATAATACTCAGGCAAATCTAGCTGTTTGATGACCTTTAACGAAGTTTCAATGCACTCAACTGATTTCTTTTGATGGAATACGATTCGGTTTCGCTCACCTTTGATCGTTGTTATGTAGTTGATTGCTTCTGCATCAACGATCATCAACTCTCGTTTACTAACAATTTTTAATAAGTGTTTTTTTCCCAGCAATGATCGTTTCACTTCAATTGCTTCTGTTAACAAATTTCTTAACTGCATTGCCACATCCTTTTCTTCTGTATCGATGATTCCTAAAGGACAGATAAGATTCAGTTTCTTGATTTCGATTTTGGACGCATAGGCACCATAAAAAGCAATTTGACACTTTTTGCACTGCTCCCTCAATCGCCCTGCTAATTGAAAACTTCGATCAAAGCCCATCATTTCAATGGAAAATAAAAATAAATCGTTAACATCTGTTAAGTACCCTTCAAGAAAAGAATCTAGTTCTTCCGGTGAAATGATCTCCACCATAGAATAAGGAACATGACTTTCAGTGATCATTTTTTTCATCAAATTTCCATTAAAAAAGTTGTCATCTACTATATAAACAGCGAAATTGCTCAAATTTGCAGACATCTTAATTCTCCTTTTCACATCATTTCTAATTGTATTCTTAATTAAAAATGCCTGCTTGCACTTTCAAACGAATTAGCGAAACGTTTATGCAAAAAAGGTAGTTTAAATTAAAAACAAAGTAAGAAAAGACTTTATAATTGGTCTAAACCTATTATAGTAAAGGAGTTCCCGTCGTACTGCTTTCTTAACACATTTATAAGACAGAAAGCGCAAACAACAATAAAAACTTATGTTTTTTTAAGTAGTTTAACTAATTAACAATTCCAAAACTTACCGACTACTGCCCAACCTTTCTAATGATTTTCAAAAAAATAACCTTCGTTCAAATAAAATATTAATCGTTATTTATTCTTCGTTTTTTCGCAAAAAAAAGCTACCCTTCTCTTTGGGCAGTCCGGTTAAGGGTAGTCAACTGTTTCCTCTGAAGATTTTCCATCAAAATAAAAGTGATCGTTCGCTGCTGCAAGATGCAATCAAAAAAAATTTTTCTACTTAATTTACCATATCGAATCTTCATGGACACGACAAAAAACCATTTATTTCGAACAATAAATGGCCTGTTTGCTGCTTTTATTATGCTTCTGATTTACATGCATCCCGTGAATTTTAATTGTTTTCTTTTTTTCCTTCTATATTAATAAGGAATTTCTTACAAGTGCTCATGTGGTTTTATCATCTGTTTTTTTTAATGCTCGTTTTAGTTTTCGATTATGCCAAATCAGATAAGCGATGATCAAACATAAAACACCACCAATCGATAGATAGAGAAGGATCGGCGAAGCGGTTTCTTCAATACTGACATCTTGCTCGTTTCTTTCTTGCGCTTCTTTCCTTGCAACTTGGAAGGTCGGCTCTCCCTGCCATTCTTGATCGGCTGCTTTAAGGGTCGCTTTTATTTCATACTCTCCTGATAGCAGTTCCTTTCCATCCAGCGGAAGTGCGTAATTCATTAATGCATTGGGCGCTAATTGGATTTCTTTTTCCCCTTTGATGGCTGTTGCTTTTCCTTCATGGAACACTTCATAAGCAAGCGTGGCTTTACTGAGATAATCGGCTGCTGCATTTTCCACCGCTACGATGATGACATTGCGGCGGTTGATCTCTTCCAAATGGGCTTCTTCAATTCGGACCGCTGGCGGGATGTCTGACTCTTTATTTCGGAGCAAGACCGCCACTTCTCTTGCTATTAGGTTTTGAACATTCCCTTGAAATTCTTCACTGCCGGTTTGCTGTACGTATAGTCCCCCTGCCAAAATCCCATCAAATGATTTAGATGGCATCCGGACTGTCAAGGTGATTTCTTTTTGTTCATTAGGGGCTAGTGAAAGTGTTTCATCACTCAAAGTAACGAGTTCTTCGATCGCGTACGGAGCAGAAGGCGTTGCTTCCTCATTTGCCCCAGAGTACTCAACGACGCCAGTCATGTTCGTGACCGCTCGATTAAACGATAGCTGTAGATTGATTGGTTGCTCGCTTTTATTGGAAACCATGACTGCTAGTTTTTCTTCTGCCTTGGGCTCCAGCAACAAATCATAGTACATCAACTCTTTGTCCCGCTGTGACTCCGGCAATTTGATTTGAACATCGAAGGTATCAAGTGAATCTGCTGCCCCCGTACTACTAGTACCAATGAAAAATAAGACCGTTAGAATACTTACTACCCAATACTGAAATCCTTTGCCTCGAAGTTTGTTCTGATGCATCCTGTCAGATCCTTTCTACACAAAATAGGAAAGAAAAATCAGCTAGCATAAAAAGCAGCCGCTTAGGCAAGCTGCTTTTTTTCTGCTAACTGTTAAGCAATGACTACTAACCTATGGGGTCGTCGGCGCACTGCTGATCGTCCAAACGAGGGTCGTTTGATAGGTTGCCGATTGTTTTTCCGTATTGGCTGGGATCGAAAGGGTAAATTGTTCTAGAGGCATCGACGTTTCACCGATCCCTTCGCCAGCATTGGCGGTCAAGAAAGCATATTCATTGTTGATCGCCGCAAAATCAAGCTCGCCATTGGCAATATCACTGGTTCCGGTTGGCGGCGAACTTAAGTTGTTGGTCAATGTACCCGTATCTACCGTTAATACCGCACCGTCCAACG
>OAVP01000666.1_pt1 | contig 17397 bp, 19 predicted proteins | sample 1495311 | NCBI WGS metagenome assembly OAVP01 (sample SAMEA2580102, study PRJEB22360) | human gut metagenome | biome: human gut; feature: human-associated habitat; material: faeces | place: Denmark | collected 2008/2010
CCGCCGTTCGAAAAACAGCTGCTTGCGCCAGTCTAAGAGCCACAAAAATCAGGCTTTTTTCTCAAAATAATTTCCCGGTACTACCGAGATCGTTTTGGTCTGGGTATCGACATCTTCAACATACAGCAGAGAGCTGTAATCGCTGATGGCCCGCTTGCCTTTGAATTTCGTTTCGGCAAAAACCGTAATACCGACTAATTCGGCCTCAAATTCTTCAATCAAGCTCTTCATCCCATTGACCGTGCCGCCGCCTTTCATAAAGTCATCAACCACCAATACTCTAGAGCCGCGCTTTAAGCTGCGTTTGGATAATTCCATTTTTTCGATCCGCTCTGAAGAACCAGAGACATAATTGACACTCACGGTCGAGCCTTCAGTGATCTTGGAATCACGACGCACGATCACGAAGGGAACATTCAAGTAGTAAGAGACTGCTTGAGCGATCGGAACTCCTTTAGTAGCAACGGTCATCACCGCATCGATTTGTTCGCCTAAATATTTGGAAGCGATGATGCGGCCGACTTGGCGCAGCAATTCCGGTTCGCCCAATAAGTCAGATAGATAGACATAGCCGCCAGGCAACAAACGGTCTTGCTCAGACAAGCGTTTTGCCAGCCCTTCAACGTACGCATACGCTTCTTCTTCAGAAATTTCAGGCACAAAAAAAACACCGCCAGCAGCGCCTGGCACGGTATCAAGAATGCCTGTTCCTCGTTCTTTAAAGGTCTTTTTGATAATAGATAAATCTTCGCTAATCGATGATTTTGCAGAGGCATATCGTTTAGAAAAGAAGGACAATGAAATCAATTCATGGGGATGATTCAACAAGTAATGTGTCATATCGATCAGTCGTTCACTTCGACGTATTTTCACACCGGACAACTCCTTTAGTTTATTCGCCTTATTATAAGGCTTTTTCGGGATAAATGCGAGCATTATCTGAAATATTGCTTATATCGTTCGGTTTTGATTAGAGTTTAAAAAAAAGAAACGAAAATTCTTCGTTTCTTTTTCATAAAGCCCTTTATTTGAGGCGTTGTTTTCGTTGCACGAGGATCACGATGCGTTTGATCAAATTGATTACTAAGAAAAGAGCGATAAAAACCAGCGTAATCGTCGCTCCCGGTGGTGTGTCCAAATAAAAGGAACTGGTCAAACCAGACATCATCCCAATCATGCCGATCACGACACTGATCAAAATCACCGCGTTGAAGCTTTTGCCTAAACGCATACTGATGGCAGCTGGTAAAACCATGATCGCAGAGATCAGCAATGCACCCGCAATCGGGATCATCATGGCGATTGCCACCCCCGTCAAGACATTAAAGAGCATCGACATCACTCGCACAGGCAAGCCATCGACATGAGCGGTATCTTCATCAAAGGTCAAAATGTACATGGGCCGTTTGAATAAGAAAAATAAAGCAAAAACGACTAAAAACAAAAAGCCTAAGATCCAAACTTGCTCTTGTGTGATCGTAACGATCGACCCAAACAAATACGATTGGATACTCGTTGCGGAGTTCCCCCCGCTAAGGTTCATCAAGACGAGGGCTAACGCTAAACCGCCGGACATCAAAATGGCGATCGAAATCTCTGAATAACTGCGGTACAGTGTTCGCAAGTATTCCAAAATGATTGCGGCAATGACTACGATCAATAGCGTCGTCAAACTCGGATTTAGATTTAGAAAGAAGCCTAGTGCCACCCCTGCTAAAGAGACATGGGACAGCGTATCAGCCATCAATGACTGTCGTCGAATCACCAGAAAGACTCCTAGCATTGGTGCGATACCAGCAATAAAAATCGCCGCAAGAAAAGCTCTTCTCATGAATTCATATGAAAGCAGCGCCATGGTGAATCCTCCTTCCGCACTAAACGGATCTGACGGTCCGCATATTCTTTGATATCTTCGTGATCATGAGTGATCATCAAAATCGACTTGCCGTGGTCATGAGCATTGTGCCGCAGCAGTTCATAAAACAGATTGCGGGATTGTTCATCCATCCCCGTAGTCGGTTCATCTAAAATAAATAAATCAGGATCCGTGGCAAAGACCCGTGCCAAGCTGATCCGCTGTTTTTGGCCACCGGACAACTCACCGATCCGTTTATGACGCACGTCCCACATCCCGACGGCATCTAATGCACGGCGGACATGTTCATGGTCTCGTTTCGTCAGTCGCTTGAACCAACGATCTCTTGGGTAGCGGCCTGATTGGACCAATTCCAAAACGGTGCTGGGGAACCCGACGTTAAAGGAAGCAATCTGCTGAGGAATATAGCCGATGCTTAATTTTTCACCAGCTGCATTCTTGGTCGCCAAGGTGACTGCACCTTTAGAAGGTTTCAACAAACCAAGGGTTGCTTTGATCAAAGTAGATTTTGCCGCCCCATTTTCGCCGGTCAAAATCACGAATTCGCCGTCTTCAACAAAGTAGGAAATGTCTTCCAAGACGGGCTCATCGTCATAATAAAAGGTCAAATCTTTTACATCGATATAACGCACGCAGGCGCCTCCTTAGTGAATACTTTTTTGTAATGCTGCCAAATTGTCTTCCATTACAGACAGGTATGTTTCGCCGTTATCCATCTGCTCTTGCGTCAAGCTTTCTAATGGATTCAAGACCGCTAACTCCACGCCCGTTTCAGAGGCTAAGGTCTCAGCCACCTTCGATGAGGCATTTTCTTCAAAATAGATAACTTTGACTTGTTTTTCTTCCACATATTCTTTCAGCTCAGCCAACCGACTTGGCGTTGGTTCTTGATCGGGTGAAATGCCCGAAATCGATTCTTCGACTAAATCATACTGCCGTGCCAAATAGCCAAAGGCTGCGTGCTGCGTAACGAAGGTTCGTTGGGTCGCATCCTTTAATGCCGCTTGGTAGGCTTCATCTAAAGCAGAAAGCTTTTCGATATAGGCAGCCGCATTTTCCGTGAAAGTTGCCTTTTGCTCAGGAAACTTCGCAATCAGGTCATCGCGGATCGTTTCTACTTCTTGGATCGCTAAGACTGGGTCGGTCCAAACATGAGGGTCATACGTATGATCATGGCCTTCATGGCTGTCTTCGTCCTCGTGACCATGCTCTTCCTCTGTGCCTTCCACCAACTGAATGTTTTTGGCCGCTTCAATCACTGCTGTTTGCTCAGGATCGACGGAATCCGTCAAACTAGCAACCCAAGTTTCTAGCTCAGGACTATTGTAGACAAAGGCATCTGCATCCATAATTTTGGTCATATCTTTGGCACTTGGCTCATAGTCATGAGGTTCTGTTCCTGCAGGGATCAGCAAGGAGACATCCGCTGTCTCACCTGCGACTTCTTTCGTAAATTCGTACATTGGGTAAAAGGTCGTGACGATCGACAGCTTTTCTGCGTCACTCGATTGACTTGTCGCTTCTTGCTGCCCACAAGCGCCAAGAAGCACGCCCCCTAAAAGGAGTGCTGTAGTAAGTAAGATTTTTTTCATCGGGATTTCCCCTTCCATTTGCTGGCTCATCTTTTTATTTTAAAACGGAACAACTCCGTTTTGTTAGCAAAAGTTACTCTATCAAATGATTTCCGGTTCGTCAAGACAAATCGTACGTTTTACGATTTAAAACTTTTATTTCGAGATAAATCGGAAAACATAGGAGAAAACGTTCATTTGAAGCGGATTCTTCTCTCGGGAACATCGTCTTATTTTACACCGTTGGCCATGCGATTCCTTTGTGATAACTTGAAAAATTAGAGAGTAAGTAGGATAATCATCTAAAAGCACTTGGAGGAAACGAAGATGAACGAATTTGTAACTGTGCCGCCAACTGTAAACAACAGCGAACTGCTGAATCGAATCGATTTACCGGAAGATCCTGCATCGCAGCAAACCGAAGAAATCCGCAAAACGATCGACAAACCATTGTACGAAGAAGACAAAAAGAAAAAATCCGCAAAGAAGCAGCACCAAAAAGAATAGCCTTTGCTTTAGGTAAAGAATCAGACCCCGACGTCTTTTTTTCGTCGGGGACTTTTGTGTAGGGCAGCTTCTAGATGCTTCCTCCCTACCTCAGCTGCCTTATTCTTTACTATTGAACTGGATTTTATAGAAGGAATGCAAAAAAACACAGGCGAATCCAGCCTGTGTCCTTGACTCATTCATTTCAATGTACGTACAAGATAAACCTCGTCGCAGAACCCTTTTAAGGCATTGTAGACCCGCTGTGCCCGTGAATATTTTTGACAAAGAGCAAAAACAGTCGGTCCGCTGCCGGTCATCAAGGCAACATCGGCACCATATTTCATCATGCGATCTTTGATCTGTTGGACGATCGGATACTTCGGGATCGTGATGGCTTCTAGGCTATTGCCCATGGCAGCGATCATAGCCGAGTAGTCTTCGGCTAAGACGGCGGCAGACAATGCTGCGATATCTGGATGGTGCAGTTGGTCTAGCTCGACTTCTTGAAAGATTTTCCCCGTTGAAACACTCAGACGAGGTTTGACTAAGATGACCCAACATTGCGGCATCGGCCGCAGCGGCGTCACCAGCTCCCCTTTTCCTGCAATATGAGCAGTGGTCCCATACAGACAATAGGGAACATCAGTACCAACTTCCATACCAATATCGATCAGCTCTGCCATGGAAAGATCCAAGTCCCAAAGGCGAACCATCCCCCGCAACGCTGCCGCACAATCCGTACTGCCACCCCCTAACCCAGCTGCCACCGGGATATTCTTGGTGATGCGAATGCGGATGCCTTTTTTGATACTATAGCGTTTTTTTAAAATACTGGCGGCCTGATAGACATTATTGCGTTTATCAATTGGTAAAAAAGCTTTGTTGGTTTCTACAATGATCTTATCTTCTGCTATCTCTTCCATTATCAGACGGTCGGCTAGATCAACACTAGACATCACCATTTCCAACTCATGGTAGCCGTCTGTTCTTTTCTCTAACACATCGAGACCGAGGTTGATCTTAGCTGGCGCTTTTTCAATAATCTCCATCTTCATTCATCCAATCATCTGATAGTTATTTAGTTCTATCATAGCAGATTCTTATAAGATAGTTGAGTGATTTCTCTTGTTTTTATGATTGTTGCCATTTTGGTTGCCCTTTGGCTTGGTTCCTCGTAAAATAGAGGTACCAACTCAATGGATAAAAGAAAGCGGGGGAACCACATGGCAAATTTGATTCCAAGAGATTTAGCAGGCGGCGAAGAACTATTAGGCAAATTAATGAACAGTTTTTGGCAAGAACGACAAATGAACACGGACATTAAAGAATACGAAGACAAGTATCTCGTTCAAGCAGATTTACCCGGCATCAAGAAAGAAAACATCCGCGTCAGTTACGTCAACAACACGCTGACGATTTCAGCTGCTCAAACAGAAACCACTGAAACCGAGGATGATTTCGGACATTATTTGCGCAAAGAACGCTCCAGCAGTGCCTATCAACGGACCTTCACCATCACAGACATTGATGACGAGTCCATCAAAGCAGTGTTTGAAGACGGCGTTTTGACCCTGACTTTACCGAAAGCTAGCTACAAAGACGCACCTGCAAAAAACATTCCGATCGAATAACAACAAATTAAAAAAGCAGTCCCCCCAGAGGAAACTCTGATCGGGACTGCTTTTCTTATTTGCGTGCTTGTCGTCGATACGCCTGTCTTGAGGTCTGCGGTTCTTCTTCGGAGACCTCTTTTTTGACATACAATTTTAAACTGTATGGTTCGTGGTATTTGACATCGTTTTTGACAAAATCACCGCCAGTGATAAATAAGCCCACTGGCTCTAAAGGTTGCTTGCCGGTCCATTGAATCGTGCCAACTTTCGTCATCTCCGTGTAGCTGGTCCCGATCTGCAATACGTACTCGTTTTTCCCTTGCTGTTTGACAAAATAGTAAGGGTACAAGGTATTTTTCGGAATCGTAAAGCCGTTGGATGACGGTTTGATCGCCAATTCTTCTTGAGCAATCAAGGTCTGCAAATGATTCGCCAATACCAGCTGATAGTCTTCTTCAAAATCGATCACCGCTTTTTCAGTCGTCAAACGATCAATGTCGGTGGTGCTGATAGTTTCCCCTTCAATATTGAAGACTTCATCCGGCAAGACTTTGACAAAGGTCTGAGTGACATCGAACTTCATGTTTTTATTCAAGAAATAATAGAAGATATTCAGTACCCAAAAATAGACTAAGACCAAAAAGCCGATCGTATAAAGGATCGCTTGAAAATAGTTTTGGTTCGCAAACATTCCATAGACGATCCGCAAAATATACGCCGTTGGAATAATACTGAGGATGGTATAGGCGCGATTCAAGTATTTGGGACTGATGTCAAGATAGCCCAAAAATTTGTGGATGCCGTTGATTAAATCTAAAATAAGCGTCATTTTCTCACCTACTCATTTCCTTGATTCTCATCCATGATCCCTTGTGGATCTGGCGTGGTCTCTTCACTTGAAGAAGGTGTTTCCTGATTGTTTTCCGATGGTGCCGGTGAAACATTGGCATCGCTTGATGGCGTCGTTTCTGCAGGCACCGAAGAAGACGGGGTCGTTTCTGGTGTTACTACTTCACTGCTGGATGACGGTGTTGTCTGCTGGTCATCGTTCGTCGGTTGTGAGTCCGTGCTTGCAGGTGTTTGATTTTGACTGTCCTCCGTTATCGAAGACGGTGTGCTTTCACTTGGTGTTTGTTCGGTCGTTTCTGTCGTTTCCGTCGCACGACTTGGTTGGCGGTAACTGCCTGAATTCACCACGCCGGTAGCAGTGGCAATGATCGTTGATATCGTTAAAAGTGCAATTGGTTTTAAAATAGGCGGGACTTTTCGCATGATTCTCATCCTTTTCTTACCCGATTCTGCCCATCGGCAGTCTCGGTTCCTTCAGCCTCTTCTTACCTTTATAATCGTTTCTGACAAAAGGGTCAAGATTCCCGAGGCTTCTGTCGCAGGATTTAAAAAAAACTAAACATGTAACTGTTTTCACAAAAAATAACGACGACAGTTGCCGCCGCTACACAAGGTATTCATAAAACTTTTCAAAGGTCAGGTGCAACGTGCCATGGTAATCCCGTAAAAGGGCGGGCAATGCGATTACTTCTTCATGTTGGATCGGGGCATCGATTTGAATCACCGCTTGCTCATCATCCAGATAGTAGGAACTAAACAGCTCATCATCGGTGATTTCTTCTAATTGATTGGTCAGCTCTTCATAAAACTTTTCTACGATCGGTTCTGCCAACTCATCAAAGACCGGCTGCAAGGCTGCCTCTACAGCTGGAAAAGGCTGTGCGAGTAATTGCTGTCCGCTGAGGGAACGCCGGGTATTCTCATAGGTCAAATAAAGCAGGTCGAAATAATCCTCTTCTTCCCCGATCGCTTCTAGCGTCAAAAGGGCTTTTTCTACCAATGAAACCAAGGACGAGGATACCTCTTGATGCATCACCGCATCGACTTTTTCAAATAGTTGCTGTTTCTCGATGACAAATGTTTCTTCCATAAAAGTGAATTCCGCTTTTTCAAAGCAAAGGGGGGTATCAGAGATAAATAGTTGGATCGTTGCCATGGCGTTGCCTTCTTTCTTTTTCAAGCTGCAGACAAACAGATGATTTGTCAACAGCGAAAATCTTCGTTAGCATAAATAATAGCAGGTGAACAAATTGTTCATCAAGTAATAAGGAGGAGATCGAATGAGTAAAGTTGCTGTTATTGTCACTGATCTAGTTGAAGATGTTGAGTTGACGTCACCAAAAGAAGCACTGGAAGCGGCCGGACATGAAGTAGTCGTTATTAGTAATGAAGGCGCCGAGACCGTAAAAGGCAAACAAGGTGGAACGTTTCCCGTTGATGCGGCCATCGATACGATCGATCCCGCCAGTTTTGATGCTTTGTTGATCCCAGGCGGTTTCTCCCCTGACCAATTACGGACCGATGAGCGCTATGTGTCATTGACGAAAGACTTTTTGACATCTGATCGTCCCGTCTTTGCCATTTGCCACGGCCCACAACTGTTTATCCAAACAGGACTGACGAAAGATTTGACCTTGACGGCTTATGATTCTGTGCGACCAGATTTAGCCTACGCAGGTGCCACCGTCAAAGATGAGCCCGTCGTGATCGACGAAACCTATCGGTTGATCACCAGCCGAAACCCAGATGACTTAGATGCCTTCAATCAAGCCATTACCGAGGCATTGAACTAACCACGAATAAGACTTGGTTTCTTAGAGAAAAAAAGCCGCCAGTTGCAGCGTTCGATCCTTCGTATCGATCGAGCTGCAGCTGAGCGGTTTTTTCTTGCGTAGCTTTTCAGTTTTCAGTGAATGGCTTTTTTCCTGTTACTCGTCAGAGGGCAACTCAAAACCATCGAAGGTCTCGCCATCATAGTAGCGCAATAATTCTTCCGTCGATAATAAGGAAGACGTCATTTCTTCCTGCGCCTCATTGACCTCTCGAAGTTGGGCAAGGTAAGCCGCGTAGGCTTCTGCCAACTGCCGGTAAACAGCTTGCCGCGATGTTCCTTCCCCTTGGATCGTCGGCAATTCACGGATAAAAGCCCGATAGACGGGGCGGTTTTCCTGCCATTCGATCGGCAACTCAATTACTTGAAGCTGGGCTTCTTCAAACCATCGTTCCATTGCTCTCCCTCATTTCTTTTCTTATTATCGTCAAGTTGGCAGCAAAGGTCAATCGGTGAGCAAAAAAACACAGAACAAGCGTTGAAAGAAATTGACCTATCCGCAAAAGCTCGCTTGTTGGGCTAACTTTTACGGATGCGGCAATTTATCTGCTTGTTCTGTGTTTTACTCGTTTTTATGCGGCAACATACGCATATTTTTCAATGTTTTGTCGGATCGTTTCAATCATGTCTTCATCACGCAAGCCAGTGATTTCTGCAATGACTTCCGGTAGTGATTTTTCATCCAAAAGTGCTTGTAACTGTTGGCTTTGCTCATCTTCAGGGTCTTTGTAATTGAAGATCATGCCGATCGTTTCATAGAGATGATCTGGCTGCATGTTGCGTTTTTCTAACTCAAGGACTGGTCGGATAAAGCGTTCTTCGGTCCCTAATTTGCGGACAGGTGTCCGTGCCACCCGAGTGATGGCATCGGAAATGTGCTTGTTTTTAAAGCGTTGGATGATTTTTTCGATATACCGTTCATGTTCTTCAGGATCAAAGGCCCATTTCTCAATTAAAAGCCGGCCAGTTTCTTCGAGAACGGATTTTAATTGGATCACCACTAAATGGTCCTGCATCGCTTCATCGATCGTCTGATAGCCTTGGAGGGCGCCTGTGTACGCTACCGTGGCATGACCCGTATTGACACTGAATAATTTCCGTTCAATATACGGTTCCAGATCCGCCACATAATGGACCCCTTGCAGATGGATCGAGGATTTCATCCCTGACTCTTGGATCACCCATTCGCAGAAGGGTTCTACTTGAACGAATAAGGGATCTTCATGGTGCTGCAGCGGTACGATGCGATCCACCGCTGCATCTGGAAAACCAACCGTCGCTTCCAACGCTGACCAATCCGCAATGTATTTTTGCACTTCGCTTTTTAAAAAGGTCGATCCGCCGATCATATTCTCACAGGCGATCACATCAATGGCTGGCTTGTCTGGGTGTTGCTGACGTGCTTCTAAGCCTTTGGCGATCAGCTCAGCAATATGCGGCAAAATGTTGGGACCAATGGCGGTCGTAAGGATGTCTGCCTCGGCGATCGCTTGGATCACCGCTTCTGGTTCTTTGGCATTGTTCAATCCTGTCACATGCTCGATGTGGATCTGTTCTTGGGTCTCATCGGCTAATTCGATGGTATACCCTTGTCTTGCTTTTAAGGCGTCAATGATCGTCTCATTGACATCAATAAATGTGATTTCAAAGTTGTTGGCAGCCAATATCTCGCCGATAAAGCCGCGACCAATATTACCTGCACCAAAGTGAACTGCCTTCATGTCTTGTCTCCTCCTTAAATCCTTATGCTACGGTCAAACTTTGGGCGATTTCTTCTTTATCTAAGGCATCCGCCAATTCGACAACGTTATCGATATCGCTGCAAAAGAGGGCGATTTGTTGGACCAATTGCAGATGATCTTCCCCTTTGCCCGCGATACCAAAAAGGACGGTGACGATTTTTTCTTCGTCCGCTGTACCGAAATTCACGCCATCAGGCACTTGCACGATACAGATACCTGATTTTTTGACGTATTTTTTGGCTTCATCCGTACCGTGAGGAATCGCAATAAAGTTCCCCATATAGACTGAGAGCATCTCGTCACGCTCAAGCATGGCTTCGACGTATTCTTTTTCCACACAGCCTGCCGCCAGCAGTTTTTCGCCGCAGTAACGAATGGCTTCTTCTTTGGTCGCAAATTGTTTGTTCAATTCAATCATGTCTTTTTCTAATACTTGCATTCGGCTCATCCTTTCTTAATTCGCTGCTTTGATCGATGCCACGATCCGTTGATAGTTCGTCGTTCCCATCAGATTATTAACGGATAGATGGATCGCTTCTGGCGCTGAGGTTTGCGCTTGCGGCGTTAAGGCTTCTTTTGTGATCACCAGGGAAGAGGCGTTGGCATGGAGATCATTGATATGGCTTTTTCTGATTGGCATCGTCAGAGATTCTTTGGCTAAAAGATCTTGGAAGACTTTCTGAGCCATCGTTGCCGAACCTTTGCGGTCATCGTGGGCCAAAATGATTTCACTGACTTGCTTAAGGTCATTGGCGGAAGGAACATCTGTCTGGTTGCCTGCTTCAGACGTTTTTTCTGACTCCCCCGCTGTCTTCGTCCCTGACAATGTAGCTACGATTTCATCGTAACGTGGAGAGTTCAGGAAATTCTCAACCGCGACGAAGGTCGCATTTGGCGCTTTTTGTTTGGCACGTTCTTGCAATTCTTCTTGAGTAACGATCAGCGTATTGGCATCGTCCGTCAAATTGTTGATGGCGGAATTCGAGACATTTTGTGGAAGACCCGCTTCTTTGACTTTTTTACGTAAGATCGATGCCCCCATAGCACTGGAGCCCATGCCTGCATCACATGCGAAGATGATGCGATTGATGCCAGTCATTGGTTGAGCCGCCAAACCTTTGGCGCTGAGTTTTGCTGCTTGCGTTTGTTGTACTTTTTCTTCAAAATTATCCACCGTATCCTTCGCATCCGCTTTCAAGATCGCGGCAGCGACGATAAAGGACACACCTGCTCCTACGGCAATTCCGGCTAAGACAGAAACGACACTCATCACCGAGTTGAATGGCGTCATTGCTAAGATCGCAATGATCGAACCTGGGGAAGCAGGTGCCCGTAAGCCTGCACCTAACAATTGGAAGGTAAAGCTTCCTGATACACCGCCGGCAATCACTGCTAAGAACATCAATGGTTTCATCATGACGTATGGGAAGTAGATCTCATGGATCCCACCGATAAAGTGAATGATGATCGCTCCAGGTGCCGAAGATTTCGCTGCTCCTTTTCCGAAGAAAGTGAAGGCTAGCAAGACTCCTAAACCAGGTCCAGGATTGGCTTCTAATAAGTAAAGAATTGATTTCCCAAATTCGCTGACTTGCTCAGTACCTAGTGGTGTCAAAATTCCATGGTTGATGGCATTGTTTAAGAATAGGATTTTTGCTGGTTCAATAAAAATATTGGCTAATGGAATCAAGTGGGCATTGACGATCACTTCTACCCCTGCTGCCATTGCTTCTGTCAAGGTATTAACAACTGGCCCGATTGCTACAAAGCCCAGTAATGCTAAAGCAAAACCGATCAAACCTGATGAAAAGTTGTTGACCAACATTTCAAAGCCAGCGCGAACTTTGTCTTGGAAGATCTCGTCAAATTTCTTGATGACCCAACCGCCTAAAGGACCCATGATCATTGCACCCAAGAGCATTGGGATATCCGTTCCGACGATGACCCCCATCGTTGCGATCGCCCCAACCACGGCTCCGCGGTCACCAGCAATCACTTTCCCGCCAGTATACCCGATCAAGATTGGGATCAAATACGTTAGCATTGGACCGACCATCGTTGCAAAGGCTTCATTTGGTAAATACCCATCTGGAATAAATAATGCCGTTAATACACCCCATGCAATCAATGCGCCGATATTCGGCATCACCATACTCGACAACGTACTGCCTAATTTTTGAACTTTTGCTTTGACTGATGATTTGGCTGCTTTTTGTGTCTGTTCCATTTTTTTCTCTCCTCTCGTCTGCTTACACCCTTATTGTAGGCGCTTCCCAAAAAGCTCGAAAGTCGTACTTTGGCACAAAAAACTGTGCCAAAACTTGTAGCCAAACGGATAGAACAAAAAAAGGCGAGCAGCCCCTGCACTCGCTTATTTTTGTTATGTTTCACGTGGAGCATTTTTTTTGATTTTGCCAAAACACACAAAAAAAAAGTGTACCCGCTCCTTCTACACAAGGTAGAAAGAGCAAGTACACGGAGGCAGCTCATTCATTTATTTCGTTCGCTGCTCTTGTTGCTAGCCAGCCTGCTGCTGATTGCTTATTCTTCTGCTAACAAAATCTGTTGGATCTCTTCAACCGATTCGGCATCACTAAGCGCCCGAACATTCTGCATATCAGAACAAAAAAAGGCGATTTCTTGCAAAACAGCTAATTGCTGCTCTTTTAGGACGACTACGAAAAGGATCGTAGCGATTTTGGGTTGCTCCTTCGTGCCGAAGTCGACGCCATCCGGCACTTGGATCAAAAAGAGCCCTTCTTCCTTGATCCATTGTTGGGCTTCTTCTTCCGCATGGGGCAATGCAACAAAGTTACCGATGTAAACACCTGTTTTTTGATGGCGCCGCAAAAGGCTTTTGACATAAGGTAAAGAGACGATCTCCTGGTTGACTAAGTACTCGCCAATTTTTGTCAGAGCCTCTGTGGCATCGGTAAAGTGTTGATCCAACAAAATCCGCTCCTGTGGAATATACATCGCTGATCCCTCCTATTGTTTTACTTCTTCAATCAAGAGCGAAGAGAGTAACTGATAAATAATCGAATCATTGCCGGAATTAAAAATCTCCGTATTTAGATCATTCATAATGATCGAACCACTGATCTTCCCTAACATCTGAGAGCTTGTTTCATTGATAGGATAGGGCGCCAGCATGACTAATAAACGGGTAACAGCGATCTCTTTTTTATCCATCGCAAGAAGTGGCAGCGGCTGTTTCAAATCGAAAATACGAAAAACAGGTTGCAGGATCGCCGAACTCGCCGCGTGAAACAAGGCAAAGTGGGTGTCAGGAATGCCCACTGGCGCTTGGAAGTAGCGCCTTAAGAGACGATCAACAACTTTCTCACGATCCAAAACAACATGTGTATTAAAAGACGTCAGCACCAGCTGCAACGTTTCTTCCAAGTCCGCTGGGTTATCAATCGCCTGCACTTGAAACAGCGCCAATAGCTGGTTAATAGCTTCGATAAAAGCCAAGACCGCTTCATAGGATTCCTCTTTGACTAAAGCAGAGGGCGCTTTTTTGGCGGAACGTTTTTTCTGACTAATGGCTTGGAAGGCCTTCTTCAACTCTTGAATATCTTCTTCCAGCAGGATCGGTGAAACGAGTTTGTACTCTCCTTGATACCCTGGCAGCAATGAAGTCGAGATCACCAAGTCATAGGTCTCCTCGATATTTTCCCGTTTGACATCCCCCACTCGAAAGAAGGTGATTTGATTGATAAAGGGAAAATGTTTCCGCAGCTGCATCTCTAACAAACTGATGGAGGCTAATCCGCTAGGAGAGATCCCTGCAATATTGACTTCTAACACTTTCGGATTTTTTTCCAACGAATTGGCAAAATGCAGGACCATATAGGCAATTTCTTCTTCCGAGAACTGCTGCTGCGGAAAGACTTGCGGCAGATGATTGCGAATCCCGCTGGCGATTTCGACATACTGGTTCATGATTTTTTCTAGGATAGGGTTGTTCAAATGATCTTCTTCTAAAATAGCCCGCGTCATTACTCCTGAGATATGGGTCAGCAGCATTTTATACAAGTTCGTGTCTTCATAAAACGCCACTTCCGTTTGCTCACTGACCAATTCGATCAAGCGTTTTACACGATAAGCCAAGTCGGTATCAAAATTGTCATCAAAAAAATCACGGTCAAAGGAATTGGCAAAATCACCTAGTAACACGGCAAAAAAGACGATTTCGTTGATGGAATAAAGCAGTTTGCTCTTTTCGGCGATCTGAGCAAAAATCTTTTTCGCCACCTTCAGCAAGTCTTTGTTGATCTGACTCGGGTACGTCTCTTCTTCCACCGTATAGCCCAAAGCTACCCGATCCATGGCTAGCGCCAGCATCAAGACGATAAAGGCTAATTTGCGGTCACTAAGTTCCTTGAATTGGGGTTCGATGGTTTCCCGAATCAACCGCTGGGCTAGCAATAGATGGTCGCGGGACAGAAATTGAAAAATAAACGGGGCTTCATCATCGGTTTCCAGTAAATGGAAAAATTGGTATTCATTGATCTCCATCACTAGTGTATTGGCTGTGAGCAACCGCCGATACTTTTCGGAGCCTTCGATCTCATACCCTTGATTGCGCACGATCCTTAACGGCAGCCGTGCGAGACTCTCTTCAAGCTGTTTGATGTCTGAAAAAAACGTCGTATTGCTGATTTGGTAACGCTCCAAGAAAAAATGACTGGATACAGGCTTCGTGGCGGTAGTCAGTTGCAACAAAATACGGTGTTGCCGCTCACTAGCCGCGAATTCTTGATCGGTATCTGCCATAATGGCTTCTTGTAATTGGCGAATGCTCGTTTCTGATGCAAAAATTTGGAAATGACCACGACCGACCTTCTCTAAGGTAGCATCTACTGTTTCTAAGGATTTTTCTAGATTAGCCAGTTCACGGTACACCGTTCGTTTACTGACTTTTAAGACTTGCATCATGCGATCTAAAGAAACCGGACCGGTACTATTCATCAATTCCGTTAATAAAAGTGTTTCACGATTGGTCAAAAACATAGTCGACTCCTTCTGTCAGTAACTGACGATACGCATCTGTCGTCAATAAATCATCCACCACCAGTAAAGGAACATCTGGGATCGAGCACTTTTCTGCAAGTTCTTTCGGGAGGATATAGATTGCCGTAGGATCAAGAGCTTGTCCTTCATATGCCATTTTTTTGATGGTCAAAGGAAGCGCTTGTTGGCGGGCCATTTTTCTTAGTATCTCCACTGCCATCGTTTGTGAACCGCGTTTTTTTCCAGTATACAAAAAGATGATCGTTGAAAACCCTAGCGAATTTGCTGCTTCGATTTGTAACGATTTTTGCGGATCCTGTTCTCTTCTTTGTAATTCTTGGATCAGCGGGGCATACTCATCTGCCGCAAAAAAATTATCTAGCACATAATGCTGTGCGTGTGGTGTCTGCTTTTGGGCAATAGTCGCTAATTCCCGTTGGGTGATCACTAACAGCGCGGGATCATCGGTCACACGATAAATCGACTGATAGCGGACAGGAAACGTTAGCTGGGCTTCTTGCAACTGTTTTTTTAGTATGCTGGCACCAATCGCACTGGACCCCATCCCTGCGTCACAAGCCACGACGATCTCCGTGACTTTCTTCATTTTCGGCATCTTACGCTCCTCATTTTCTGTATTGGTCTTCCGTTTTAATAGCACACTAGCGATCGCAAACGATACGACCGTACTGACGACAATCCCAGTTAAGACACCAAGGATCATAGAAGCCGGTGTATTGAGTAAAATCGCCAAAATCGAGCCCGGGGACGCCGGTGCTCTCAAGCCTACTCCTAAAAATTGGAAGATCAGTGTACCGCTGAAACCACCAACGATCGGACCGAGCAACACCCAAGGATCGAGCAGAACAAATGGGAAATACACTTCATGAATCCCACCAATAGCCTGCACAAAAATGGATGCTGCGGCATTCGTTCGGTTTCGCTTTGAACCAAAGAAAAAATACGCCGCTAAGACCCCTAATCCCGGACCGGGGTTGGCCTCGATCAAAAATAAAACCGACTGACCGTTAACTGCCGCGGCTTCGATTCCTAGCGGCGTAAATAGTCCATGGTTGACAATATTATTAAAAAACAAAACCTTCAATGGTTCTACAATGATATGAATAAAGGGCACGACGTTTTGCCGAACGAAATAATCAACGAGCTGATAGCTGCCGAGACTGAACCAATTAAAAAGCGGCGCCAATAGGAAGTAACTGCCTAAAAAAAGGAGTCCGCCAAACGCACCTGCAATAAAATTGCGCACCAGCATCTCATAGCCACTTTTGACTTTGCTCACGATCGAATCACTGCGATACAACAGCCAGCCTGCCAGTGGTCCCAGTAGCATCGCCCCAAAGACTTGGGGAATATCCGTTGCGAGAATAGCCCCTAAGACCGCCACTGCTCCTACGACCCCACCTCGCTCAGGTGCCAACATTTGCCCACCTGTATAAGCAATCATGAGGGGCAGCAACACAGTCAAGACCCCTTGTTCCATTTGCTGGATCACTTGTTGATCGACTGAAAAAAAAGGCAGCAGGAATGAAATCAGCATCCACGCAATAAAAATACTTAAATTCGGCATCATCATGCGAGAAAGATAATTCGTATAAAACTTAACCGTTATCATTTTTTCTCTGGAAGACGAGGTCTTGTTCATTTTATCCGCTTCCTTTCTCTTCTCTATTATAAGATGTTCTGGCAAGACTGAAAACAAAAAAAGCATACGTTTTTTAAAACAGAAATCAAAAAAAGCTGACGTAAAACGCCAGCTTCTGAAATAGCTTCAATTGATTTAGTTTACGCGCACCGCGAAATCTGGTGAGTAATAAGAGTAACTGCTGACAGAAACATTTTGACCAGGTGTTGGTGCATGAACGTATTGTCCGTTACCCATAGCGATCGCCACGTGGTGTGTGCTTCCGCGGCTACCCCAGAATAACAAGTCACCGGCTTTTGCTTCGTTGATCGAAATTACCGTACCGGAAAATTCTTGTGCGTAAGTTACCCGTGGTAATGAGATCCCAACTTTAGCAAATACATATTGTGTAAAGCCAGAACAGTCAAAGCCATCTGGTGTCGTACCACCCCAAACATAAGGGGTACCAATGTATTTCATTGCTTCTGCTACGATTGCTGAACCATTGACCGTTTGTGCGGGTGCAGGAGTACTGCTTGAACCGTTGCTGCTATTATTTGATCCTTGGTTGTTATTGCTATTGTTATTATTGGCAGGTGTCGATGGTGTCGTATTTGCTGAACCGCTGCCTTGTGATGAACTGCCTTGCGTAGTATCAGTCGTCGTACTAGAATTTGTTGTGGCGCTTGATGTCGTTGAATTCGACGTTGAAGATTCGCTTGGTGCTGCTTCCTGAGTAGCTGGTTCAGCTTCCGAATTAGAAAC
>OAVP01000715.1_pt1 | contig 16573 bp, 24 predicted proteins | sample 1495311 | NCBI WGS metagenome assembly OAVP01 (sample SAMEA2580102, study PRJEB22360) | human gut metagenome | biome: human gut; feature: human-associated habitat; material: faeces | place: Denmark | collected 2008/2010
TATATTTATATCTATTCAAGAATTATATATCAAAATAATACACAATTCTAGTAAATATAAAATAAGCGTTTTGAATTTATAAGCCTCTTCACATTGACTTACATCAGTATTTGAAATACATTTGAGTAATTAAAGAAAAGGATGGTAGAAATGAAAAGAGATTCCCGCATAGATATTTTAAGAGCAATAGCAATTTTACTAATCATGCTAGCTCACGTAAAACCGCCCGAGCCAATTCAACAAATTAGAGTTTTCGATGTCCCATTAATGGCAATACTATTAGGAATGTCCTTTCTTCTGAGTAGCAGAGCCTCAACTTATTTTGATTACGTAATAAAAAGATTCAAAAGATTAATAATCCCTGCATGGGTTTTCCTTACCATATTTTTCTCATTGACTTTGTTAACATGCATCATCTTAAAAGCTGCTTTTCCTTATAAGTTAGCTACGATTTTAACTTCATACTCACTTATTTCCGGAATTGGATACGTTTGGATAATCAGAGTATTTTTCACAATAGCTATTTTTTCTCCTTTAATTTATTGGATATCCGTACGAATTACGACCTTTTTTGCTAGGAGTGCTACGATTTTAATAGCAATGATAATTCAGCAAGTTTTATGGATTATTGATAGCAATATTTCAAATATCTATTTTAGTTTAATTTTTGAGCAACTAATAGCAATATCTTTCGGATATTTAATTTGCGCTCTTTATGGTATTTGGTTGTATCAGTATAGCAAAACCATGCAAATATACTCAATTTTGATTTACAGTGTTCCTATGGCAATCTTAATGATCGTAGAACATTTACCTAATTTAGCAGATCAGAAGTATCCCCCTTCAATGCTTTTTTTACTTTATGGAATTATTGTATCCAATGTTCTATTTCTGTTTGTGTCCATAGTAAATATTGATTCAATTTTATTCAGTTGGATATCTCGTTACAGCCTAGAATTGTATTATTGGCACATATTACCAGTTACATTCATAGACTTCACATATCCGAATATGGAATGGTATTGGAAATTAATTATCATCATACTTTTTTCTTTTTCTGTCACATTCCTACAGGTGAAAAAACTCCCTCGATTATTTACTTTGTAAAAACATCCGCATTTACGTTGTAAGTGCGGATGTTTCCTACTTTATAGAACATTGGCGATTATTTTCCATCCCGAAGATGTGTATACCCATCCAACAGGCGATCCGGACACGGGACTTGTATTCCAAACCTTGTCACCTATATTCCAAGTGCCGGAAGTTGGAGCTACTGAATTAGATAGATCAACGCCGGATTGTCTAAAAGTAGAACCGTTAAAAGCAATTGGCGTTGAAGCTTGGCTAATAATATTTGTACTCAAGTTCCTTGCTTTTATACCAGAAATAGATAAACCAATAGTTAAATTAACAGCAGAATAAACGTTGTTATATGACACTTCGTTATTTTCAGAATCGCTACTTGCTATAACTATTCCTGAAGTTGCGAGGCTTGAGTCGCAATTATTAAATGAAATTTGCCCGTTTTTTGAACGGTTCAAATAGATAAACGCTGAATTGCTTAAAGCTTTTAAAATATTATGCATAATTTTTGTATCAATTAACATACCTGATTCGCGAGAACCATCTAAGAATATTACTTGACTAGCAGAACATTCTAAATTATTACTATCGATAATGATGCCATCCCCAGATACACCAATATTAGCATTAAGCCCATCTGTTCTAGCACCAAACACACCGTAAATTGCACTCCTAGCTATATTTCTAGTTGCGTTACCTTTTATTAATGTTATAGATTCATTTAAAAGCCTAATCCCAAATTGATTACAATTACTTATTGTATTATCATCTATTATCGAGTTGTAAGAATTTACTAACCCAATTCCCGTTCTATTCGAAACATTAACAATATTTTGAGATATTTTAACAACTGAGCAACCATTTACTGCAATAGCTGCTCTCATCAAAGTTTCTGTTTGATCGTCATTCTGCAATATGTTCATTAGTTTATTTCTTGCGATAATTGTTTCGTGAGACTTTTGTAAATATATCCCCATGCCTTTGTTAGTCGTATTACCTTCAACTTCTCCGATGTTAGAAATATTATTATTTATTACAGAATTCTTGTATAAAGAATAATCTTGATAATGTGATTCGTATAAAACTATTCCATATTCTAAACAATTCTGGATATTATTTTCTTCAAAAACATTCTCAAAACCGTGCCCAATTATTCCCATTCCGATTTTATAAGATTTTTTCCCATCAACAACATTATTTCTTATATGATTGTTTGAATGGAAATATCCATTGCCGGAGTATCCTATCAATATCGCTGTAGAATCATTACTTCTTGGACTATCCGAATTTAATTCGCCATCAATTTCATTAAATTGGACTATCGCATTGGACACACCTCTATCCCCGCTATTCGATAGATAAATAGCGCATCCAGAAATTCTCTCAAACTTTACCTGCTCAATTATAGGGAATTTTACACCCGCCGCCATCACTCCGAATCCAGAATAAATATCAACAGAAACTTCCCCTGTTCCAATGAAATGTCCTCCTCTTAAACTACAGTAATCATGTTGTAATTTAAAAAATCCCTTATCTGTTGCAATTTGTTTAATAATCGACTTTCCAACAATAATTGATGTGTTGTTCCCTTTTGTTAATAGTGTATCTGAAATTATTGTTGTACTATTTTGCGGAAATCTAATGATCCCGCCATTCGGCAATGAATCTAAAGCTTTCTGAATCGCGGTAGTATCATCTGTTACACCGTCAAACTTCGCACCAAACCATTTTGGATTTATCTCTCTCTCCGAGAACTCGTTAGACATTTTTTCAATAACTTCATAATCCCACTTTCTGAAATTATCAAAAATACCAATTCTAGAAAGTAATGTCCCTCCCGGATCTACAGATTCGATAATTTCTCTGTTTTGTTCAATAAACTCTTCCCACGATTTTTTCCCAGATTCCTGATATTCCAAAAATTGACGATATAATTCTTTAAATGTCCACCAATAATTTGAATCTTTAAAAGGCTGAGTATAAATCGATCGTTCTACTGTATAATAAAACGATCTAGTACTAAATTGTTCAATCCATTCTCCATTAGATAGTTCTTCTCTAAAACTAAAGTACGCTTCATTTCTACCAACCATTTGCATCGCATTAGTAGAAACAGTATATTTCAAAGTTCCTTTTGAACCATCGTATTCTGTCACAGGCTCTTCAGATACACCTTGCCCTGTAATTTCTCTTGCCATAAGACAAAAAAATGGTTTTAACCCTGCGAAATTTTTAATTGTTCCATTTTCAAGCACAGTCACTTCAAATACCTGTGTTTCGTCATCAGCTTGTCGTACTTTAACTTCACCAACTAAATTCGCTTCTGTTGCTGATAGCATTAATTTGTGTGTGATTGTAGCCAAATTCATCACTCCTAAAATTATTTCGGCGGAATAACGATAGATGAAATACCCGCAGGGTTTGTGTACTGCCGATCGAATTTCCCTATAATCATTCCTTTCTTTTCATTAAGCTCTTAGGGATATGAGGCAGCATTTTTTCAACATAAAAATTTGCGGCTTCTTCTAAAGACTCTAATGAGACCTTTACAGGATCGACTCTACTTAATTCGCCAAGAATATCAGCCATATCTGCGAAGCCGTTGTTATTACTAGGCATTTTCAACACACCTCACATAAGTGAAAAAATTTGTGATCGTATCATCGTTTTCATCACCTTGTTGACTTGAAAATGTTGAGAAAGGAATATTTGCAGCTTCCATCGCTTTTTCAAGTGGTAAAAGATCCAACTCATCGCCATCAGTAAAAAAGGAAATTTGATAGTAAGGAAGTCTTCTGAATACTTTCCCAGAAGCTTTTTTTCTCCCTTTATTTACACTGGAATACACTATATAAGGATAATCGGTACCTTTTTTTGCTTTGTCACGAAATACTGGAAAACCAGTATCTTTAAGCGTTGATTTAAGTTTTTCAAAACTAATCGACATAAGCCAAACTCAACTCCATTTCACGATCATCAACATTCGTATAAATACGAGTAATGTTATAAGCCACAGAATCAATTCTTACGGCACTTAGCTTTTCGGTGATAGATTTATCCAATCTAATCTTAATCCGTCTAACAACGTCAGTTTTAGCTTGTTGCGAAAGATATTTTTCTTGTGCAGTCACACCAATATCTTCGTACCACAAAGGCCGTTTCGATTGGAAGTCAGTAACAGGCCGATCTCGATCATCAATCGTTTCAACAATATCCAACAATTCAGCTTTCCATCTAAGTTTATTGGTTTGTCTCTTCGGCATTTTGAATCACCCCTTGTACAATAAATGGTGTAATGGCGTTCAATGCTGCTTCTAATTCACCTTCAGCAACTCGGTACTCATAACCAATGCCAGCCACCAATAAAATCAAATATTCTTTTTGGCCACCAGTAGCGGTCATCACATAGTCCTTGGCCATCTCCAAATAGAAAGAGAGCATGGAATCATCCATACCCTCTTCAAAATGAATGTGTGCCTTGAACTTTTCTTCTAAAGATAACTCTTTAGGTTCATCGGCCATGATTATTCACCGCCGCCAGCAACTGTCCCGATTTCGTAACGATAAACTGCTGGTTCAAATGGCGAGTAGATCAGTTGCCCATCTAACAAGTTATAGATTTGGAAACCAATTTGGTTCTTACCAGAGAATTTTTCAACCAGTTTTTGAATTTCCAATGCTCCAATAACTTCTTGGATTTTAAATGCAGAGAAATCCCCGAAGTAAATAACCGGTGTATCAACTTCGCCTTTCTTATCTGCAGCATCAGTCCAATCAACAGGGTATCCAACCAAAGTATGCCCGATTCCGCCTTCAGCTTGAGTGAATGGCCGTAACAATGGGAAACCGTCAGTTGTTTTCATTTTTTCAACTGCAGTCAATGCCGCACGATTGATAATGAAACGACCTTTTTTCATTACTTCAGACACAGGAGTGTTTTTCATTTCGATCAAAGCGTCATAAAGTTTTTGGCCAGCATCTGCAGCAGTCAAGTCCACAGCTACTTCAGGTGTAAATGCCACAGCTTTTTTAGCTAATGCGCCAGGGTTTTCATTTCCTGCGTCATCACCATTGAACATGTAGTTAATTTCTTTTCGTACATAGGCTTTCTTCAATTCTTCGACCACGATATCTTCAACTGGAACACCAGACATTTTCAACAACTTCTTAGTTACAGTTGCCAATGCATCGAATTCAGCTGGATCCAATGTGATCTCGTCAAATTCGATATCCGTTTCAGGAACATCTGTAGTACGCTCTTTCTTGCTGACATTTGCAGTTGCTTTTTTAACAAGGAATGGATATTTAACGTCTCCTTCCGTCCGTTTAACTACTCCGTATTTACGTAACAAGTTTTCTTCTTGTGCATACGTAATAACTTCCGAAGCAATTACTTCTGGAACTGTGACAGATCCATTACCAGTAACGATACCTAATGCGCGTGCTTCATGTTCAGAGATATTCCCGACAATGAAATCAGCAAATGCTTTGCGTTGTTGTTGCTCTTTTTGTTTTTTGTTCAAAGCGTTACGACCTTCCATTCCTTTTTTAATGTTACCCAACAATCCATCGCGTTGTTCCTGCGTGATCATCCCAGCACGATTTTCATTAGTGCCAGCTTCTGGATCATCCGCTGGTGGATCTACTGGCTCATCATTGCCATCATCAGTAGCAGCCCGACCTTCTGCACTATCTGGATCTGCCGGTGGATTAACAGGGTCTTCATCTAATTCATCTTTGATATCTTTTAATTCATCAATCAAAGTGTCAATTTCATTTTGTACGGATTCAAGATCTGCTTCACGAACTTCACCTGATTCGATCTGTCCACGTAATTCAGTTAAGCGTTGCTCATGACGAGCCTGTAATTTTTTCAATAATTTTTTGTTCATGGTGTATCCTCCTATGCGTTAAGCGCCCCGTTAATTTTTTGAATCATTTTTTTACGTGTTGCAATGTCTTGCTGGACTTCCTGTTTGCTTCTAGCAAGCGCTGCTTCTGTATCCTGATAAGCAGGTAAAGAAACAATTGATACTTCGAATAATTCCACCTCATTGACCGTACGAAGCACTGGATCAGTGTTGTAATCCCATGTCTCCTCCGTTGGAATAAAACCAAAACTACATTGGTTGATGTCCCCTCGATTCATCGACTCGATCAAGTCGTTCGCAACTGTTGTGTTTGGCAATTCGACTTCGAATTTTAATCCGCGATCGTCCTCTTCTAATCGAAGCGTGCCACTTTTAGTACGCCCTAAAACTTTGGACCAATCATGGTCAAACAAACATCGAACGTCTGAACCAGACAATGCTCTTGAAAAAGCACCGGGAGAAATCACTTCTTCAAGCCCTTCCCATAAAAGCGTGCGGCAATTGAAAACTGCTGCATAACCAGTAACGATTCGACTATTGTTTTCGGTATCATCCCTTGTACTCAAGTTGGTGATATCAAATGTCCGAATTTCCTTCTTTTTCATTTCCATCACCTCCCTTCAGATCATCTCCATTAGGCAACGAATCATCTGTTGCATTCTTCTGGCCGATCCTCGATAAATCATTAGAAATATAGATTGCTTGCGTTTCCGGTGTGTTTTGTTTAGGGAAACCAAGCATGTCTGCCACATTGTCTGGGCTTGTAATACCAGTACGAACAATGTTGTAACCAATATTTGTTTTGGTTGAATAAGGAACGAAATCCAAGATATTGATCTTCCATTCCACTCGATAGCCAGAATTAGGCATAAAAAAAAGAGCGGTGTAATGTTCGCCCTTGTTCTTCAATATTGGTTTGATTGCTTTGTTATGCAGGTACATCATTGCTTTTTCAATATCTGACTTCATCAATGCTTGATAAGTATCGACATTGATCCCCAAAAATTTCCCCAGATCTTTCTTGTACACACCCAAGTAATTCAAAATTGCTGCATCATCAACTGGACTTTTTAAAGTCTCAATTGAATATCCTTTCCCCAAAGGAATCATCTTGACTGTGTGGTTGTTGTCGTCTTGGGTTCCCTCTAACTGATCAAGAATCTTTGCAACGATTTGAGTTTGTGCGCTGTTATTCGGATTAATGTGCGCATCCAGTTTGAGCATGAACGCAAGTAATCCACCTTTTGAGTATTTATCTGTCAAAACCTTTTCGGCGCTTAGAACGCCTTCTAGCGTGTTTCTGGCTAAGTCAATAATTCCAGCACCTTTTAATGAATCAGTACCAATGTTTTTGATATGCCTGATCATTTGACTAGGTATATCCTGGCCATTCATACTAAATTCTTCTTGCAGCCGTTCATTTATTTTGGTAGTAACACCGTAGGCTAAATGGAGTTGATCACGATCCGTCAAAGGAAATGTTTCTCCATTGATCAAAAGTGTATTTGTTTCCAATTTTGAAAACTCGAACCCAGTTAGATAGTCATTTGGATTATTTAGGATATTCAACAAGAAATGATCCTTTACTTCTTGGCCGTTTGGTCCGATTACCATTGGAGTGGCCAAAGCGACTTGATTAGAAATATCTTGAACTAATTCATATACATCAGACGATTCCATGATTGAATTGTCAGTAACATACCTTTGACCATAACGTGTGGTTTTATCGAAAATATCTTCAAGATAACCTCGTTTCTCCATGAATGAAAATACTGCATTTGAAATTCTATCTCTTAATCTCAATAAATCTCACCGCCTTTCAAATAATTTATCTATATATACTTCCCAAGTAATCTGCCAACTGCCCATCATCAAAATCTGTCATTTGATTCATCGTTTCCTTGTGAGCACATAAAAACGCCACGAAACCATCAATCTTCTTTTTTGACTGACGTTTACTTGGCGCTTTTTGTCCACTCATATTGGTTACTGCCACGACATTTAATGTACAGTACAGCATAAGTGGATTATCGAATAATATTCTTTGTTCATAGAAAAGTCGTTCAACATCGTCGAATGGCCCGTTCAAGTATTTGGGGTACTGTGGTACCTCGATACATTCAAGTCCTAAATTCTCCAGCTTCTCGATAAGCTTAGCACTCATCGCTGGATCATAATTGACCTGCTGGATATCGTATAGTTCCATGCAATCTTCAATGAACTGAAGTATTTGCTCTTGATCAATCATCTTACCATCACAGAATTCAACAAACCCTTGTTCTTCTAACTCTCGATAAGGTACGTTGTCTTCTTTTTCTCGGAAATCTAAATCTTCACTCGGAATAAAATAGAGCTGTTTAACTTTTAAAATTGATTTTCCATTTTCATCCCATGTTGGGAAATTGAGAGAAACACAAGTTAAATCTCGTGTTTTCGATAGATCTAAACCTATGTAGCAAGGTTCATTTTGAAGATCCCCTAGTTCTTTACTAGATACTAAGCAAGGTTCTACTTGATCCTGTTCAAAGAAATTATCAGCACCATTGACGAACACATTCAAATGCTTGGTTAAAAATTCAGCTTTTGAATGGGCAGAACGTTGAGCCGTCTTAAAAGCTGATTCCAAAGCTGACAGGTCAACAGATATCCCCCAGTTAGGATTGCACATTTCCCAAACTTTACGATCAGTCCAATCATAGTTTTTGTTTGGTTCGTAAATCAAAACAAAGTTCGAATCGTTATCGTCCTTTTTCAACACTTCTTTGGCTTCACGGTAAACACGCATGCCGACCGAAGACGATCCTTTTCCAGCGGTTGAAATGTTAAACATCAAAGGTTGCGGCAAAGAGATTTGAGCAGATTTGAAGTTGTCGTATTGCTCCATTTTTTCTTGCTTATGCAATTCATCGTTAACAATGAAATATGGATTTGACCCCTCAATGTTTTCGATATTTTTGGTTTGAACGATAAATTTATTTGTATAAACCATATTATCGATAATATATCGATATGTGACGCTTGCCACGGTTCCTTTGGGTCCTTTAAAAATTTTCGTTCCATCAAGCAGCACTTCGTTATTCAAAATCGTATCAGCGAATGGCTGGCACTTCCGACATACGTCTTTCCGAGTACCTGTTAAAATCACTTCGCCTTTGTATAGAACCTCTACAATTCGCAAATGGGATTGCTCCCCTCTCCAGAGTTCAACACGCAATGCTTCCCGCTCTTCCTCGCTTATTGGATCAATCTCTCGATCATCAAGGTTAGATAGATAAAGTAATCGTTGTAGTTTTAAAGCACGTTCTCTGTGACGCTTCTTTTTTTCATGTTCTTTCTGCCTCATCGCCTGTTGGTTCTGTTTCATGTTGATCACCTCCTGCATCTGCTGGCTTATACACATATTCATAAGGTTCCCACTTCTTATTTCCGAGAAGGCGATAGTACTTCCCTGCAAGTGTAATAATAAAATGATAGGTATCTGCCTTCTCCGGAACGTAACATCTTGCATAGTATTGACGGTAATTCTTTGGATTGTTAGAAAAATACTCAACCGTCCAACCTCGTATCTCGCAAAACATGGTGAATTCGACACGTGCTACTTTGAAACTGGTTATTCTTTCATCCATAGGATCACCAATTCGTTTTATTCAGAAAATCGATGTAGCCCGGCGTAGCAACCTGATATTCTTCCAACTCTTCTTCAAGAATGTACTGACGGCCATACTTTGCTTTCATATTCTGCCAATCACTCCATGGGATAAACCCAACGGTCTTTTTGATCATGCAACAAACACCTGCCATCGCTCCTAATTTTTGATGGAGATCCAACAAGGCCGCCTGATTTTGTGTGATCACTGATTTTTTTAATCGATCCGTTGTGGTCATCTTTGCTTCAAAAACAATGGCCCGTCCATCCCATAGAGTTCCTTTATAATCTGGTTGAGCTTTACCAATCGGATAAACGATCATGCTGCCATCGCCGATTATCCGCTTCACACGAAACGGTTCAGGCGTTTTTTCAATTAAAGCAATTTCTTTTGTTCTGTAATACCAACATCCTTGATCAATCATTTTTTCAAAGATATCGCCCAAATCATTGTTGACTCTATTTTGGTATTTTCTTGAAGACATCGTTTCTACCTACTTTCTTCATTAGTTCAGTAATAAATCCTTCTTTGTCGTTTTGCCCAAATGTATCTAATGTTTTTCGGTAAATGCGCTCATAATGTGCTTTATCTTCAAAACAAACGAATTGTGAATACCGATCACTCTTAACTATTCCTGTGTATGCTGAATGATCATTTAATTTGTTTGATGCAGCATCGCAAATTTTCTGATTTTGAAGAAACCGGATTTCCCTTTCTTCTGATTTGATTTCCAATGTTTTAATACATGGAGAAAATTTCCCTTTGTTTTGATCATCAATGTTTAACATCAAAAAGACTTCCTGCATCATGTCGATACAATCTGATTTATCAAAGCAGGCGACCAGATACGTTTGTTTACTTTCCATTTCTACCTCTTTCTCTATCCATCATCATTTCTGAACAGTTCGATTTTGAAATACCATCCACGATCCTCATCGTAGATTTTCAATATATCTCCTAAAATTCGGTATTGAGGAAACCTCTTAAGAATTTCCTCTGCTCCATCATCGTTGGACATACCTAATTTATTTAGTTTTCTAAATGACCAATAATCATCGTTCGTTGTTTCGTGTGGTTCTTTAAGGTTTCGACTCTTGGACCATCGCTTTTGACCTTTCTTCCACTGGCGATTTTCCCATTTCTCTTGACCAGTTAAATAATTGACCAAGCCTTGCATCCCATCTGAATCGTATTGAATGTTTTGCACTTGCCTTCGACCAAGAGGCTGCTTCTTCTTTCCTCGCCCTTTAGACCAAACACTCTCGATTGCATCCCTTGATGGTCCATTGTTTAAAACAATATGGTGATGGATTCGAGTGATATAGCCTACTTCCTCATCATATTGATAAGAGGTAAACCACATGTACTTGAGTTCGAACCCTTCTTTCTCATAGAGTCTTTTTAGTTTTTTCAAAGTGTTTTCTTGATCACGCTTTGCATAAGCAGGCTTTTCAGGTAGAAACTGATCGGAATAAGTGAATGTTGCATAGTAATCTTTCTCTCCAAAGTTTGCATATAGGAACAATGCAGCCTTTCTTTTACTTTGAGCTTGATTCCATCTTGCTTGAGATAAACCAGTGACTTTTTTTCTCCTACCTCTGGGTTCTCTGCATTTTCGTTCCTGCTCGATCGTCCTACTGTAAAGTCGGATTTCTTTATATGGTCCTGCTTCCACTCTACGTTCTCTAACAAATGATTTCTTCATGACAAACACCCCAGAATTTTCTACGTCCGTTAAGTTAGTATCTAATACAAGGACGATAAAACGCCTAAATAGCAGCGTTTTTTGCAAAAATAGTCTGAGGATGGTATACTTATCTTGTCGGAGATAAGAAATACCATTCTCAGAAGTCGCCAAATTTGGCGGCTTTTTTTATTGTTCTGAAAACTGGAAAAGAACCTTTTCTTCGGTTGGTTTTCCCAGATGGAAAATATGGTGATACAATGTCCTTCCACGCAGCTGAAATGTTTCTACTCTACCTCGTTCAGTTTTCGCTTCAATACTGTATACATAATTCTCGCCACGTTTTCTCATACGAACCTGCATAACAATTGCAGGCATTGTTTCCAAATATTCGATCGCCTTCGACAACATTTACATCACCTGCAGCTTTCACTCATACTGGATTCCGCCCTTTTTAACTAGATCCGGCAACAAATTTGGGATGGCCATCTGCAACTTTTGAAACTGATCATCTGAAACAACGAAATATAAAGCAATTGTTGGTGTCTCATCGCTATCAAATGAACGATCCTCTACTTCACATGTCGATTCAAACTTATTCCAGATAATCGACTTAATTTTTTGAGTGTATGGCTTAACATACATTCGATTGGTTGTGAAAATAATTTCTCTCTCTTTAAACATTTAGTTACCCTCCAATCATTAATAGGAAACAAATAGCTAACAAAATACCGTTTAACAATAAGCTGGCATAAGCAATCCCTTGTAATTGGCGTGCTTTGTACAATGGATGGTTATGAAGTGTTGCTAACCATTTTTATTCATATAAACTTTCCTTTATTTGGTATAATTTCCTTATCAGTCATTGATCGACCGAAATAATCGATAAGGGGAATAATATGGATTTTTCAATTTACTTGCTGCTTTCTATCGCCAACTTAAAAGGCAAGGTCAAAATTAAGGACAATTATCGGCACCTTGAATTTCTAGAAGAAAAAAATTGGGTCGATCGCTTACCAGATGGAACTTACTCATCAGGACATTGGGGACTACCTAACTATGGAGATTACTTTGCTATTACTACTGAGGGTAAGAGTGAACTTTTCAACTTCCGTTCAATAGTAATAACTAGAATTATTTCTATAGCAGCTCTTATAATTAGCTTCCTAGCATTTATATTTTCAATTATTTAATTGGAAATATAAATTTAGCAACGCTATAATCAACGCACCCACAGCAATGGTCATATTTACGAAATCGTCCCAGTCACGCCGTTCTTTATCAGTTGGGAACGGCTTTTTTGAATAGTTCGGTTTTTTTGGTATCTTCAAAAAATTCACCTCAATTCTATTTGCCGATTCAACCGATTCTGATAAATTAACTCTTGATAACTTCGCAGTTCTCGAATCGATAAATCTCGTTGTGTTTCTGTTAACGGTCTTTTCCTATCGTTAAGTTGATCGTGCAAACTTCTAATTTTTTCTTTGACAAGCTCATGTATCAATAGTTCTTGGGATAATGTGCATTTCATTTGATTCCTCCTGTTTCTCCATGCTGGCGGGCATTAGATTTTTTTAGTATTTAGGAATCTTTTTATATCATCACGATCAAATCTTGTTTCCTTACCAAAAGGTATTTGTGGTAGTCCCTCAACGATCCATTCGTTAATCCTTTCTTCACCAATCCGGAGGATTTGTTTCACTTGCTTCTTCGTTGGATATGGTGGAAGGTCTTCAGTTTTGATCGATTCCCCTACCTTTTGAAGAACCTTAGCAGCAATAACTGCTGCTAATTCTTCCCCAAATGATTCTGGTATTTCTATTGGTGCTGAAATGACTGCCATAATAACCACCTCCTTTTATCTCATTTTGAGATATTCGTTTTTAAAAAAATAAATTTGTTACTGGCTGCTCAAAATAGTTGGAAATCACCATCATCTCATAATCTTGAAAAGGATATTTACCGGCTTCTTTTTTTTCATACTGCTCTCTTGAAATTCCAATCATCTCAGCTACTTCACTTGTTTTTAATTCCTTCGCTCTGCGTGCAGCTCGTAATTTTTCTTTTGGTACAAGGAATTCGATTTTAAGATGCTTTTTATCAACTTTAGAAGACATTGTTCATTCCTCCTTTCACCAAGACTATATCTCATATTGAGATAATCGTCAAGAAATTTTTATCTCTTCACGAGATATTTATTTACTTAATTATCGCAATGTGATATATTTCTATCATAGAACGGAGGATTAACTTTGAAAAATCTACTTGGACCAGCTATTAAATCATTTAGAAAAGAAAAGGGGATGACTCAGTCAGATTTAAGTAAACTAACTGGATTCAGCCAAAACACTATTTCTAATCACGAAAATCAGAATAGAGCTATTACGGAAAAAGATATCTCAACTTATGCTTCTGCACTCGGTGTATCTCCTCAGGAACTATTTGATTATGTTACAAATCATTCCAACGTAGTAACTTTGTCAAAGGACTCGGAATCTATTATTTCAATTTTTAATAAACTCGACACTAATCGAAAAAAAGAAGTGCTTGATTTTGCTACTTTTAAACTTTATGAACAACAGAGAAGTGAGGAGCCATTTACAATTGCTGCTCATTCGGATGATCCAAACAAAAAGGTCTCAAAAGAAGAATTAAGGAAAATTAATTCATTTCTCGATGAAATGGATCGAAAATTTGATAAGAAGTAGGGTTGTTTATGGATGATTTTGAAATTCTTATGTCAAATGTCGCTGCTGAGTTACCAGTTATTGAAGGGCCAGTCGAAAATGAAACTGGTTATACTGCTTTATATAGAAACGGAAGAATATATTTAGAAAAAAGTAAATCGAATAGAAAAAAGAAAGTTGTGTTGGCTGAAGAATTCGGTCACTATAAAAGAACCGTTGGTAATATTCTTGATTACAAAGCTGATGGGGCTTGGAAAGAGGAATGGAAAGCACGAAGGTACGGTATCGAAATGCTCATAACCTTAGATGATCTTTTAGATTGTGCTCTAAATGGATACAACAACAAGTTTGAATGTAGTGAACATCTCAATGTTACGGCAGACTTTTTAGAAGATGCGTTAGTTCATTACTATAATAAATATGGTGTTTGCCATTATCATAGAAACTATAAATTCATATTCGATAGTGAATCTATTTTTGTTGAACCTTTAAAGTTTTTTGGATAAAAAAACCTTTTAGAAGCGGCAACTTCTAAAAGGTCTTCTCATTTCTGAGACTGTACAAATATATTATATCAAAGAATTGAGGAGATAAGTATGGCTTTAGATGTAAACAATAAGAAAATTGCTAAACAATTAAAGTTTGCTCAGGAACACTTAGAACCAGATGAAAAAGTGTTTGAAGGCGTGTTCGGTGCGTATGAGACCAAATCACTCGGTAATGACACTGTTAAAAATGGAATTTTCTTAGCAACAGATCGAAGACTTTTCTTTTTCGGAAAGCGCACTTTTGGATTTGACAGTGAATCATTTCCTTATTCAAATATTTCATCCATAGAATTTGGAAAAAAAGCAATGGGACATACACTCTCATTTTATGCTTCTGGAAATAGAGTTCAAATGAAATGGATTAACTATGGAGACATAGCTGCATTCGTAAATTTTGTAAAATCCAAAATGAATGAGAAAAATATTAAATCAAACTCGACCACCTCAGCCCCTACTTCGGTTGAACAAGTTAAAGAGATGAAAGAACTCCTTGATATGGGAATAATTACATTAGAAGAGTTTGAAACTAAGAAAAAAGAATTACTGGGATTATAAAAAACACGCTCCACCGACCAAAGTAAGAGCGTGTTGTAACAAAATAAACATAGAGCTTATTTGTTGTACCTAATTATACCAAAATGAAAGGAGTGGTGCCACCTCGTTCTACGTGCTGGCGGGCAAAGAAAGGACGATGAAAAATGATAAAAAAGTATAAAAAGAAAGATGGAACTAATGCCTATATGTTTCAAATCTACTTAGGTGTTGACCCTATTTCTGGCAAAAAGAAACGGACTACGAAACGAGGGTTTAAAACGCAACAGGAGGCAAAGCTTGCACTTGCTCGTTTACAACTAGAATCAAAAGAACCTGATTTCATCACTGAAACAACAAAAACATTTGAAGAAGTATGCAATATGTGGTTAGAGCAATATAAAAACACAGTAAAGGCTAGTACTTACACTATTCAAAAAGTTGCGATAGACAAACACATTCTCCCTTTATTTGGTCATATCCGAATGAGTAAGATTACTATTCAATTTTGTCAAAAACAGGTAAATCATTGGTTTAGTTACTATAAAAAATACTCCAACTTAATCGGTATCACGACATCAGTATTCAATTATGCTATCAATATCCGGTTACTCAATAATAATCCAATGGATGGTGTAATTCGACCTAAGAAACAGCAAAAAGTAGATGAAGAGGACTACATCGCTCCTTTCTATGATCGTGAACAGTTGCTTACTTTTTTGTCGGTGGTAAAAGAAAACTATTCAGAACAATTATTTGTGATGTTTCGCATTCTTGGTTATACGGGTCTCCGCAAAGGAGAATTGCATGCATTACGTTGGAAAGATATTGATTTCGTTAAGAAAACTCTTACCGTTAAACAAACACTAGCAACTATTCAGAATTGGGAGTTAGTTTTTCAGCCGCCGAAGACAAGAAAAAGTATTCGTACTATCTCTTTGGATGATGAGACGCTGGGTCTGATAAAAAAATGGAAATTACACCAACAAAAATTTCTTTTTCAGTTTGGCATAAACTCTTTATCTCAAGGTCAATTGCTCTTCCCTTCTACTGAAAACAAACCGCTTTATCTAGATTACCTGAACCATAATCTTTCGAAAATCCTGAAAGAAAATAATTTGCCTAAAATGACTGTCCACGGATTTAGACATACTCATTGTAGTTTACTATTTGAAGCAGGTGTTTCAATAAAAGACGTGCAGGAACGAATGGGCCATACTGATATTAAAACTACTATGAACATATATGCTCACGTAACTGAACAAAGAAAAGAAAAAACTGCTCATGACTTTGCAAACTTCATGGCAAACGGCAGCCCAGATCCAGATAAAAAAACTAGGGGTAGTCAAAGGGGTAGTCAAATGTAAAAAAAGAGGTTTCCCTATAAATAGGAAAACCTCTAGAAAGCTGATAAGACAGCCCTTGGACAATGTTAGTCTTATTCTGCAGCGTTGTTGTCTTTGAGACCGTATTTTTTGTTGAAACGGTCCACACGTCCGTCTGCTTGTGTGAATTTTTGACG
>OAVP01000720.1_pt1 | contig 16506 bp, 14 predicted proteins | sample 1495311 | NCBI WGS metagenome assembly OAVP01 (sample SAMEA2580102, study PRJEB22360) | human gut metagenome | biome: human gut; feature: human-associated habitat; material: faeces | place: Denmark | collected 2008/2010
TAAATCATTTCAATTATCTTTTTAATATTGCCCACTTCTAAATTAGCTACCTCAAGAGTATCATCAGCCTTACCTATTTCATTATATTTTGACTGTTCATAAGAAAATATATTATTCTCCAAAGCCGTCATATACAAGTCTTTAAAGCTATCTTTTAAACTGGTTTCTAATATAGGAACATACGCAGTAAGACCTTTTTTTCTTTTATCCAGAAATGAAAGTTTTACACTTCCTTGTTCCGAAGTATTAATTCTACTTAAAAGTAATCTCAGTTCTCCAATATTCATTAAATAATCCCACTTTCAAAAAATAATATCTGCTACTTAAATTAAACCAAAAGGAAGCCCGAAAAACAAGCGTTTTCCAAGACTTCCTATAGCAGATATAATCGTATGAGGATTATATGGAAATTATACCAAACGTCCGTTTGCATTTCAACAAAAATCCCTCCTACTTGATTCTGAGTAAGAGGGTTTTTAGATGCAGTTACAATTTTTTAATAATCTGGCTTACGATTCAAAACATTCGCTAAGCGGTTATAATAAGGTGAAGAGTCTGTCCAATTTGTTAGAACTGGAACATCTTTCCCCGTATTCGCTTTGTAAATTTGTTGAATCGCTTTTACTTCATCTTCATGACCAAGTGCATATGCATGGGTTCCATTGAACCACCGCATTGGTGTGTTTTTATTTGCTTGATAAAATACCCACATTAGTATTTCCTCTCTTTCATCTGTTATATTTTCATCAATAGGTTTTAAAAATAGATCCGCTTCAAGTTTTCTTCGAGTTATCAATCCTGGTATAGGAACCCCGTTACCATTAACGTATTTCTTCATCTCATTTGCAGCTGCTTGCCAATTTTTTGAATTAATATAAGTTAACAGTGTAGAACCCTGTAAAATATTCACACCCAGATTAAAATGAAAACTTGCTAGGGCATCAAACTGGTTTTGGTTCATCTCTACCGTAACGTATTTATAAATACCGGGTAAATGGTTGTCTATATCCTGTTTCAAAAAATTGTTTGCTTGTTCTGAAGTAATAGTCATTCCAGCATATACACCTTGTGTATGACCATATCCTATTGTCCAAACACCAACAGAATCTTGGTACGCAGTCAACCTTAATCCTTCGAAGCCTTTAATTAACTCAAAACCATTCTGAGATAGTTTCATATTTTCATTAGCCATACTTTCTCCTCCTCCTGACGATTTAGAAATCAGGTGTTCGATTCAAGACATTGGCCAAACGATTATGATAGGGAGTTGCATCAGTCCAATTTGTCAAAAAAGGAACATCTTTACCTGTGTTCGCTTTATAAATTTGCTGAATTGCTTTCATCTCATCGGCGTGACCGATAGCATATGCATGCTCTCCATTGAACCAACGAACTGGTACATTTTTGTTTGCTTGGTAAAATACCCACATTAACATTTCCTCGCTTTCTGTATCAGGCATATTTCCATCATTTGCATTATTCAATCTATAATATTCAGTTGGTGCTGGCCCCATTCGTCCATCTGCTACAGTTGATCGAATGTTATTATCATATGCATTGCAATGAATGATTGTACCGTTATCTAAAAAGACTCCCGTATGCCCATCATTTGCCCAATACTTTGATAGGAAAATGTCACCTCTGCGACATTCCGCTCGTGAAATTTTTTTTGCGATAGGCGGTAAAGTTGTATCGTGTAACGATCCGGTCCACCCCATACTTCCCGCTGGGATAAATCCACCAGCAATCAAAGCGAAATACACTGCGGAACTACAGTCATAACTATTAGGTCCCAAACGTCCATCTTGGCTGTAGTTTACTTTACCTTCTCGGTCTTTAAACCACTGAATCATATTATTTATACTGCCCAAATTTAAAGCCTCCTTTGGAAATATATTTCGTGCGTCCACGAGTTCGAAACATGTTCCCTATCTCCACTTATAGTATAAATCGAAGTATGAATCAAAAGAGGTCAAACCGATAACCATCCTAACCTCTTTGCAATTTCATTAATAAATTCAGCATCCCTTCTCTTTATAGTAGATTCGCTTAGAAAAGTTTCCGCAGATACAACCGCTATACATTTCTTAGAATGGCCGTTGTAATACTTCACGTAAAATATATCTCTAACATCAAGTGTTGAATCTTCTAAGACACTATTAACTACTCTCAAAAAGGATTTGTAAAATAAAATTTGATTCATTGTCCAACTTGGATTTTCTTCACCTAATGGGTACTCCATATAAGGATTTCTATCAGTTGCAATAATATCCGAGAACTCTTTAAACGTTTTTTCGATTTTTTTATATTGCCATAATATACTGCGAATGTGTGCCCTAGTTTCATTAGTCATGCTGACAACTCCTATCAATGGTTTGCAAATATATACAAAATAGTTCTAAGGTAATTTGTTAGTATTCAATGCTTTTTGCAATGCAGATACCACATTTGAAACTGGACTGATAATACCATCTTGCGTAGTACCCAATCGCTTTTGTAACGCTTTGATTGTAGCTTGACCCATTAATCCATCTTGAGAGACTCCTAACAATTTCTGCAAAGCACGTATTACATTAGATCCTCTCAGTGTTTGATCAAATTGTGCGGCATAAATATTTTGATTAAATTTCTGCTTATACTGATGACTGATGACACCGTCTTGTGTGGTCCCAAAATATTGCTGTAACCGTCTTGCAGTGGTTGGACCAAACTTGCCATCTACTGATAAGGTAATATAACTTGGCTTAGTAGCTGGCGTGCTTGGCTTTTCTGCTGAATTGTTGTTATTACTAGAATTCCCATTCGAGCCAAAGACTGCATCTTTAAATCGTTCTAATTCGCTTGGCTTTGCTACCCAAGGAGCCGGACAATTCTTGCCTGTTACGTCAAAGTGCCGCCAAATCTTTTCTCTTGTAATATTAGGATAGATAGCGATCAATTCTTTAACAGCCTTAACAGTGTTTTGGAAAGTTTTTTCAGTAATGTTTCCATTCTTATCCAAACACATTTCAACCCCAATCGTGGAGTAGTTAGCATTTCCTAAAATACTTCTAAGTGGATAGTACGGTTGGCCATTTACATATTTTTGGATATCATTCGCATGATATGCAACTTCATTCAGCGGAATAATGCAGATTGCTTCAATATCATCAACGAACAATTGAGCTGAAGCATATACACCGCTCAAATTATTAAAATACGTTTTATGGTTTCGGGCTGTGCCACCTTTGTTTGCAGTATAATGCATGATGATGCCTTTAATACCGCTGTTCCTGATACCTGGGCGAGAAAACTTGTTCATATTAATATACTCGTACTTAATAAAACTCATTTTAATCTTCCTTTCTAAAATAAAAAGAGCGGCTTATTCAGCCACTCCTTGATTGATAATCCGGGTAAATGTTTGATGCAACCCTGTAGACGCTAGCCCACTAACTGCACCATAAACAATAGATTCAACCGTTAGACCGTTCATTACAAGCCCTAATACTGCGCCTAGTACTCCGACGATCAATGGGATATAATCATTTACCTTATTAGTTAAAACTGGCGTATTCTTGATGATATAGCCAACAACCAAACATGCAATCACAATCACCGGCACAAAGTTTTCTGTTACTACTGATAAATCCATTTAAATTCCACCTTTCAAATTTCGTAATTCGTTCTCTGTATTTATTAGTTTCGTTGTCAATTCTTCGTTTTCATCCTCTAGTCTTTCAACTTCAGATTGATAAAATGCTATTTCTTTTTCGTACTTGGTTTTCATGATTTCAATTTGGTGTTCTAATCGATCGACTTTCGCTTCCAGTCCTTTATTCAGTTCTTCGTACTTCTGATAAAGCTGAGTTGCATTTTTGATATTCGTTTCAGCTAAATTCGTTTTATTCGTAGTCTTAGTAGCTGCATAGGTTATTAATCCAGTTACTAACGAAGGCAATATAACTATCCACATTTGCTCTGTCATATCTAACCCTCTTTCAGAGCGGTTCCAAACGCTAAAAGCGCCATCGCTAAAGAGAATATCCACACAGTATTTGCTGGAGGACTAATTAAGAATGAAATAGCAAAAACCATCCACAAAAATGATAAGGTTGTCAGTGAAAATCGTTTGAGAACTTTTTTGTTCAATACCACACCGAGCAACTTCATTAGTCCGAGAATAACGAATGTTAAACTGATTAATTTCTGATCAAACATCCCATCTATCAAACGATAAACTTTATAGCTCTGAAGAATATTTGGATACAACAGAAGTTGAACTCCATAGATTATAGACACTAGCGACAAAATCAAACTATCCCACTTTAAAGCCAACACTTTCCACATATGCCACCTGCTTTCTAAAAGGAAAAGGAGCAAGCTTACGCTTGCCCCTCAACTTCTTGTAATAAATCATCTTCAACTGTCCAAACCTTGTCTTGGAAATCTTCGACATCCTTGCGGCATTCTACGCGATTTTGTCGATACAAATCTTGATTCTCAATCTGTTGATTGATATTCGTATTGCCAGCTGAATCTGTCGTTACAGTTGCCGAAAAATAAATTACACGCTGACCGTTTATTCTCGAATCTCCAGTAATACTAATTGCTTTCTTTACTTCTAATACCATGATAGTTTCCTCCAATATTTTTTATTTAATAAGGACACTGATTACTCAGTATCCTTTTTTTCAAATTCATCAAGTAATCGATCATAGACTTCTGCATCTTTTCCTGATAGCATGCCATCGTAATCATCCAAGATTCGAGGAATTTCGTCAAAATTTCGGGCATACATACCACCTTCAATAACAACTTCTTCTTCCATGAGGATTGTTTGTTCCTTGTTAAATCCAGCTACATCTTTCGCATCCTGATCCTCGCCATCTTTTAGTTGCCCATTTTCATCCAATAAACTGAATTTTTCCATGAGTGCCTTTTCTTCATCTGACAATTCTTTGAACGCTTCTCTAATCCGCTTAACTAATTTTGTACGATGACGACTGTCCTTATTTGCTTTGAGAGTCATACCTTCTAAGAAATTGATTGCTGGCGCTAACTCGTTGTTCTTCAATGTGATTTTCATTTGAATTCCTCCATAAAATAAGAGCTAAAAGCTATGCAGCCTCTAACTCTTTTACTTTTATTTTTAATTGATCGACTTCATTTTTTAGAGATTGAATTTCTCGCTCGTGATTGCTTAGGATGACATTTTGATACATAGTTAAACGATCATAAGCTAAACCTTCAACTTGACCAGAAGAGCCATACAAAACAACTTCTTTTAATCCTTTTAAATCAAAATCATCAGCCACGAACCCATAATACCTTTGTGCTTTGCCACCACGAGCAATTTCAGCTTTGTCGTACCAAGAAGAAGGCAAAATAGACAAAAATCGTTTTGCTTTAGAAATTACTTCGTCAGCAACTTGAATATCTTCTTTATACTTTCTTGCTGATGTTGACCGGCCTATCGTTCCAGCACTTGTTATAAACATATTTGATGCACTAGAGTATGTTCGATTATAAATGGCCATACTCCAAATTCTTGGCGTACTATCCATTCCTAGTGTTACACCTGCAGGTGCGTTGGAATAATAACTATCCCCTCCATTGTTTAACTCCAATCGATCAGTTTTCAAGGTCATGTTCGCGCCTGAGGTAACGTTTAAATTAATAGTAGTAGTCGTGGCAATTTTGGTATTGTTATATCTTGCTTCAATAGGCGTATATAGTGTTCCTGCTTGATTATGTTTTATACGAACTCCGTATTCTCCTTCTATTGATAAATAGTTATTCCCATCAAGTTGCATGACGTAGGTGTCTTTATTACCTGTGACGATTCTTCTTGCTTCAACGGTATTCGTACTAACAAATCTAAGTTTTGCGTTCACTGTGTTGTTGAAGTTTACTACAGCGTCGACATTTCCCACACCATACATCTTCCACTCCATATTCGTTCGTGAAGACGTATCTGGAATTTGAAAGATTGGCATAGAAGTTGTATCAGTTGCTGATCCGGTATTTATTGAAAATACCTCTCCTGGCATCTGTACAATGGCTAATCCCACAGGTTCTTTCGAAACATAAATAGGCTGAATTCTGGCTAATTCGTTTGTGCTTCTTCTAAAGTAGATGCTTCCTTTTAGAAGTTCCATACTATATTCGCCGGAATCTGACTGAGTTATTTTCCCACCAGTCAAATCAATTGCATTTAAAGTGCCCGACACAATACTATTCGCATTCAAGTTGATGATGTTCACATTCGCTGCATTTAGCGTTCCGGTGGTAATCTTGGTTGCTGATAGACTACCGATTTTAGCATCAGTGATCGCTGCATCTGCAATCTGTGCAGTGCTAACAGCGAGATTTGCTATCTGCGCTCTTCCGATAACCCCATTTTCAATATAAGTTTGACCAGTAATTTGGACTTTGTTACCTGCAATCAAAATGCCTTCTGTGGAGATATTGATTTGACTGACCACATTAGATGTATCAGCTATTTTCACCCACGCAGTCCACGCCGAAGCTCCGTTTGAAAGACGTTTATATAATCCGTCTGTGCCTTTGGCTGTTTGCGTAATAACTCCGCCACTGGCATCTGACCATTGGACATCTGTTTCAAGACTACTATAAGTACCTGCGGTAGACGGTAAACCAATCACAGAACTTGTTTTAAATTCTCGAACAACCTGTTTCTTGTACGTGGCCCAATACCACGATGGCAGCTGATTCGTACTTCTTGTATCTAAAATCGTCTTATCTGCAAGGATTCCGGCTGTAACAGCTGAGTTCATTTGTGACTGTGTAACACGTAAATTGATGTCTGTTGCCATCTGAGTTATCTGGGAAGATGTAACGTCGGTATTTGCTTCATAAATGTACAACTCTCTAAATCTTACAGCTTTACCAGCTTCAACCCATATACTAAACGCGGTGTATGTTGTGGATTTTATTGTGCCTTGAATCCATTTAGCAACTGCTGCATCTGGAGAAACTTTCATATTTTCTCCGCCACTTGTACCGATTTCTACTGTTCCTCCAGCTGTTCCTGTGTTCATATAAGCTTTCACATTGTAGGTTTTACCCACAGTCAACGCTATCGGAGCTACTCCCCAATAAACCCTTTGTCTAGTGGTTCCAGCATTCTGAATGACAATACCGTTTGAATCATAAGAAACTGTTATTCCTGTACCCTCTAGGGTCGGTTTTGGGTTCTGTAATATAAACTTTGTATCTGGGAAAAAGTTTACAAGATCTGAAATATTTTCCTGCACCTCAGTAACAGTTTGCCTGATTCCGCTGGCTGTAGCTTCAACTTGTGTAGCTTTAGTCAAAGCAGAATTAGCGGTTGTCTCAACGCTTGAAATAGTTGTTTTCAGGCCATTCGTAGTTGTTTCGACTTGCGTTGCTTTAGTAAGGGCTGAATCGGCGGTGTTCTTGACACTAGCTACTGTTTGAATAGTGCCGTTTACCGTCGACTCGATTTGATTGAGTTTTGAAGACTCCGCCTTATCCTCAGGTGCTGGCGACCAATCGGTAGGTATATTACCAACTTCAAACTTTAAGTTTCTAACAGTTGGAGTTCTTCCTGTATTATATGTTCCATAAAATGCTAACAAAGCTCTTGTTTCAGTAGATGATTGAAGTTTTGGTTTAAATGTATATGAATATCGAACAAATTCGGTTGTTGCTTGAATCGTCTTAGTACCGATATTGTATCTTGTTCCACTACCATTCTGACTATATACATTAACAGGTCCTGCAATCTTAGACTTCAACTCAAATGAAATTGTATAATATTGATCTACACCAAATTTATCAATAATTGGAGCCATATCCCAAGTCTGTCTATTTAGGAACTCACTACTAGTAGCTGCTGAATTTGTTGCTTCTTCATCTGAATTAAGAAAGTAATTCCTGCCGCCCACATTAAAATCATTTTGCCATTCTTCCACACTAGTCAATGTCTGCTTAACACCGTCAACGGTTGATTCCAAAACGTTCGCTTTACTCAAGGCGTTGTTCGCTGTCGTCGTCACAGTTGCTATTGTTTGTTTTTGGCCATCGACTGTTACTACCAATTCATTCAGTTTCTTCGTTGTACTTGTGGCAGTCGATTCAACATCTGTGATTCTTCCAGTTAATCCAGTGACTGAGGTTTCAAGCGTTGCTGTTCTACTTTCGACAGCATTCGCCTTATTATAGGCTTCGTTAGCTTTACTACTAATAGAATTAACTGTCCCATTGATCGTAGTAACATCAGAAACAAGCCCATTGACATCAATCTGGATTTTATCGGCTTTAGCCTGTGCAGACTGTGCATCAGCTTTTGCTTGATCAGCGGCTTCTTGAGCATTTTCTCCAGCTTGTTTTGCCTGTTCGATTTCTTTCACCAAATCAGGATCTGTTGCAGTGGATACTTTAAACACCCAATCCAATTCTCCAGAACTATTTTTCTCATATACCCAAATTTCAGTATCTACACCACTTGGCTTAAACCAAATATCGCCTTCTTTTGGATCTATAGGCTCTGTTTGATCGTAGTAATTGCTGTTCCATTTATTGGCACTTAGAAGAGATTCAACATAATCCACTCGTTGATTTAAAGGACCACGGTATCTATAAGTTGCCTGTGAACTTGAATTGGTATTTGCTTTTGATTCTGAAGACATTCCACCATTAAAGGTGATATTGTACGACAGATTAGGGACAGAATATCTGGTACCGTCTTTATCAACAATATAGATCCAGTCTCCTGCTTCCAAAATGGGACTTCCACGCCACTTCAATTCGTAAGGAAAATAATTAAGTGTCTTGACTAGTTCCCACATTTGGTTCAAATGTGTTTGAGTCATCACTTTATTCTCAAGCTCAACTTGTGATCCATTGGTAGAACCAACGCGAATGACATCCGTTTCTTCTTCACCAGTTTTTACCGTGATGCCACCAATTCGATAACTGTTCTCATTTTTGGTAAATCCCTTTAACATATATGAGTCTGGAGTGATTTCAAAGTTTGTGGGTGCTAGTCTTTTTATTGTTAATTCACCCTTGCGGTTAAAACTTGCAAAACCACCTTCAAACTGAGCAATCAAACCGATTGCTTGGCGAAATGTATATCCTACAGGTTTCTGAACCCACTCAGTTCCAAGCGAGGCAAAGGATGCTTGATCGATTTCAACACCTGCTAAATTGGCTATTTCTAACGCAACTTCCCGATATGGCTTAGGATAGGTTAATTTTGATTCATATATTCCTTCCATGTAAATCATTTTGTCATTTGCAGTAATCGTAGTCTTATTACTGTTTCTATCACGCTCAAAGTCCGTTATAAAAAAATTACCTAATTTAGTGAACTGATATTCACCATTAATTAAAATCCCCAACTCTGGTTCAATTTCTAAATCTTCTTTCACTGCTTCTATAATTGTCGGAAAAACTATCTGAACTGAATTCAGGGGGGTTGAGCCAATTTGGAAAACTTCACCCGAAATACTGCCAGAATCAAAAGAGAGTGAGGTAATATCCTCACTCCCATACGTAACGTCATTCATTTTTACTCTAATAGATAGCTGTCTTGAGGGACTTAACCAAGCTGCTATTACGTCATCTGTTGTGACTAACAAAATTACCTCACCTACCTTTCAATAAAACTCATCGTTAGCCCTTCCCATTTGGGCAATTTGTCATGCCAGGAATATGCTGGAGCTGATCGATCGCCGACATAGAATGTTTTCGTAATAATGCCGCCTTCCATCGGATCGGGATAAGTGACTTCAAAAAAAGGAGACATCACCGCTTTTAAAATTGGTGAAATCTCCGCATCCGTTAAGGCACCCCATTCAAGGTCCATTTTTCGTTTTGTAGTGATATAATCACGAGTCATATCGCCTTTCGCATTACGACCAGAATCACCATCAACTGCTTGTATGCCTGCAGTAAACTTTTTAGGAGTCTTGATCGTAACTCCATTAATTTTTAAATATCCAGCCATCAGATCAATCCTCCTAAATGTTTAATTCTGTATAACCAAGCTGCTGATGGTATTTGTTGATTTCTTTTACTGCAATACGACCGAATTCTTTACCGCCAATATTAATGACAATATCTCCATTTGGTGCTTGTGTTGGTGTTGCACCCATTGCGGAAATGGCATTCATCAATGTTGTTACCATAGATGAAGTGAAGTCTTTCATGCCGCCACCTTCATAATTCATTTGGTTATTGTTACTAAACGTACTATTTGACGGTGTGAATGTTGGTGTTTGGAACATTTCTGGCAACATTATGCTTGAGTTGAACATATCAAGCCCAAGATACTCAACAGCTTGTTGAATCAATTCAGCAGCACGTTGCGGTTTTTCAAGTGGAATGACCATCTCTTTCTTATTGCCTTCTCCCATACGATATAAACCGTCTTGAGTAACTAGTCCGCCATTCTCATAGCCCACACCTCTGTACGCTGACGCAAGCGACCCGTAACGACTGAGTGCATATCTCATAGAAGCCAAAATATTCGACATAGGATCCCAAATATTCTTGTTGTACGGGCTTCTTGCATAAGCTCTAAATGTTGGATCAATGACCTGCATCAATCCTTTAGAAGGGGTTCCGTTCTTAGCGTTGATATCCCAATTATTGATGGCGTTAGGGTTACCATTTGATTCAGTCTTCATTTGGTAAAGCGTGCGATTTGCATTGGCTAGTGAGTAAATGCCTAGTTTGTTCAATGCGCTATTGACAGTCGATCGCCATCTTTCTACTGATGAACCATACTGACCAGCAACTGCTGCACCTCCAGATGCACCAAACGAAGCATTCTTGTCTATATCGCTTGCTCCGAGTGAGCCGTTGATATGCAAATGATCGTAGTGGTCATTCTGCGGCCATCTTACCCAACTTCCGCTCGATCCAGTACCAGACATTCCTTTTCGGTCTCGAACTTTACCTTGAGTGATTACGTAAGCTACTTTTGAAGCAAAGTTATCAAACACCCAGTTTGCTGGAGCAAAGTATTTCGAAGATCCGTTCATACTTGCTGGATACGCAACGTCAATTGCTTGATGCTTTCCGTGGGAATGTGGATCACCTGGTCTAAACCCAGAAGTGATTCTCATACCAGGATATCGATCGACGGTTTTTCTTGCGATATCATATAGGTATTTGTATACACCCCAACTCCCCATTGATCCATCAAACGAACTATTTTGTGCTTCATATCCTGCATCGAACTTCGATTTAAACCATTCATAAGAACCTTCTGCGATCGTACCAACGGAACCTTTCGCCATTGATAGAGCCGGTTCAACTGCACCTTTCAAGTTAACGAATTTAGAAATTGCTGAATTCAAAAGTTTCTTAGGATTTGATGCATACGACCAAATATCCGATGCAATTTCTTTTGCGCCATCCCATTTCTCTTTTAACCATTCGCCTATACCATTTGCATAGGCTGGTACACCATACATTGCAGCAGTCTTTGGACCACTTAAGACGGATGTTCCTTTTGGAAGGTTAACCATCAGATTTCTTTGCGCCGGAAAGATACCAGTACGTCCATCAGGTGTCCGGTAAGCTTCTTGATAATTAGATCCTAACCCATCATTTACTAAAGCAGGTCCGCCCGGATGATAGCCGGTACCTTTAGCATAAGTAGGAATGGTCCATTTCTTCAGAGCGCTGTCTCCTGCTCCGACTTTACTTAGTACCCAGTTGATACCGCTGATGACTCCATTGACACCTTTTCCGATAACTCCGACCATACCATTGAAAATTTTACCTGCTCCTTCTTTAACTTTCTTAGCGCCATTGCCAAGACCTTTCCCTATTTTTTCTCCTAGTTCATTAGCCCAACCGGTAATCTTTCCGAAAGCTTCAGAAGCGTTTGTTTTCATAGTATCAAATGAGCTTCCCATGCTCGTTTTTAAATTACTAAATGCAGTACTTGCTTTTTCTTTAGCTGAATTAGCCGAAGTTGAAACCTTATCACGAATTTCATTCCATTTATCAACTGTATTATTTTTGACATTATTCCATCGATCAGAAACGTTATTCCGAAGTTCTTGTAATCGCTTTGACGCATTATCTTTTGCTGTTCTTGCTTTGTTTGATACATCTGTGGAAAAAGTATCCCAAGTTTCCTTTGTATTCTTTTTGATGTCACTCCATCGACCGCTAACATTATTCCAGATACCAGAAGCTTTCTCAGTAACTGTTTTCTTAGCATTATTCCAAGTGTCACTGGTCCATTTTTGGACATTACCCCAAGTATCTGAAACAGTCTTCATTATTTTGCCAAAGCGATCATCGATAACATCTTTAAGTTCACCAATCGCTTTTTTAGGATTCTTGACTGCGTTAGCAACTTTTTCTAACACACCAGCAAGAAATTCTAACCCTTTTGTCAAAAGTTCAATTTGCCCAATAATCAGGAATTTAGCCACTTGAGTAAGAGGAACAATAACGACGTCCCAGAACCATTTAAAGATTGGTTTGAAAATCTCAATCACTTGGTTCAAGACCTTCAATGCTGCTGAGAACATATCAAAATACTTAGGCACATAGTCTTCAATGAAAAAGCTTGCCAAAGGTAGTAGAACGTTTTTATACAACCACTCAAGTCCATCGCCAACATTTTTCAGGATAGGACGAATCGATTTGAATAATCCATCTATCGCTTTAAGTAATGGCGTGAAATCAAGGTTTTTTGCCCATTCTTCTGTGGCTTTGGTCATACTGTTGATATTACCTAACAAATCATCTACTGCATCGAGTATCGTTCCGAAGATTGATTCTCCAACTCTTCCTTCTTTCCACGCCTTTTTAAGTTGCTCAGCAATGTTGCCGATCGTATTGAAGATATTCGTATAGATTTCAAGAATATTGGCAGCTATACTTTCTCCACGACCATCGTTCCAGGCGTTTCGAAAAGCAACAGCAATTTCATGAAGTAATTCAAGAATTCGATTCCACATATCAAAGAACGATTGAATCAGCCTTGTTCCTCGCCCATCATCTTCCCATGCACGTCTGAACGCACCAGCAATATCACCAATTATGCCAAGTACATCTGCTAATAAAATCAGGATATTCTCAATGAATAATTGACCCGTTCCGTTTGTCCAAACTTCCATAAATGACTTGCCGATAGCAGAAGCCAAACCCATTACCTCACCTAATGCATACTTCCAAGCATCGATCACTCGTTGTCCTTGATTTTTCCATGCATCTTGGAAAGGCTTGAAGAAATCCTTCAATAATTTTTGGATGTTTTTCATCCATTTAGGCGTTGAATAAGTGCCTGTCGCTGAACCAAAATCAATGCCAGGAGTTGTGGAATCTTCCTTCTTTTCATCATCCGTATCCATCGTTAGCTTGTTGATTTGGTCAAATCCCATGAGAGATTTTTGTAGTTTTTTCACTTTCTCATTGGCTTTATTTGCAGAAGACCCAGTATCGTTTAGCGCTTGGATATTGTCATACAATCCACTAGCGCCTTGTTTTGCTGCATCATAGGTTGTCCCGAATAACATTGCAATAAATGAGGCAAGCTGCCCCGTGAGTTGGGCTACTGTGCTCATTAGCGCATTCAACGCTGGTAAGATTGCCGTGTATATTGGATAGAATGCCGTCATAAGATTGACTTTAATCTGATTCAACGAGGCGCTGAATTGATCGTTCGTTTTCAACGCTGACATCATACCGCTAGCTAGTTTGGTAATTGCGCCACCTAACAGCTGATAAACAACCAATGAAGGTAACAGATATTTCATTGACTGACCAAAAGCATTCGTGCTTCCTGTCATTCGATTTGTTCCAGCTGTAACTTTGTTGGAATTACTAGAAAATAGACTTCCGAACTTTCCAATAAATCCAAGAGAGTTCCTTAAGCCATTTCCGACGCTCCCGAATCCGTGTGAAACAGCATTGGACATGCGGTTGAATACACCGCCATATTTAGAAACAGCCCGCTCAGATTGCTTCAGTCCTGTGCCTGTCATACTAGCGCCGCTAGAAGCGTTGCCCGTTTGAATGGATGATTGTCCCAAAGCAGAGTTAACTCGTTGCAGAGCCTTTCTCAACGCATCTGCTCTGTCTTCTGTTTGTGCGTATTCCTTTTGCAAACGATCATTGTCACTTATAAGCTTATTCATCTTGATTGATTGTTTTTGAATCTCTCCAGACGTTTTCAGTGATTGAGGAGTATCTTCATAATTCTTGAATCCAGATGTAAAGCTGCCAGTTGGCACACGTTGATCGTTGTACTCCGCCTTCAACGTCCGAATTCGTTTTCGCATCGCTTCAATTTGGGCTTCGTTTTGGCTCATGCCTTTTGTTATACTTTCCAAGGAAGACGGTACAGCATCTAATTCACGCTTGATTGTATTACCCATGCCTTTTGCCTGATCTTGAAATTTTGTCATCTGAGCTTGCGCTCGAGCGATTTGTTCATCGTATTTAACGACTTTCCCTGTATCTCCTTGACTGGATGCCGTTTGCCTTTGCGATTTCAGATAAGCAACCTTTTCTTGTGCTGCTTTCGCTTGTCCCATTTTAGCGTTGATCTCATTCACCATCGCATCTATTTCCTTGGTAACCTTCGGACGTGCTTTGCGCACCCCGGTTGCGAAGTTGTCGCCAGCAGCTTCAGACGATTGCTTTGTCGATCGCTCGAAGTTTGCTAATGTCTTTTCAAATGCTTGATTCATTTTTTCTAGTTGTTTCGTGAAATTGCTAGCGCCTTTTTCAATATCCATATTTTTTTCTGTGCGATCCATTGAGTTACCGGACATTTGTTGGATTCGACTCATTGCACCCTCAATTTTTGGCAATACACTCTCTAGGGATTGCTCAACTCGAGCAGTATTGATATCTAACAAGACTTCAAGTGTTTCTAATTCCATGCTTTCTCACCTACCTTTCTTCTATGAGTTTTCTTCTTTCTCTTGTTGCTTTGATAGCCTGCGCTTGGGCCAAGAACATTTCTTGCTCACGCTGCATAGCTTCTTGCTTTGTTTCTTCCTCCGTTTTCGCTTCTTCAACGGCTTGTTCAATTTGTTTGAGAAATGGATAAGCATCTTCAAATTTTGGAAACTTCTTCGGATCATTGAATGCAAAAACGGCTAACCTTTGCTGAGAATAGTCGAATAATGCTTTTTCTTTTAACTCATCCTCCTTGATTTTCTTGTTGGCTTGAACTTGTATCATAATTTCCTCAAGCGTCATTCCCCAGTAGTCAGTGGCAGGGATTCCTGATTCGACCGCTTGTGGGTACATGAATTCAAGCATTTCGGATAGATTATCGAAGTTTTTTATAGAAGACTGTCTTCGCTGTTCGTCTGATCCAAAGATTCCCCATCGGTCGCTTCGTTCGCCGTTTCTTTCTTTCCGAAAAAACCCGCTTCATCCAAGAAGTCATTGATTTCACCAAATAGATCCATGGTTGTTTTGCCTGATTCAATATATTGTTCAAAAGCTTCGATAATTGCTTTTTCAGTAACACCGCTCGTTTTATTTGCTCCTTGCAAAACAATCAGCAAGCTATTTGCTGGCGGCAGTTTAATTTCACCTTGTTTTTTAACGAACAGGCCCATGATTCCTTCATCTAGTTTCTTTTCGATTGCAATAATTGCTTTACCATCTAACCGAAGTTGTAGGTTTAAGTTACCTAATTCAAATGGTGTTGTGTGCGGAAATTGTGCGATATTGTTTTTTGACATAATTGTTTTCCTCCTAATATAAGAAGGCTAGTCTTTCGACTAACCTTCTTGTGGTTCAGTTAATGTTAAAACGTGTGTATCTTTTTTACTTCCTGAGTTCGTCGTAACTGTTGTTGTATACGTTCCGGCTGGCACGCTTGCTGTCCAAGTTATATTGCCAGTATTCGATACACCTAAACCTGCGGTTGCTGGTGCAATGGTGTATACGACTGTCGTATTGGTAGCATTGCTTGGTGCTACAGTTGCCGAAAGTTGGCGATTTGATGCAGTCCCCGCAACTGCGGTAGATGTCTTAGGTGACAAAGAAACCGACTCGGGGTTAATTACTTTGCTGGAGCTGGTGTGATATCTGGACCGTCACTTACAACGATACCTAAGTTAAACCCAATCGCTTGGTTAACTTCAGCTCCATCAAATTTGTAGTAAGGCTCGCCAGTGAATTCAGCTTTCAATCCGTCTGGATATGTGATCGTCCAAGCCACAGATTTGCCAGTTTCAACCAATGCATGGACATCTCGGAAGTTGTCCCCTTGATAAACGATCGCAAATTCAAAGTTATCTACATCTTCGATACCTTTGATATAAGCTTTCTTTTCTGATCCCAAGTGTGTAACATCAACTTTTTCTGGGTCACTGCCCAATGCCGGGATAGATTTAACTGCTGCTACAGTTTTAGTTGTTGCACCATCTTTGTAGGTTAAGACGGTACCTTTTGATAATAGTCCTGCAAAATCCATGTGTAATTCCTCCTATTTTTTTGTAAACATATTTCGTAACATTATCAACTACAGCTGTTACTTCA
>OAVP01000726.1_pt1 | contig 16438 bp, 10 predicted proteins | sample 1495311 | NCBI WGS metagenome assembly OAVP01 (sample SAMEA2580102, study PRJEB22360) | human gut metagenome | biome: human gut; feature: human-associated habitat; material: faeces | place: Denmark | collected 2008/2010
AATCGTTTTTGTCTTACTAGGAGAGAGGACGATTTTCATGAGATAATTCCGCCTTGATAGTTTCCTCTGTCAAATTGTCGATCAACTCAGGATTCCACAACATAAGAGGCACAGCTACTACATGGCTAGCTTTCATTTCTTTACATAAATTAATGCATTCTTTAAGGTAATCAGAATCTTCATCTACAAGATCGCATACGATAACAACGTGACGACCTTTTAAATTTACACCTTCGTAGTCGATGCTGCCAGCAGATACTGTAAGCATGCCAGTTTCTAGACGACCTTCGCTCATGTCGTTCAAGCGAGACATTAGAACGTGTTCGAGCATAGTAGATACAGGTGTTACCACGCGACCAATGCCGATAAGAGCCTCAGGTTGGGCGTGAACAATAACTGTTTTCTTGCGTTTATCAGTTCTAAAATCAACGAGAGCTTTTTCTAAAGCGCCAAAGAACACGAATAATTGCCAAGGATCAAAAGAACCTGTTTGGAACATGTCGATAACAGAGCCATCCTCATCCATATTTAGGCGCGTTAATAATTCCTCTGCAATGTCGTCTACTACAACACTAAAATCAGATTGCATTGCATCTTGTACTTTTACTTCCTCTGCCATTAGGTCCTCCTAATTTCTATCTATTACACTGGTGAGGGAATGTTCCCTACAGATTTATGCTATCTTTAATTGTAACATATTTTATAGCTCACATGGGTATTCTAAGATACGCTTTTTACATAATCAATATACAGAAAAAAGACCGCCTACGCGGTCTTTTTTCTATGTCATTATTAGCTTTAAACTATAAACTAAGGATTCAATTATTTCCCCAGACTAGCATAGATTGAATTAGCCCTAAATTAGAAAAGAGTTTCTATATTATGCACCTACATAGAGTAAGTAGATATTCATAACAGTTACTACAATCCCAATGCCCCATAATAGTACATTCGTATATTTGTGGTTCGCATATTGCCCCATCACCTTGCGGCTACTAGTCATATAGAGCTGCAAGAAAATAGTAATAGGTAGTTGCAAGCTCAAGAACATTTGAGAGATCAACAAGGCTTGGAATGAATCAGTAACGAATACAATCAACAGCAATGCTGGAATGTAGGTTAACGCCAAACCTAATCTTGTATGGAAGTCTTTCATATCGTAAGACTCACCAAACATGCCGGCAAAGATACTCGCCCCTGCCATACCTGCCGTAGCAGACGATGCAAAGCCCGCAAAGAGCAATGCGATAGCAAAGATTGTACCTGCTGCAGGTCCAATGAGAGGTCGTAACAACTCCTCAGCCTGTTCAAGCTCTGTTACTTCAATGCCGTGAGTAAAGAACACTGCCGCCGCCAGTAAAATCATGGCGGAGTTAATCATCCACCCAATCCCCATAGAGAATAAGGTGTCTAGGAATTCATAACGCAATTGGCGCTTCATTATAGAAGGATCTTGCGTGTTGAACTGGCGACTTTGGATGATTTCTGAGTGCAAGAACAAATTGTGAGGCATAATAACAGCCCCTAAGATACTCAAAATAACGAGCATCGATTCATTCGGAATCTTAGGATCTACCCAACCAATGCCTGCTGCCGCCCAATCTACATTGACCATATTGACCTCAACGAGGTAGGCCAATGCAATAAGGGATACAAAACCTGCAATAATCCGCTCCAGTTTTCGATAGGAGTTTGTAATGAGCATAACAGTACATATAACGGCCGTTAACACACTACCTATCAGAAGCGGAATGCCAAAGAGCATTTTCAATGCAATAGCAGCGCCGATAAATTCAGCCAATGCCGTCGCCGCAGCTGCAATGCCAGCTGTACTCAACACAAATCGAGATACATAGCGAGGCAAGAATTCATAGGCACATTCGGATAAGCATTGGCCCCGTACAATGCCTAAATGAGCCACATTATGCTGCAATAAAATCAGCATAATCGTAGATAGTGTTACTACCCATAAAAGTTCGTAACCATAACTAGCACCGGCTGCTAGATTAGCCGCCCAGTTGCCAGGGTCGATAAACCCTACAGTTACGATAATGCCAGGCCCTATAAATTTAAAGACCTCGCTCACCTGGTGCTTACCATTTTGGTGAACAGTAAACAACTGTTTCTTTAAGAAATCAATCATTATAACTCCTTATTAAGGGTTATAGAGTAAAGGTCATCTCCGTTTGCATGCGAGCATCGGTTTTAGATTTTGTATCCTTACCACCGGTATAACGGATGCGCACATTATTATTTACTTTAACACGAGAATCATCAATTTTGAACTTCTTCATTTTTTCTTTGATTTGTTCATCTGTTAAAGCGCGCTCTTCTGGTTTTGCCACTTCATCATTAGCTGTATCTAAAGCCTCTTGTTGAGATTTAGATACTTGGTATGTTTTACCAGATTTCTTAGCTTTTTCAGCACGTTTTTCGTCTAATTTTTGACGGCGCTCTCGGGTAACTTTCTTGTCGCGACCGATACGATAGTCCATTACATCACGCATATTTTCTTGATAAATGCGCAATGCATATTGACGATCATTTTCGTTCATTTGCTCTCGTTTCGTTACTACCTCATCGATAAGAGGCATTAGTTCATCCTTTGTATAGCTTGTATTGCCATCAAAAACAAAACCATGTGTATCTGTAATAGCACCGTGTTTAATTAGCGTTTGTAATGCCGTATACGTCCAATCATTTGGCGTAATTACACCAGCACTCGCATGATGTCCTGCTTTACTAGAACTTCTTACAGTTTCTACATCAGCACTAACACCATCCACCATAGGACGTGCACTTGGAATAGCAATGCTTTCAGCATGAACAAAGCCAACAGAGGCAACAAGACATAATGTGCCGATACCCATAGCGCGACGAAGTAAATTCATGTGACGTGTATATTTCATATTCATAAGAGTCTCCTTAAAATTACATTTTATACAATCTATTATATGAAACCCCTTGTCATACGTCAACTCTATAACCTTACACGCCTGTATACATCAATATTTACAAGACCTTAAACTCATTTGAGTCCTTACACATTAAGGTCCATACCTAGTAAATACTACAATAAACAAAAAGACCTCACATCGCGTGATGTGAGGTCTCAGCATGGCGGAGGATTAGGGATTCGAACCCTAGCGACGGTAACCCGCCCTAACGATTTAGCAAACCGTCCTCTTCAGCCTCTTGAGTAATCCTCCATGCTTTACTGGGTAATCATATCATACCCAATAAGGCATTGTCAATCGTATTATTTCAACATGGATTCGATGAACCAGATTTGTTTTACTACTATATTAAATATAGTATTCTATGTAGCCGTCGGGGATTTTCTTTTCCTCAGCCTTACCGTTATTAGTACGACGAGGTTTACGGACATACATATTTTCTGGATCCGTTTCAAAGATAACCATGTCTTTAGGGATATCATGTTTAATAACAAGGTTACAACCGATTTTTGTGCGCGCACCAATGGTAATATCCCCTAAGATTTTTGTGCCTGTACCGATGAGCACTTCGTCTTCAATCGTTGGATGGCGTTTTACCTGTTTAGAGGACATACCGCCTAACGTTACTTGATGGAACAGTGTAACATTATCACCTACGATGGCAGTTTCACCGATTACAACGCCCATACCATGGTCAATAAATAAACCGCGGCCAATCGTTGCACCTGGGTGAATTTCAATGCCCGTTACGTGACGAGAATGTAATGCCACACGACGCGCCAAGGTTGGCCACCCCGCCTTATAGAGGCGGTGCGCAAAGAAATGCCAGAATAAGGCCGTAATATGCGGATACGTCCAAATAACCATCCACACACTTGTTGCGGCTGGGTCAGAATCCATTACGCGCTTAATATTATATTGAATTTTGCCCCATAATTCGCGCAAACCTTGCATCATAGTGACTCCATCTCAAATAACTCTACTCATATAATATATAGTATACAACATATGTGGTCCGTATTCCTATACATAAGATGTTTTATCTATGCGAAATCCGTTACTTTACATATTCGTTATTAGCAAAATCCAAAAGGGATAAATATTTTTCTACCCCATCTGGTGCAATAACCACTATATTCGCCTTTGGTTCTTCTCGTGCAATACGCTTAGCTGCTACGATAGCTGCCCCCGCTGAAAGTCCAATAGAAACACCGCTTTCACGCATAAAGGTTTGTACTTCGCTAAAGGCGTCTTCATCGCTTACAGTTTGTACGCCGTCCATCAAGCTTTGGTCGAAATTTTCAGGAATAAAGCCCGCACCAATGCCTTGAATTTTGTGAGGACCGCCCTTGCCTTCTGTAATGGCCGGAGATCCTGTTGGTTCCACTGCGATAGCTTTCAGATTCGGATTATGCTCTTTCAATCGTCTAGTAACACCTGTGAAAGTACCACCTGTACCGATACCTGCCACAAATACGTCTACATTCGGCACTTGTTCTACGATTTCAGCGCCCGTAGTACGGTAATGTATATCTGGATTCGCAGGATTTACAAATTGGCCCAAAGTAAACGCATTAGGATATTTCTCTAAGATTTCATTTGCTCGTTCAAGAGCGCCCTTCATGCCCGTTTCTTTTGGCGTTAAGATGAGCTGTGCACCGTACGCCTTAATAAGCTCACGACGTTCTTTACTCATGCTTTCAGGCATAATAATTACAGTTTTAATATGTAAGATGGCACCCACCATGGCAAGAGCAATACCTGTATTGCCACTTGTAGCCTCTACGATGATGCTATCCTCATGGAGGCGGCCTTTATCCTTGGCGTCTTGTAACATGCCAAGAACAGCACGGTCTTTCACAGAGCCACCTACATTATATTTTTCAAGTTTTACATAAATATTGGTATTTGGTAATTGATATACCGGAGTTTTACCGATAAGTTCCGTTGTTTGATTTGTTACTATGCTCATCTGATCCTCCCTCTAGCGATAGATGATAAAAATCGTCCTCAGGAATATCCCAAGGACGATATGTACTTCACCTTGTTACTCACTATACACTGGGTATAACCATTTGTGTATTCTCATAAATACAATCATACTCTATCACCTGCATCTATGCATTGTCAAGAGAATGAGAACGGCTTTTAAAACCCAAAAAACACAGGAAATAACTAGGTTCATCTATTTACTTGTAAGCACGTCCACCACCACATCCCAAGTGATAGGCACGAATATGATGGCTAAAGATAATCCAATAAAGAGAACGGCCCCCACCAATACACTTAGACGAGGAACTAAGGATATGACAACGCTCTTGGCCAATCTATATGCTTTACTTAAGTCATGATGTAACGCTACATGGCCCCATAAAAAGCCTGCCACTACATAGGAAATAATATAAGGATCAAGAATCACATGTGTGGCTAGTTCATTATTGGTGTGCATAATGCGGTTGATAACGGGTGAAACTAGTACATTCACTAGCATAGCTAGTACCTTGAACCACGCAACGCAGACAATATATGTCCACATACTCCGCTTGGTCATCCACAGCATGTATAGGAGTCCTATTATACTTGCCCCCAGCGAGCCCTTCTCGCTTTCCATGTATCGCTCCATCCAAGATGGCGGCTCCTTGCCTGCCTCTACTTGGCTGTAGTAAAAGGATAGATTTCTTTCACCATGGGCTACATCGACAAGCCCCAAAACTTGGAATAACACAAGCAAAAACAAGACAGCTACAACGACTTGGAAACTTTCACTAAAGAAAATATCCATAAAGGTAACATCGAGATGGCCTATGTTCATAAGGTTGCCGTATATATCGTAAAAGGCTAGATATATAGCATTTGTTAGGAAAATATCCATAACAAATAGGAGCAACACAAAGATAATATATCCGTTCCATCGAGTCCACTTGCTTTGTGATTCTATATAAGTATTCGTCCCTACCATAATCGACGCAGGGTGTATAGACAAAGTCACACCAATCATAAAAAATATTATGAACGATGTGACCATTGTTAAAAATTCGTATGCCATATTAACGGTATGCTACGCGCTCAGGCTGCATATCGTGGAAATGAAGACGCTCTTTGGCAGTCTTTTCCCACTCTGTACCAGGCTTGCCGTAGTTTGCGTATGGATCGATGGACAAACCACCGCGCGGCGTAAACTTGCCCCATACCTCGATGTACTTAGGATCCATCAACTTTACAAGGTCTTTCATGATGATGTTAATGCAGTCCTCGTGAAAGTCCCCGTGATTGCGGAAACTAAATAGGTATAATTTCAAAGACTTGGACTCTACCATTTTTTTATCTGGTACATAAGAAATGTAAATTGTCGCAAAGTCTGGTTGACCTGTCATAGGGCACAAGCTTGTAAACTCAGGACAGTTAAACTTAACAAAATAATCGTTATCAGGATGTTTGTTATCAAACGCCTCTAACACCTGTGGTGCATAATCAGTAGGGTAATCGGTCTTGTGACCTAACATCGTTACTCCTTGTAACTCTTTTTCAGATCTGCCGGATGCCATAAGGAACCTCTTTCTATAATACGATATAAGAAATAATTCATGTGATATTTAATTATATCATAAGAAATTCTAGTCCTTATTTTCTAAAATGTATTCCATAAGAGGTTCCACCTCATTATAATTACGCTTCTATATATGTAATTAATTGATAGAACAAAAAACATATATACAGCTTTAAAATTTTTTATTGTTAGCGGACATTCTTGCTTTTCCCTTAATTCTCAATAACGGGAATATCCTTTTTCTTTACAGCTTAAACGCTACAAAAAATCATAGTATTTCAATATACCTAGTGCCGCTAAGAAATAAAAGAATACAATCCATACTATATACATCTGTTTCTTTCTAGCCCAATCATAATAACGACTGTGTGATGGTTGCCTGAATAGGGTAGCTGCAACTAAAACAGGTTGTAAAAACCAAACCATAACAATTGGCACGGCTATGTAATCTAAGAAATAAAACATGCTAAACAGCATGAACGGATATGTAATAATTGCCGACCAGGACAATATTTTCATAAAGCCATAATCAGAATTAGCAATTAAAGATACTAATAATGGTGAAAGCTTTCTCCTTAATAAGATTTTATAAATAAGCCAATATAAAACAATCCAAGAAAAAATGATAGCTTCTAAAACTAATGGTAAATGAATATGCACAAATGCTAACCTCTTTTACGTCTTAAGTAGTTATAAATATAGTTCCATACCACATAGAACAAAAGTATTATGACATATGCGATAACAAAAAAATAAAAGTCTACTTCATCTTCAATCAACTCTGGATTCGTGACAAGACTATATGGAATACATATAAGTAAAAAAAGTACTAAGCCTCGCACAAAATAATTATATATTTTTAGAAACATTTTTAGATACTCCTATTAATTCTTACTATCCTTTTTCCGATCTTCATTTTCTTCAACTACTACACCAATACTCCCTCCAACTACATCGGCAAAACCAACCTTTCCTTTAAGCTTTTTCTTCTCAAAGTCCACATAACCATGAGCTTTAGCACCAATAGCTCCTACATAACCTTCAGCTTCAAGAGATACCTGTATCGGTCCTAATTTTAAAGGTTCTGTTGCAGCCTCTCCTGAAAGTGCATACACAAGCGCATCAGCTTCTACACCTACCTTCTTCTTAGGATTAAAATGTACATCTACTTTTCCTTGAACACCTACAATATGAGCATCTGCATGATTAAGTAATCTATCCTTATGGTCAAAATGTAATCCTGTATCTATAAAATTCCCTTGAACCTTCACTAAACTAGTACTTCCTTTTTCCCAATCAATTGTCCCCTTAGATTTAAGGAAGTCAGGCCCATTGACACTCCAACCCTCTAAGCCATTTATACGCCACAAGGAATACGTTGTTGTTCCATCAATTTTACTAACATTATAACTGCCTTTTTGAGGTAATTGAATAGAACCAGTTGGATACGATCTAAGTTCTGATTTATAGGCTGCATCTGTAGAATTACTAATTACGGACTCGTCAGAACTAGGTAAATAATTATAAGATTCTTTAACTTTATAATCAGCCCAGGTTCCAGTAGCTGTACTAAACGGTAAGGCAGGATTTTTTGATGGATCCAATGAATTAAATCCATTAGCATAGGCCTCATTTATCCCAACTTCTATAATACCTCCATCGCCTGGAACATAAGTAGATTTCCAATTACCATTATATCGGTACTCATCCCCCATAGCCTGCTCTCCAGATCTTGATCTCTGAACAACATAAACATCACCAGGATTAACATAATTCCATACACCAAAACCACCTAAAAATTTATCACTACCCAAGGCAGATCGTTTCCAAATTTGACCATCATATCGCACAAATACATAGTCTTTATTTTTAGGCATCACACCACTTTGATTCCATTTAGTCCCATATTGTGCTTCAGCTGCACCTGTTATAGGAGAATAACCTAAACTACCATTTACAGCAGCGCCTAGTAAAGCACTTAAGGATTGAGCTACATCAGGTTTTTCTTTAGCAATTTTTTGAATTTCTCCAATTAATGCCTCATTGGTGGCACCCACATAAAAACCACTACCCGGTTTATTTCCTGCCATACGAGCAGATATTTCCGCCACTACACCATGGGCTATTGCTTTTGCCGCTTTACCTTCTTTTGAGGTCGGATTCCAATTATGTAATTGACCAAAGGCTTCTTTTGCAAATACCTTAGATAATTCTTGACGTTCTTCAATTTTCTTTTTATCAAAGATTTCATCAAGCTTATTTAAACTAGTATTTGTATCTCGAGACAGTGTTTGCATATTAAAGTTAGCGTCTCGTACTTCTATTGTACCATTTGAAATAGCAGATTTTGTAGTGGAAGAACTAGATTTACTAGAATCTGGTAACAGATTAGGTAATGTGCCCAATGTGTTCCACACAGCATCTTTTCCTGCTTTACTAAGATTCTTAAAATTACCTACGTGATTATAACTCATACCTAAATTACGAGACGTATATTCTGCCGTATTTTCAACATCTTTAACATCCAATGATTTAGTGGATAATTTATTTTTATTAGAGTCTGCTGCACTATCTATAACAGCCCCTGTTAATGATGTTTTTTCAGCCGTGTTAATTACAAATCCACCGTTACCTGCATATATACCCGCTTGATCAGTAACACTTGCATAATCACTTTCCATTTTACCATTGCTTGAGCTCATAGATACATTACTTAGAGAACCCGCATTTGTAGATACACTAAACCCTTTATTAGAGCTTTCACCTACATATGTCTTTATATCTTGTAAACTTTCAATAGAAAGGTTCCCACCTACGTCTGCTGTTACAGATTTACCAATTACCTTGGAACCACTGATATGGGTGTCCTTTCCAGATATAATAGCAACAGCATCCGAGCCTACAACAGTAGTGCCAGTATGTGTTGTTACCTTTGTATTACTCTTTTGTTTTGCCGCATTAGCACTTGCATCAAAACCTAGTATGCCGCCGCCAGTAACACTGATATTAGCCCCAACAGACCAACCTTTACTCTTAGCGTTTTCAAGCTTTTCACTTGTATTTGTTGCCGCTTGCAAAGATACATCATTAGAAGCCAGTAATTTAACTGTTTTACCGGAAATTGTTTCACCAACAGCTTTAATATTTCCCTTGATAGAATCTGCACTATTAGCCTCAATAGTAATCTCTCCATTACTTTCAATAGAGCCCCCATCAAATGTATCTGCTTCATAAGAGGACTCACTTCGACTACTACTAGAGCCAATACTTACACGAATATTTACAAGATTATCTGCTTTAGCACGTTTCTTAGCTTTATATCCAGCTTTATCATTTTCTAAATTAGCTAATTCTGCATTCCCTTTACTTATATTGGCTTCGCCTACTTTAGTTTTATAATCAGCAACATTTGCTGTTGCTGTATTCGCATATCGATTCATAAGAGAAGCATTTTTCAGCTCTTGTGCAGATGTTAGTTGGGCTTGTCCTAGCTCTTTTAATTCAGTTCCCTTCTTTAACACAGAACCAACAGTATAGCTTGTGTAATCATGAATGTTCGCAGCTGCTGTTTTAAGCTCTTTACCGGCTTCCATATATTCTAGTGCAGCTAAACGTTTATCTTCACGGCCTTTAGCTTTTTGTTGTAGCCCATAAGCTGTATTAATAGCATTCGCAACAGAGCCTCCAAGACTAACCGTAAGGCCAGAAGACTTATATTCATGACTTTCTTTAGAAAGGTAATGATCTTCCTTGCCATCTAATACTATATCTTGTCCACTAAGTCTAATTCCTTTATCCGCTATAATATCTGTAGTAGTCAAGTGAACTGTATCACCAGCTTGTACAGTAACCTCACCATCGGTAGAGCCTAAAGTAGTGGCTTTATGAGTTGTTTCATCAATATAGTAGTTATCTTTAGATTGCTTTTTACCAATCATGATACCCATGCCAGCACCCATAATACCAGATTTTTTTACATCTTTAGACGCTGTACTTAGTGTATGTTCTGCTGCGGCATCGGTTATTACATTATGACCTGCTAATACAGTTGTTCCTGCGGTACTCACTATATTAGAAGATGTAAGTGTCACATCATTATTAGCACCCACCACTACAGTATGACCACTAAGTGTACTCATTAATGCATTTGTAGATTCATCATTCGTTTTGATCTTAGTTTCTTTTTTATTAAGAAGACCTTTTTCTTTATACTTTAAAGCAAATGCATCCTTAGATTCACTATAGCCATTTTCAATGGATACATCATGTTCACCAATTACTTTTACCGCCCCAGTATCACTGCTAACGGTCAAATTACGTGCCTTAATATCATGTTTAGCACCAATAGATATATCTCCACCAGCTTCTATTGTCGTTCCCAACTCAGTTTGACGATAGGTTCGTAAATAATTATCCCCATCTTGAGTCATATCTTTTTTTGCTGTAAGAGTATCTGTAGTACTATTAATATTACGTCCAGCTGTAATAGTAATAGCACCTTCTTTACCCAATGCTTCGATAGTTGCACCACCTAGGTTTACATCATTGCCAGCAGAGACAATCATAACGCCTGTATCACCAGTTACAGCAATACCTGCTGTTTTATGTAAAACATCTTGGTTTGTTAAATGTTCAATAGAATTGTTAACAGTGACATTCTCTTTTGCTTGTAATTCTACAGCATCACGCCCTACAACTTGACCTTGTTGGTAAATAGTTCTATCCGATTGCAAACCAATTTTGTCTGCATTAATATGACCGCTATTAATAATATCTTGATTAGATGCAAGAACTACTATTTTGCCTTGAATAATACCTTCATTTCGGATGCTTTCCTTTGCATTCATAACTAATGTATTAGCACTAATTAAGGTCCCGTCAGTATGTAACTGCAATCTATCACTTTGTTTAAGGTATACCTTAGGATAGATTACCTCAACAGGTTTACCCTCTACCATAACAACATCTTTTACAAGCCAAATCATATCGCTAGTTAAACTAGCTGCTTGTTCTGCTGTCAGCGCTACACCTGGAACAATACCATGTTGCTTAGCATAGGCAATACCGGCATCCATGAGCGCTTTAAATTGACTTTCATCATCTGTATACCCATCAAGGAATCTATACCCTGTTCCAGATACAATCTGATGTCTAACTAAGGTCTGCTCATACAAACCATCACCTAGTCGTTTTTCAATATTCTCAGGCTTTGTCTTCATCTCTCGATACATATAATCGGAGGATAAAAAAGCTTTTTTATTCGTAAATTGTGGATCTGTTTCAACTACATAGTTAGCAGTGCTTTCAGGATGTATTCTATACAAAGATTCTGTAGGCAATGCCAAAATATTAGTTCCTGCAGATGGTTTAGATGCATCATTACTACTATCTTGTGCAAATGGATTTAAGAAGTCTTGTATCTCTTTACGGTGATTAGCCCCTACTTCACCTTTTGCCTTACTATTTTTGTCTTCTTTCTTAGCCACCCCAAGTGATATTGGATTTTCTTTATTCACTTGTGGTGTCATAAATACTTGACCCTTATAACCTCTTCGTCTAGATTTATGTGGCCATCTTCTTTTATAGGTATACGAAGCTTCTGTAGTACCAAATGTATTAGTCACTTCTTGATTTTCTTTTGCTACTTGATCAATAGCACCCGTAGTAGTTAATGTACCACCTACAACCATTTGACTATTTTCATTAGTACCATTTCCGGCGAATGACAGATCCCCACCAAAGCGCACAACACCTGGTGTACTATTTTTCACCTCTTCTTTAGAGGTCATCGTTTTTGTTCGAATAATAGTATATTCATCTATTTTTTCATTAGCCACACCAGAAATTTTTTGGTTATGTAATTTAGCCTTTGCATTATGAGCTTTAATTTTATCATTTAATGATGCCAAAATAGGCTTAAACTGTGCATCCCATGCCTCTTGTTCAGGACCTGCTACTTGAGGACGCTCTGTCGTCATAGATGTAATACCGAATTCCTTAAAAATAGGGTCATCATAGGCATATGATGGTACTTGTGTACCAATATATTCTGCGGGAATTGGTTCTTCGCCAGCCGCTTTTTCTTCAGGTGTAATTTGTTCTACAGTAACATATTCTGCAGCATCATATATCGGCATCGGAGCAGTATTACCACGATTATGGATTGCACCATAACCACTATCTAAAGAGCTAAACTCAGACTTTTTAAAAGCCTGACCACGCTCACTATGGTTTTTATCTGTAATCAAGATTTGATCTTCTTGCTCTGTAAGCATAGCATCATTACTTGCACCAGAAAGACCTTTTTCAATTTCAGGACTAACTCGTTTTGCGGTAAAGGAAGAGTTCTTATTTTGATAGTCTTTACTTCGAATGACACCTTTTCCTAACCCCTCAATAGTACCACCAATATTGTGCAAGGTATCATGACCATCCAAGGTCATAGTGCCACCACTATACACAAGAGATTTCTCTCTATTCAAGATAGAATCCGCCTCAATAGTTACATCTTCTCGACCTGCAATAGTACTTCCTTTATGAGCAGATAATTCCTCTTGTACTAACTTAACAGCTTTAAGTTTTTCATCATATACTTGAGATAGTTCTTTGATTCGATTCAAATATTCATCTTGTTCAGTCTTTGATGTAAAAGCTGTAGTATCTACAGCATAGGCTGCTTCAAGCTTATCTTCTGCAGCCTTCATATCTGCCATAGCAGCATCTAATTTGGATTCTAACGCTACATTCTTACGATTTTCGAGCACCTTAGTTTGTATCGCTACTTTTCCACCATAAATGCGACCATTCTCTGTATTATGAACTTCTTTACTATTAATTGTTGTAGTACCACCGGATACAATCACTGCGTCAGTATTACGAACAGTACCTGCCTCTATAGACAAGGAACCATTACCTGTCAGAGCGCCTTGAGTATTAGCACCAGCGGCCATTGTATTATTGTTAGTTAAGGTTTCTTCTACCTTAACATGTCCATTTTTAGCGGATGTAATATGCCCTGTATTAGTTAACTCTTTTGTTTCTAAAGCCAAGTCTCCACCAGAAGCAATTGTCTTTGTATTCTGTATAGAGTTTGCTTTAGCCACAAGACTTGTATCGGATTGAAGCGTACCATTAACAGATAGATGACCATTAGCATCTACTGAAACAGATTGAGTCCCTGCAACTACGCCATTAAGATTAACACCTACACCAGCTTCGGTGCCAACCATAGTAATATGATTTGCATACATCCCACCTACTGCAGCCACATCCAGGCCAATCGTTGGTTTTGTTTCAACAGTTGAAGACTCTAAAGCTGTAGCCTTTAAATTGTTAGCATCAATGTGATTTTGTCCAGTACGAGTATTAAGTTTGTTTGCCCAAACACCTGCGTTTACATCTATAGTTCGAGCCAAGATAGACACAGAATCTGCACGTTTCCCATCAAGGCCTTTACCTTCAATAGAGACTTTGCCTTGTTCTACACGGTAATTTTGTAAATTTCCAGCACCATCTAATTCTGCTCTACCTGTAGTTAACACAGCATGCTCCGTATTAAGGAAGCCCCCTCCATTAACTGTAATACCATTAGGGTTAGCCACTACAACAGAGGCTTTTTGCCCCGCCACTTCTAAATAACCATTCATAGATGTCGGTGTATCTGATGTAACTTGGTTTACGATAACCTTTGCAGTACCATTCACCATGTTACTATTACCTTGCACATAGCCAGCAAGTTCGGTTTTACTCGTTACATATGAGTTATTTAAAATAGCCCCTTGTTTCTCTACATTAAATTGATCATATTTATTCATAGAGACGCCACCATTAGTAGGGGCCGTCACGTTAACAAGTGGAATCTGATTAGCTGTTTCCTGAACTAACGGTCGTTCAGTAATAACAGCATTATTATCTGGCATAATTGGTGCAGCCAATACCATCGATTGAGATGCTACAAATACACCAAAAGTTAGCCAAGACATTATCTTTCGTCCCAGCGTACGTCGTTCTTGATTTGTTTTACACATACAACTCTCCAATTATATAAATACTAGCTCAACACATGCTAGTTCAACACATATATAGTCATAATTATATTGAGATTAGAATCTATACCCTATGGTAAATCCGCTATAAAACTTCTTCGTATGATATCCTTGCGGTTTATATAAAGGGGTACTAATAAATGCATCAAACAATAAACCTGATGCATAGTTACCTCGTACACCAAGCGCAGTGCCTGCAATTGTTTTTCCGACTAGGGACTCTGTACTTTTACCATATACAGCCCCTGCATCAAGCCCAAGATATACTTCCGTATTAAGGCGAGGAATAACAGATGATACTTCATTACGTACATACCAACCACTATCACCCATAAGCGTATATTCACCATCGAATCCATAAATACTATATCGATTACCTATATTGATAGTATCTATACTATATACTCTTTTACCTCCTTGAACCCACTGTCCATGGAATGAAGAGGTAAAGGATGCAGGTCGATGGCCCATAACAAATGGTTTGCGATAATCTACATCTATAAGCCACATATGATATCTAGATGTAGGACCACCCATAGCAACAGATGCCTTATGTTCAGGTTGTGCACCAAGTGCACCTATCCCCCATTGGAATCCTAAACGAGAGTATAGCGTAGCATTCCCAACATATTTACGATTAGAAATACCAAACTCCATTGAGGTCGTACGTAAGGCTTGCACAGGTATTTCCATATCATTGATAAAGCGATGATTATGCCGTGTGCTAATAGAAATATCAAATGCACGCTTTTCACGTTGTGTACGCGACCAAACATGATCCCATTTCGCCTTCATAGTAGTGGACTTACCACCATATGTGAAATCATAAGGATTAGATTGAATAGTTTGATGATATCTTGATTTAGAAAAGCTTAAACTAAACGTATCTTTTCCATGAGGTATTACGTAATTGAGACTAGCTGCACGAGTTCCTTTTATACTACCCGCACCACTAAGGTCACCTGACAACGACATAGTAAAGGTATCATTAGCTCTAAAAACTTGGTCAAAAGATGATGTAAAACTACCTTGATATACCCCTGTAGACTCTAGACCACTATTATCGATGCTAATCGATCCATGTACTGGTTTATCTTGTTTAATTGTTAGTTCAATAATAGAAGTACCAACAGATGTACCTGGAAGTAACTGCATAGTCACCGATTGAGATGACACACGTTTCATCTGTTCGAGACCTTGTTCTACATCTCGGATATTAAGGATATCTCCAGGACGCACAGAAAATGCAGTACGCCAAGGACCATGTGCTGAAGAAGTACTATACCTAATATCTTCCACTCGACCAGGCATAACCATAAATTGTAGAGTCCCAGCATTTAAATTTTGTTCTGGAATATATACCTGAGAGGTAACAAAGCCTTTGTCTAATAATTTACGTTGAAAGGCATTACGAATATTAGTAATATCTGATACAGTCACATGTTTTTGCTCATGCTTACGAGCAATCTTATTTAGAAACGATAATTCTTTAGGCACACCATCTAACTGTATTTGCTTAATATAAAAAGACGCACCATTCTTATCTGAAGGTACGTCTATAAGTGCCGGCTCACTGACAACGGTTCCTACGCGTTCCGCATCGAGGCGAAGATTACGTTCTCGTTGAGTGTCTCGGTCTTGTTGTAATTGCTCTTGTTGAGCCATAGGTATAACTGGATCAGCAGCCTGTGCCATTAAAGGCATAGACAGACTATATACACCAAAACTCAGAAGAACTAAGCGTTTTATATTCACAAAACTCTCCTATAAACATACTCTAACAACACCAATCATGACAAATTCATGAAATACGTATCATCAGAATAACATAATTAAAGTTTTTTTGTAAAGTATAAAATTATTTTAAATATTACTTAATTAAAAAGTAT
>OAVP01000728.1_pt1 | contig 16409 bp, 7 predicted proteins | sample 1495311 | NCBI WGS metagenome assembly OAVP01 (sample SAMEA2580102, study PRJEB22360) | human gut metagenome | biome: human gut; feature: human-associated habitat; material: faeces | place: Denmark | collected 2008/2010
TGAAACAATACGATATTATTGTAGTTGGTACAGGCGGCGCAACCATCGTAGCTGACGCTGCGCAAAAAAAAGGCCTTAAAGTGGCCATCATAGAAAAAGGTAAATTTGGTGGCACATGCCTAACTCGCGGTTGTATTCCTACGAAGGTTATGGTTACAGCAGCTAATGCCATTCAAGAGGTAGAAGAGTTCAAAAAAATAGGCATCAATGTTGGTGATGCAACAATGAATTGGGATACTGTAGCTAAACGTACATGGCATATGATTGATAAGTCTGCAGGCATCTATGATTACTATAACGCTTATGACAATGTAGATGTATATCGTGGTGCTGCAAGTTTTGTGTCCGATAAAGTAATGAATATCCACCTTAACGATGGCTCTGGTATCGTAGAAATCACAGCTCCCACTATTATTCTAGGTACTGGTGGTTATAGTAACGTACCAAATGTACCTGGTCTAAAAGAGGCAGGCTTCCTTTCTAGTGAAAGCCTCTTTGGCGATAAATTCCCTAAACAACCATACAAATCCCTTGCTGTACTCGGTGCAGGCCCTATCGGCGTAGAATTTGGTCATGTATTTGATGCAGCTGGTACTGAAGTTACCATCATTCAACATAATGTGCGCCTTGTACCTAAAGAAGACGAAGAGATGTCCGAACATCTTCTTCAAAACTACCGAGCTCGTGGTATTAACGTAATCTTAAACCAAGACACTGTTGAAATCCGTCAAGAAGATGGTCTTAAAGTAGTCGTTACTAAAGATCGTAGCACTGGTGAAATTACAGAAACTAAGGTAGAAGAAATCCTCGTAGCAGCTGGCATTCGTCCTGCTGTAGAAGAGCTCCATCTTGAAAATACTGGTATTGAAACATGGCCAAAGGGCTGGATTAAAACAAATGAGTTCCTTGAAACATCTGTTGATGGCATCTATGCCTTAGGCGATGTAAATGGTGAACCAGCATTCCGTCATCGTGCGAACTATGAAGCTGATATTATCGCTCACAACCTATACTTTGCTAAAAACGAAGAAGATTTCCGTTGGGCACGCTATGATACATTGCCTAAGGTTACATTCTCCTACCCTGAAATTGGTAGCGTAGGTCTTACTGAAGCAGAAGCAATTAAAGCAGGCTATAATGTAGGTGTTGGTAAAAATTACTACTCCTCTACTGCTAAAGGCTATGCTATGGGTATTAATCCTGGCGATGTAAATGATGGTTTCGTTAAAATCGTAGTGGACAAAGACACTAACCACATTCTTGGTATGCACGTAACAGGCCCTCAAGCATCCATCCTCTTCCAACCTTACGTAAATCTTATGAACAGCGGTGTAACTCCATTGACTGCTATCAATGAAGAAATCGCATCTGAACGTACTAAACGTTTACGTGAAAAAGGTATTACTCGCGCTATGGATCCTAAGTCCGTTATCACTGTAGGCGAAACTATGAGTCCACATCCTTCTCTTGTAGAGGTCATCATGTGGACACAAGTATACTACGAAAATCGTTGGTAATAATAAATATATAACCATTATATAAATAAAAGAGCTGAAGATTTTATCTTCAGCTCTTTATTTATAATATCGCTAAATAGATTAACGACCCATATCAATGGTGTTATCCCAAATAATATTTGTTTTACGACCGTCGAAACCTTGATCTGGTTCAGGAGGTAATTTACTAGATTTAGATTGACCTACATAAGCCCCTGTTTCAGCATCTACAGTAACTACAGTCTTTTTACCATCTTGATGCATTGTCATATAGTATAGAATCTTGCCTTCATGCGCTTCAATTTTCCAGCCTTTTACAACTGCATCAGCACCAAGTTGTTGTTTTGCAACGCGCTCAGCTTGAGCTGCTTCGATGACTTTATCTTTATTGAAGATTTCACCGATAACTTTCTTAGGTTTGCCACCTTCATCCATATCAGAAGTATTACCAGTGATAACGTCAATTTTCATCTTATATTGATGATATTTACTATAACCTACTACTTTGTAACCATAGTTCAAATCATTAGAGTTAAGCTCTACAGAATGAAGTGCTGCATTAGGAAAACGGTTTTGGAAAATAGTACCAATTTTACTCATAGTCATAACCATGGATTCCCCTGGCGCACGTTGTACAGAAATATCAGTACTTGTTTCTGGTTTTGTTTTACGTGCATCTGCCACACTAGGTGTAGCAACGGACAATACGCCAACTGCCAATACACCAGTTAATGCCATAGAAATCAACTTTTTATTCATTACATATCCTCCTACTATATACAATGCTTTCACCTATGGTAAAAGCCATCCGTATACTAGAATTACTATAATTTCGTGCTATACGCAACAGCACACAAAACATACATAAATAGATATATTATTTAGACAATATACTATAAACCTTCATTCGATGCAAGTCGATCGTTTACATCAGTCATAAGCAATTTGTAACATGTTGCCACCAAAGGTACGCCAATCAACATGCCAGTGACCCCCATTAAACTACCACCTACGATAACGGCTGCAAACACCCACAAACCAGGTAAACCAACGGAATTACCTACGATCTTAGGATAAATAAAGTTGCTTTCAATTTGATGAAGCACCTCTAATATAATCACATAGATTAATGCATCCATAGGACTAACAGTAAGTAAGATAACTGCGCCTATAACGCCTCCTACATAAATACCTAGCAATGGAACTAATGCAGTAAGACCAATAACACAGGCAATCGTAGTAGCATATTCGATATTAAATGCCCACAATGAAATACCCACCATAATACCTAAAATCAAGGCATCTATAAACTGGCCTACAAAGAAGTTACTAAAAGTTTGAACAGCTACGCGTGTGACATAACTAACACGATTAACCCACTCATCAGATGCATAGGCTTTTAGGATTCGTTTACCTTGCATCATAAGTCGCTCTTTATCGAGCAACATATAAATGGCAAAGATTAAACCTAAACCTATATTCAAAGTCCAAGATAAGGCGGTCCCCATCGCATTAACTAGGTATGTACCACCCTTTGTGCCCCACTCGCGAGTATATTTAACAACACTTTCACCACTCAAGGTATCCATAAGAGTTTGATTGGAGGCCATTGGAATAGTTGATGTAAGATGTTGCATCCATGTTTGGAAATCTGTATACAACTGCGGCGAAGAAGCTACGATAATCGACATAGAATGAATCAATTGTGGAATCGCCATGCGCGCAATGAAATACACGATAGCACTGATAGTAACAAAGGATAATACAAGACTTAAAGGTCGTCTAATTTTATCTTTCCAACCAGTTTTACTCTTAGGCCACAGCCAGCGTTCATAACGCACAACGAGAATATCGAGGACAAATGCGATACAAGCACCTACTATAAGTGGAACAAAAGCAGTAACAATGGCATCAATAGCATTGGCTATATCGCTAATACGGAGCGCCATCATGATCATAACGCCAGCCAATATAATGGCCCCTATAAGCGGTTTGTAATATTTAAATCGTTTCATATATAACCTACTTTACTATACTCACAATGCATACATTACCAAAACTTAATGAACATTGTATGACCTACGATTGTATGCAAGTTTAGTATAACACAAAAGTCCACCTTATCACATGCTCGGTCCCCCGATGAACACGAGAGCATGATAGAAGGTGGACTTATTATATGTCTAATCTAAATTAGATTGAAGATTAGCGGTGAATGTAAACGTCTACACGACGGTTTTCAGCTTTACCTGCTGCAGTAGAGTTAGTTGCCACTGGTTTAGTGTCGCCATTAGCGATACCGATGAAACGATCAGCAGATACGCCGTTATTTACTAAGTATTGAGCTACGTATTGTACGCGGCGTTCGGACAAGCCAACATTGTATTGAGGAGTTGCATCAGTATCAGCATTACCCAACAATTTGATTTGATCTTGAGAGTATTGGTTAGCAGCGTTTACAGCAGCTGTCAAGTTTGGATATTGGTCTGCACGAGCTACATCTTGGTCGGAATCGAAGTAGATGGATTGTACATAGTAATCCAATTTAGGAGTTTTGTATACAGGAGCTTCTACTACAGGAGCTGGAGCTGGAGTGTATACAGGAGCTGGAGCTGGAGTTGCTACAGGAGCTACTGTTTTGTGACCACCGAAGCGGTAGGACAAGCCAACTACAGGACCTTGGAAGGAGATATTTTCATTATCTGCATGTTTTGTGTTGATATAACGGTAACCAGCGTTGATATCCAAGTCTTCGTTCACTTTGTAACCTAAACCAGCTTCCCAAGTGGAAGTTTTCTTAGTACCTACACCAGCTTTACCATAAACTTCTACTTTAGAGCCAAGGTTAGCTTTACCAATTACACCTGCTTGTGCAATGTTGTTAGCTTTAGCGAAGTCATCGCCAGAAATATGAGCATAGCCACCATATACAGCGAAGTTTTTGTTCAAGGATTGAACCAAGTTTACTTCGTGCATTTTGTCGCTATAGCCAATGCCACCCAATTTGTCGTTCAAACCATGGTAAGCATATTGAACAGCAGTTTTGTCAGACAAAGCGTATGTCAAACCACCATCAAAGTTCCATTTTGCATCAGCATTGAAATGTTCAGTTTTTGCTTTAGAATGAGCTGCACCAAGATCAACTTGGAATTCGCCTTTGTTGAATTGAGTTTGTGGAGTTGCGCCAGCTACGGATACGCCTACAGCAGCAACTGCCAATAAAGCTAATAATTTTTTGTTCATTATAATTCCCTCCAAAAATAGCCCATAACAATACACAGGGCCTTGGTAATAATATACTTTCATTTTACACAACTTTTCGATAAATTTCAATATCTTTTATGAATTTACCATGAGAATTTCGAAATATATCTATATGTAGATGTTATATATTTTAACTTCATAACCACTACTATCGTTATATTCTAGGAATATACTATGTATAATCATATGATTGATAAATTTATGCTTTATCCTTTTAAGATATATCTTAGATTTATATTAAAGTATCTTTAAGATTAACAGGATAAAGGAAAACGCCTACAGTATATAATGTAGGCGTTTCCTTTTAAATTAGTTTTATATTAAATTAGTCTTCTTTTACAGAAAACCATGCACGATGGAATACGGCTGCAATCGCACCACCTACTAAAGGAGCAACGATGAAGAGCCATACGCCGATGAATACCTTCATGAACTAAAAAGGCATGCGTTCCCTCTCTCAAGGGTATTCATGTTACTTTCATTAGTATAAACATTTTCTAAATTATGTCAACGACTTTTTTCGATATATTTTCACAAAATATTATTCTGTATCCCCTTATTACATATCATGACGTTTCTCACACATTAAATTCTATAGAATGTGCTATACTGTTATTATATTTTGTAGAAATTACTATTGTATGTGCAGTTATAGAAGTATGTACAGTTATATAGAAGTATATATAGTTATAAGGAGCTATATAGGAGGAACCATGAGTAAAACAGCTTATATTGTACGTCATATCAACTTTGAAAATGCCGGTATTTTAGAATCAGTCTTGACCGAACGAGGGTTTGAACTAACATATATCGAAGCGCCCCTTGTCAATTTTGAACACTATGATGCGACAGAAGCTGATTTAGTCATCGTTTGTGGAGCCCCTATTGGCGCATATGACGAACAGCTCTATCCATTCTTAACAGACGAAATCAAATTTATTACAGATCGTATAAATAGTAAAAAGCCATTACTTGGCATCTGTTTAGGTGCCCAACTCATATCCCGTATTATGGGAGGTCACGTAGGTCCTATGAAGCATGGGAAAAAAGAAATTGGCTTTGGTCCGTTAGAATATACTCCTGAAGGCGCCTCCTCCCCATTGGCATTACTAGGCAATGTACCGGTTCTTCACTGGCATGGCGATGAATTTGAAATCCCTAAAGGTGCTGTGAGACTTGCTAAAACAGAACTATGCAAAAATCAAGCATTCTCCGTAGGCACTCACATTCTAGGCCTTCAATTTCATATGGAGGCTGATCCTGCATTCATTGAAAGTTGGCTTGTGGGCCATTGTGCAGAGCTTTCTAACGTAGGTATCGATATTTCTAGACTCAGAGAAGAGGCTAAGCAGCTACGCCAAGAATTACCAGCTGCAGGAAAAGCAGCCTGTATTGCTTGGCTTGAACAAAACCATTTATAAAAGTAAAAACCGCCTTAGTAAAACTAAGGCGGTTTTTACTTGTTTCTTATATATATCCCTTACATATATACACGAAATCATGGATTTCAGGTCCGATAACACATTCCCCAATGTGTCATTTTTTCCACATTTCGTATTGTACATCAAACAAATTGAATAGGCAAGAAGTTTTTCATAAACTTTTCATAAATTATTCTATATAGCTAGTAATCTTAAATAAAACATTGTAGATTCTATCTATATTAAAGCTATATATCGAATAATTTAAACTTTAGATTTTATATGAAAATCCATCGCATAAATGATATTCAAAATTAATATTTTAAATACTAATCAGTAAGATTAAACAATTTTATGCTGCCATGTACCTCGAACAAATCGGAAATAGGAACAACATAATCGTAAAGACTGATCGAAGCACAACGATAACCATGCGCCTAAAAGGCCTAAGCCAAATGTAATACACAATAGATACGTAATAATAGGTCGTATAATAGCTACACTAACAAGGGAGTATTTCATAATATAATATGTATCCCCCGCTCCTTTTAGTACACCGGAGTATACTTGCTGTAAAGCTTGAGGAAAGGCCGCAATGGCCATAAGCCCCATTAAGGCACCAGCTAACGTAACGACTTCACTTTCACGTGTATATAACTGTACCAATAAATCACCAGGGCCAATAAATATGAGTGCACTTACGAGACCTACTACGAGACCAATACGAGCACCAATTTTACCATACATATTCGCAATATCTGGTCGCTTATGACCAAGACTCTGCCCCGTATGAGAGGCCCCTGCAAAGCCAAGTCCCATAGCAAAGTAATAGAATATATCCATCAAATTCATACACACATAGTGTGCTGCCAATGGTACCGCCCCTAAGGACGCAACGATCATTGTGTACGTATACATACCAAATCGTTCAAAAAACTGTTCCCCTAATGAGCTACCGCCTACGTGGAACATAGTGTGCAAAACGGTTCGTTCAAACTTCCACTTTGAAGGATGTCGCAACGTTAATCCTGTAGTAGTATGTTGTGAAATCGTACGCAGTAATAATATAGCAATAACAGCACTACTAATCATTGTCGAAACACCAGCGCCCATGACACCGAGTTCAGGAAAGAAACCAATACCATAAATCAAGAAGAAGTTCATTATAGTATTTAAAATATTACCTACTACATTGGACTTAAAAATAACCTTGGTATTACCATACCCAATGAGAGCGGCCCCTACAATTTGACTAAAAGATTGGAATATTAGACTAATGACAACAAAACGGCCATACCAGACAGCCGTTTCTATATAGCCGTCTTCGGCACCTGTAAAGCGTAAGATATGCTCTAAATTAAAGAAACATATTGCCAATAAAGGTACATAAATCAAGAAATTCAAGAGTATGGATTGCTTAAGAACGGCATTCATACCATCAACTTCACTTTCACCGTGGCGGCGAGCTATAATAGCCGTTACCGCAATCGACAAGGCGCGACAGAATATGAGCATCACCATCTCTGGCTGCCCCATAATACCAACTGAGGCAAGTGCGGAGGCACCGAGGGCCCCTACCATGGCTAAATCAATAGCTGTCATAAACTGCAGCATCAAACCTTGTAATGTAGCAGGCCAAGCTATTTTCAAATAATTGCCATACATCTGCTTTGTTGTACCTACAGGACCTAATCGTTCTGTAGCGGGCAACATTGCATCAATGGACAACCATCGTTGTATGCGGTCTAACATAGTAACTCCTATTCATGCAAGATCGTATAAGATTGAGCTATCTATTAGCCCCAATATCTTCTGTATTATATCACAAGAATATATGAAAAGTCATTCATATATTATAATTATATTTAATAATCTATATCAAAATCGCAAAAGAACCTCTTATAGCGTCTGAATATACCCTACCAGGTATTCCAACATATAAGAGGTTCTTTTAATTTTCAGAAAATATTATATCAGTCTATCATACGAAATTAATTATCAATTATCAACCTTTGGATGCCAACAATTGACTAACTGCTGCACGCAAGTCTTCTAAGCCTTGTTTAGTTTCAGCTAGTTCTTGACGTTGACGCTCATTTTCAGCTTCCAACGTATTGAGACGAGCCGCTTGATCTGCGATAACAGTTTTTTGTTCACTATTTTCTTTTTTGAGACTAGATACTTCATCTTGCATTACATACACAGAGCTAATAGGGCCTGCTTTGTAACGATCAGGAATATTTTTCTTTTCTGGGCTAGAGCCAAATTTGTGAGTTACACCAGCATTTACCATATTACGGTTTGCACCGAGAGATACGCCAACATTGAACATTGTATCTTCGTTTGTATAATGTGCAAGACCTAAGGCCGCTGCTGTTTCACCACGATAATTACCTACGCCAGCCATCACTTGAGTTGGTTCCAATGGGTCATATTGAATTGGTTTCAACGCTGCCATTGCTGCTGCATGAGCACCTACACGTTGTACCTCGCCCGCTACTTGACCAATAGCATCGCCAATTCTTGCATTAGATGCTTTCAACTGACTCACATTTACTGCATCAGTATCATCTGTACCAGGTGCAATGCCTTTAAGTTGGTTATTACCATTATTGAGACCATCCTTAGTCAAGGAAATAGGGCCTGCATTAGGATTATTAGGGTTTGCACTACCAGGTGTAATTGTTATGCCATTACCATCTGTTACAGTCGTGTTACCGGCTGCATCTTTAAATGTAGCAGACTTCATATCCTTGAGTTCTGGATTTACTGCATAACTAATCGTTTTACCTGCTTGGCTAACCATCATATTATTGCCTGCTTTGAAAGTAACTGTTTCATCAGTTTTTACTTTTTCAGCAGTTGCCGTTGGTGTGCTATTAATACCAGAGCCTTCTGTACCAACAGTTGCATTCCAGCCAGCATTTTCAACAGCAGATTTTACTTGATCTTCAGTAGCTGCACGACCAGACGCAATATTATTTGGATTCCAAGTTTTATTAGTCAAACCTGTAACAACACCATCTTTGCCATTTACAGCAACAGGATTATTACCACCAGTAGTAATGATGCCATCTTTACCATCGATACCTACAGTACCAATTGTAGCCTTACCATCCTTACCATCAAGAGCAATCTTATCACCAGCTTTTACAGAACCATTTTTGCCATCGATAGCAACTGCATTGGCACCATCACCAGCTTTAATCGTACCAGTTGTACCATCTACAGTTACTGCCTTAGTTGGATCTGTACCCAATGTAACGGTATCATTTAATTTATTGTCATAAATGATATGTCCATCAGCGGCAGTAGTCTTAGTCAATACAATATTGCCTGTAGTACTACCAGCACTTTCACCACCATTAGCAGTCAATTCTGTTTTAGACGCCTTAGACTTAGCTTCTAATTGACGTACATTGACAGCATCTGTGTCATCTGTACCATCTGCAATCTTAGAAATTTTATTGCTCCCATTATCGAGGCCATCTTTAGTTAAGGATACAGGATCCTTACCAGCTGCAGTAATTGTTACACCATCTTTAGTAAGAGCTGTTTTATTACCGTTGCCATCATCGATAACTGTGCTATCTGCTGTGGAAGTATTTGTTTTTGTACCATCAGTAATCTTAGTACCATCAGCTGTTGTTGCGGTAGACTTAGCACCATCTGTTACTGTATTACCAGCTGCAGTAGATGTATTCGTTTGCGTACCAGCAGTTTGTGTAATGGAATCACCATTGATAACAGTTGTGTTATTACCAGTACCGTTGAAGCTTGCAGAGTTCATATTCACAAGGTCTTTATTCAAGGAATATGTGAAGTCACGCTCATTTTGGTTGATTGTGATATTTTCACCAGCAATCATAGTAACCTTTGCGTCTTTACCTACTTTGGCATCTGTTTTAGTACCAGTTTGTTTACCAGATGTAGCAGCATCTTTATCGGCTGTAATTTTCCATGTTTGGTTAGCTGCAGCATCAGCTACTACTTTCAATTGATCCTCGGTAGCAGCACGGCCAGAAACAGCATTACCATCCCAAGTCGTATTAGCGAGACCTGTTACATGGTTATTTGTACCATCTACTGTAACGCCACCGATATTAGCAGTTTTACCTGTAATAGTACCAGTAGTGCCATCTAACGTTACTGCCTTATTACCACCTGTTGTAATTGTATTATTTACACCATCAATAGCTGCACTACCAATAGTAGCCTTACCAGCAGTACCATCAATAACAATGGCATTAGCACCAGTACCAAATGTCAATGTATCATTAAGTTTTACATTGTAAATTGTATGACCATCTGCAGCAGTTGTAGATGTTAATTTTACATTACCAGTTGTTGCGTTAGCCGCTTCATCATCATTAGCAGTAATTTCTGTTTTAGATGCTTTTTTAGCTGCATTAATAGCATCTGCTACATTCTTAGCTGTTGCCACACCATCTGTAGCAGGAGCTGTAACAGTGCCATCTGTGCCGGCTGTAATAGATGCTGTTTTTACGTCATATTTAACAACGCCAGCATCATCAATAGTAGCAGTTGTTAACGTGCCATCTTTAAAGTTCAAGCCATCTGCTAAGGATACTTGTTTTGCAGTACCATCATTTGCTTTATAAGAGAATTTAGTCTTAGCCGCAACTTTAGCGCCATCAATAGTTACCTTGTAATCCTTAGTTGTACCATCTGCACTTGGTGTTCCTGTAACAGTCAACGGATTATCCGCATCAGTTGCATCAGTACTTACTGTAACTGCACTTACAGCAGATTTCTTAACCTCTGCTTCAGATACTTTTACAGTTAAGTTTTTACCATCTGCATCAGTTGTTACATATTTACCGTCGCCTTTGATGCCCAATGTATCATCTTTAAGATTTACAACACCGGCAGATGTATTAGTATCTCCAGCAAATTTCAAGTTGATTGCATCAGTGCTTGCTTTAGCAGCCTTGTTGATAGCATCCGCTACATTTTTAGCTGTTGCTAAGCCATCATCGCCTGTGACAGATGCTGCACCAGTAGTGGCATTGCTATCGATAGTAGCACGTTTTGTAGACACCTCTACAGTATCGCCATTCATCTTCGTAGAAATGAAATCACCTGTAGCACCTTTTACATTGAACGCTACATCCCCATCTTTTAAAGATTGACTAGATGGTGTACCACTATCTGCACCAAGGGAAACCTTACGGCTCACAGCCGCTGCAGAATCATTAATCTTAGTCTTAGTATCATCATTAATATCAAATGTTACCTTGCCATCATTATCTACAGTAGCCTTTGTCATTGTGCCATCTACAAAGTCTAAGCCTTTAGATAATTTAACAGACTTAGCATCTGTATCTGCTGCACTATTAGCACGATATGTTAAGGTTTGGCTTGCTACAGTATCTTTTAACTGTTTTACATTTACTGCATCAGTATCATCTGTACCTTCTGCAACCTCTTTAATTTTGTTGCCACCAGCATTGATCTCATCAAGGGTAAATTGGATTGTTTTACCTGCTGCATTTTGGAAGGCCATACCTGTTGCGCCGCCTTCCGCATTATTACCATCTTCATCACTAAATAAGAGAGATTTAGATGTAAGAGCACTACTATTAGGCCCCGATTGTAAAGATAGCGAACCAACATTTAAATAAGTATTTGCCGTATTAGGTTGATCTTCAGCTACACCATTATTAATTTTTAAACCATCATGATTAATTTTGGTATAAGCACCTTCACCTGGAGATGTAAATGTACCACTAGAATTTACAGCATCGAACTTGATTGTTTCACCTAGACCATTTTCAAAGGAAATAGTGTTCATTTTCTTAAGGTCTTTGTTTAATGTGGTAGCAATATTTTTACCGGTTTGTGTAACTGTAATATTGTCATCACCAGCAAAGTCTACAGTATCACCACCGGCTACAGTAGTTGGTGTCTCACCATTAGCTGATAGATTCCACGCTGCACCTGCTCTTGCTGTAGTAGCAGCTTTATTAATTGCATCAGCCACGTTCTTAGCAGTTGCTAAGCCATCATCACCTGTAACAGAGGCAGTACCTGCAGCATCACTGTTGATAGTGGAACGTTTTGTAGAAACTTCTACAGTGTCGCCATTCATCTTCGTAGAAATGAAATCACCAGTCGCACCTTTTACATTGAATGCTACATCACCATCTTTTAAGGATTGGCTAGATGCTGTACCACTATCTGCACCAAGAGAAATATTACGAGCAACTGCAACGGAAGAGTTATCTACTTTAGTTTTAGTATCTGTATCTAAACCAACAGTAACAGTTTGACCATTTACAGTGGCTGTCACACCATTAGCACCAGCTACATTAAGTTTTTGGTTTTTAAGATCAATAGTACCGTTATTTGTACCATCTGTAATATTTAAGTTTTGAGACAAGTTAGCAACAGCTTGCTTTACATCACCAATATTTGCTGCATTAGTATCAGTTGTACCGCCACTAGCAACATTAGTGATTGTCTTGTTCCCACCGTTGATACCGTCAGTTTTATCAATGGAGATACCGCCTACAGTTACTTTATCTGTTGTAATGCCAGTACCTGTAATAGCAGTCGTACCATTTGTTAAACCAGATGTGTTCATTACTGTGTTACCAGCAGTAATAGAATCTACTGTAAGATCTTTCTTTGTGGCTACAGTAATTTTCTTTTTATCTGTGCCATCTTGAGTGATTAAAATATTATCGCCATTGATAAGATCTACTGTGTCCCCACCTTGAACAGATGTTTTATCTGTTGTGCTGGAATTTGTTGTAAGATTCCATGCCGCACCAGCTTTAGCTGCATCAGCTGCTTTATTAATAGCATCGGCTACATTTTTAGATGTTGCTAAGCCATCATCGCCTGTTACAGATGCTGCGCCTGTATTAGCATCACTAGTAATTGCCGCACGTTTAGTGGAAATTTCAACAGTGCTACCATTCATCTTCGTAGATACTAAGTCACCTGTCGCACCTTTCACATTGAATGCCACATCACCATCTTTTAAGGATTGGCTAGATGCTGTGCCGCTATCTGCACCAAGAGAGATGTTACGAGCTACTGCTGTGGACGCATTATCTACTTTAGTTTTTGTAGTTGCATCAAGACCTACTGTAACAGTTTGGCCATTTACAGTTGTAGTTACACCATTCGTTCCGGAAATAGTAAGTTTTTGATTTTTAAGATTTACAGTACCATCTGTAGCACCATCAGAAACAGTAAGATTTTGAGACAAGCCATCTACAGCTTTATTTATAGAATCTGCTACATTTTTAGCAGTCGCTAAACCATCTGTAGGGCTATTTACTTTAGCTTTACCATCAGCGTCATTAGTAATAGTTTCTGTGGCAGTAGAAATAGTTACAGTACCATTTGTACCTACAGTTGCTTTTGTAAAAGTACCATCTGTAAAGTTTAAACCATTTGCCAAGGACACTTTGTTTGCATTAGCACCATTAGCTTTGTATGTTAATTGTGTTTGATTAGCTAATTTTGTTGTATCAATACCAATTGCATAGTCCTTAGTATTTGTACCTGCTGTTGGTGTAATTGTAATAGGATTATCTGTTGTATTAGCCTTGCTAACAGTTACTGCGCCTACAGCTAAATCTTTTACTTTAGCAGAATCAACAGCTACTTGTACACCTGTAGCAGAAGCCTTAGTAGTAACTAAATCGCCATCACCAGCCACTTTAAAGGTTGCATCACCGTCTTTAAGATACTTAAGACCTGTAGATCCTGTATCACCTGTTAAACCAATACCTTTAGTCGTAGCATTTACCGTATTATTGTCTAAACCAACAACAAGACTACCATTATTTGTACCAACTAAATCAGTTCTAATACCATTAGCACCGATTACTTTAAGTGGACTTTCACTAAGCTTAACAGTACCCGTTTTAGAATTTGTATCTAGTTTTAATGTAACAGCATCTACAGCATTCTTTACATCTGTAATGTTCGCTGCATTAGTACCTATATTACCACCGCTAGAAACGTTGGTAATTTGCTGTCCCCCTGCACTAATAGCATCGGTACCAAACTTAACAGTTTTCGTAGCAGTTTTTGCAGTTAAACCATCACGAGTTATGGTCACATTATTACTACCAGTAGTCGGACCAATTTGAAGCGTTGTATTACTCAATACATTATCGCCGGCTTTAAATGAATCGCCAGTAAAGTTTCTACCTTTTACAGAACCATTTGTACCATCTAGAGTAATTTGATTGCCACCAGAAGAAACCGTAACGGAATTATTTGCTTTCACAGTATCTACAGTAATCGCCTTATTCAAAGAAGTAGTAATTTTTTTGCCACTACGAGTTACTGTAATATTATTGTCCCCACCAAAGATTACAGTATCTGATTTATTGATTACTTCAGGAGCACTAGAATCCCTGTCTGCCGCTAATTTCCAATGATATGCATTGGCAGAAATAGCTTTATTGATAGCATCTGCTACATTTCTAGAATCAGCCATGCCTGCAGCATTTGCAGAAGCTTGACCATTTGTGACATCAATATTTTGTGTTTTACCAGAAATTGTAAGGTTCTGACCGTTGGCAGATGTTGTAATATATGTATTATCGCCCTTAAGGCCTAATGTGCTCTTTGCAATATTCACATTGCCAGTATTTACATTACCAGAGAATGCAAGGTTAACACTCTTTAATTGGGCTACGTTAACTGCATCTGTATCTCTTGTACCTGCTGCAAGGCCTGTAAGTTGACGTGTTACAGTACTACCATTACCAATAGAAACGGCACCTGTTGTACTAGTAAGTACATTGCCATTCAAACCAGAATAAACATCTGTACGGTTTGTATTAGGATTATAACCCTTATTAGCAGTACCGCCTGCTACATCAGCAACGGAATCACGCCCTAAGGCAACACCACCATCAACGGTAACGCTAGAATCAGGACCAATAGCAACAGATTTAACTGCACTTGCATTAGCTCTAGTACCAATAGCAATAGAATGTTGAGATGTGGAATTAACGCGACTACCTATGGCAATTGATTCTAAACCATTAGCTGTCGTAGCAGAGCCGATTGCAAGAGCTCTATTGCCTGTAGCTTTCGTTGGCGTAGATCCATATGAACCAATGGCAATAGTTCCATCATCATTGGCTGTAGCACTAGCACCTAACGCCACAGAGTTAGCACCTTTAGCAGTTACATTCATACCAGTAGCAACACTGTTAAAGGCAATCGACTGAGCAGCTTGACCAACTGCGACACCGCCTAAATCAGACTTAGTTCCATTAGTACCAACAGCAACACCATTTGCACCTTTTGAAGTGGTAAAAGCACCGATAGCTATACCACTCTCGCCTGTGACAGAACTTTTTCTACCGATGGCAATACTGTTATCTGCACTTGAAGAGCTCTCGCCCCCAATAGCGACACCATACTGATTAGTCGCATTGGCTAACATACCGATACCAACACCTGCAGTTCCACCAGCCTTTGCCCTAGATCCCAATGCAGTAGAGGATCCACCAGATGCAACAGTACCATGGCCAAATGCAGTGGCATCATTATTAGATGCAGTGGCATCAGCACCTAAAGCACTAGCATAGTTCCCTGTTGCCTTAGTACCATAACCAACTGCCACAGCAGCATCCTCGGACGCAACGGATTTAGCACCTAACGCTGTAGTACTTCCCGATGTAGCTTGAGCTAATAACCCCAATGCAACTGTAGATTGACCTGTTGCATTAGCACCTGCACCAACTGCTGTAGCAGGTAGTGCAGGATCTGCTTCTGTTGCTGTTGCTACACTATAATAACCAATAGCAATGGATTGGTTGCTACCAGAACTAGCAAAATTACCAATAGCTAGACCATTAGTTTTACCACTAGTTACGCTACCATTTGCAATAGCTGCAGATGGTTGATCGCCCACTGCCGCTGCAACATCAATTACACTTGCAGTCTGCATTGCCAAGGCAGCCAAGATACTTGCTACTACGATTTTCTTTTTCCCTGTTTTATTTTTTGCCATTTCAGATACTACAACATAGCACTGTTTGGACTTAGACCAAATGACTTTAAATATCTTATTCATACATTTTCCTTCTTTAAATTACTAACCCTCAACTATATGAATCATATGTTCCACACTTCTCTCAGTCTGGAAATAATGAAAGCTACACAGACTTTCATTTATAAAATCTATCTTTAATTTTACCATAATTCATCTAATTTTCTCAATTTA
>OAVP01000746.1_pt1 | contig 16131 bp, 15 predicted proteins | sample 1495311 | NCBI WGS metagenome assembly OAVP01 (sample SAMEA2580102, study PRJEB22360) | human gut metagenome | biome: human gut; feature: human-associated habitat; material: faeces | place: Denmark | collected 2008/2010
ATGAACGACAAGCGCCGTCAGCGGGAAAGTCCGGGAGCCAGTACAGCACGTTGGAGACCAAGAAGGAGCGGACCTCGCCACGGGCGAAGTCGAACTTATGCGTGCCCCAGTTGGGGTGAATCTCGTGCTCAAACAGCATATGGCCGTTAAAGGTGGCAAGGCCGTGGGAGTCGGCGCAAAAACCGCCGGGCACCCAGTCCATGATCACGCCGATGCCAGCCTCGTGGCACGCATCGATAAAGTGCATGAGTTGCTGCGGGTCGCCATAGCGCGACGTGGCGGCATAGTAGCCGGTCGTCTGGTAGCCCCAGGAGCCATCGAAGGGATGCTCCATAAGCGGCATGACCTCGATATGCGTGTAGCCCATGTCGCGCACGTAGTCCACGAGCTCCACCGACAGGTCGTCGTAGGTGTAGAACTCTCCGCGCTGCGCTGGGAAGGGGTCCATGGGACCAGGGTAGTTGCCGTACTCGTCCGGCTCGCCCTGAGGCGCATCGCCGTGGCGCTTCCACGAGCCAATATGTACCTCGTAGATGTTGAGCGGCTGTGACATGTGGTTATGGCCGGCACGGCGCTTGAGCCACGCGGTATCGTTCCACTTGTAGCCATCGAGGGTCCACAGCACGCTGGCGGTACCCGGCGGGCACTCGGCCTTAAAGGCATACGGATCGGCTTTGTAGAGCTTTTCGCCCTCGTTGGTCTCGATGAGGTACTTATAGAGCTGGCCCTGCTCGGCGCCAGGAATAAAGCCTTCCCAAATAGCGCTCGTATGCACGGGCACCAGCGGGTTGGCTTCTTCATTCCAGTCGTTAAATTCGCCAATGACATGCACGCTCTTTACATCGGGCGCCCAAACGCAAAAACGCCAACCACGCGTACGGTTCTGCGTGTCGGGGTGCGCGCCCATCTTTTCCCAGCTGCGCTCCCACATACCAATGCCAAACAGATAGACGTCGTCCTTAGAAAGCACCGGTGCGTGCGGGGCGGCTTTACGGATTGCGGGCTTTTTAGCCGTTGGCTTTAGCTTTGTATCGCTCACGTTTGATCCCATCATGACGCGGCAGCGTGTTGCCTTGGTGACTAGATGCGAAAGGTCCAAGGCTGCACGAATCGAAGGGACGGCGATAGTTCTATGATTCGTTCCACCTCGCGTGCTCGGTGGAACTTTCGGTAGAAACTACGATAACACCTGTGCGTTACTTTTATGAACGAAAATGGTTTTGAGGGGGCGTTTAATCGGTGAGCGCCATGTTTATACCACTGGCAGAATTGCCGTGGTAAAACTCTTGACAGTTTTACCAATTAGGGTTTCAAAAATGTTAGGCTGACGTTTGGTAAAACGTTTTTAGCAGGTCGTTTACCCATTGACATCGAAAGGTACGTTTATGTCCCAGACCGCCGCTCCCAATGTCGCTTATATTTTCGATTGCGACGGAACACTGGTAAATAGCACCCCCGTTTGGGCCTATGCCCAGCCCGAGTTATTGCACCGCCACGGTGTCGACGTGACGGTCGACGATTTTGCCCAGTTTGAGCATTTGTCGCTGGAGGATGAGTGCCAGGCCTACCACGACACGTGGGGCATTGGTACGAATGGCGAGGAGCTCTACCGTGAGCTGAGCGACATCCTGATCGATGGGTACTCCAAGGTGCCGCCGCGCGAGGGGCTTCTGGCGTTCCTGGAGCAGGCGAAGGCGGCGGGCATTGCCATGTGCGTGGCCACGTCCACGCCGGCCGAACTGGTGCAGTCCGCGCTTGCGGGTGCTGGCCTTGATCGCTATATGGAATTTATTACCACGACGGGCGAGGCGGGGCGATCCAAGCGGTTCCCCGATGTGTACGAGCTGGCGCTGCGTCGTCTGGAGGAGCACCATGGGCACAAGTTCGAGCGTGCCTGGGTGTTTGAGGACGCCGTTTTTGGCCTAAAGAGCTCTGGGGTCGCCGGCTTTAAGCGTGTAGGCATTTATGATCCGCACGGCCGCATGGAACGCGACGATGTGCGCGCCAACTGCGATATCTTTATCGATAGCTATGAGGAACTGGATTTGGATCGCGTTCTTGCGTATGAAGGTTAGGCGAGGGCCGTGGCTTACAAAGTACTAGCAGTCTGCGGCTCGCCCGTGGTGGCGAGCGCGGATCTGTTGCGTAGGCTAGCGGGGACGTGCGACCACGTTGTCGCCGTGGACCGCGGACTCGACGCGCTGCTGGGCGCCGGCCTGGGCTGCGACGTGTTTGTGGGGGATGCCGACACGGTGAGTGATGCGGGTCGCGCGTTGGTCGATGCCGCCACCGACTTTGAAGTTGAGCGCCACGACCCGTACAAGGACTATACCGATCTGGCGCTGGCGCTCGATTCCGTCCACCGTCGCTGGCCGGGCGCCGAAGTTGTTGCGACCTGCGGCACGGGTGGCCGTCCTGATATGGCCCTATGCGTCCTAGGCCTACTAGCCAACTACAAAGACGCCCCAGTCTGGATTGCCGAGGACAAGGTGGTCGCCCGCATCCTCCACGCAGGCGAGTCGTGGACCATCGAGGGCGCCGAAGGCAAGACGTTCTCCATCATCGCCATAGCCCCCAACACCGAGGTAAGCGAGCATGGCCTAGAATGGGAACTAGACCACGCCTTCTTGGGCTTACTAGCCGACACAGGCATCAGCAACATCGTAAGAAGAACGGCCACAATAATCGTCCACCAGGGAACGGCAATCGCCTACCTTTACAAGTAGGGTGACGCCGCGCGAGGGTTTTATCGGGACGAGCAACAAACCCAAAATTCCCTCTTGCATCCCCAAAGACATTCCCCTATAGTATCTCGTCGTCACGGGGGCGTAGCTCAGCTGGGAGAGCGCTTGACTGGCAGTCAAGAGGTCAGGGGTTCGAGCCCCCTCGTCTCCACCATTGTGAATGTAAGCCCACTCAATTGAGTGGGCTTTTTTATTTTCGAGCTGCACCCCAAAAAGTTGCGCAATAACCCGCTATTTTTTTAGATATGTTGTCTAACATTAACTAAATCGGTTCCTATCAAATACTTGTGCTAGAATAATTCGAGTCACATGAGTTCAACTGTGCCGCAGGTTCCACTAAACCTCAAAGCGCAGGGTCGATCAGCATCCGGCCGTAACGGCGGTGCCAGAAAAGCCACGAGCTCCAATAAAGTAGTTGTGCATTTTTTTTATTGAGGCTCCTATTTGATTTAGTCGCTTTCAATCGAATTTATATGCATTGGAAAACGTAGGAGTCCTCAGCTGTTTGCGTGCGGTTCAGTTTTGTACCAGCTTGACTGGTTCGCACACAGCCAGCTGAGGTTGTAGGTAAAGTTGCAATTCATGCCTGCAACGTCAGCGCTGTTTTTATACATACCGTTCACGGTGGGGCAGAGCCACGTGCTTGTCTAATTGGGCTCAGGGTTTGAATATGGAGCGCCTTCGCGCACAAGCGCCCTGGCGAAGCCATACCCAAACCCCGTGAGCCACACGTAAGACAGCAAGGGGGTGGTGCTCGTGTGGTATGTGATCCAGGTCATTAACGGTCGCGAAGAGGTTATGCGCGAGCGCATCGAACGCATGGTACCGGCTGGTGCCATGCAGGAGCTCTTTTATCCCCAATATCAAACCGAGATCAAGGTACACGGCGAATGGGTGAGCACGACCAAGCCACTCTTCCCCGGGTATCTCATCTGCGATACGTCAGATCCTCGCACCGTGCAACAGTATTTGGTGCGCATGGACGACTTTGCCCGGGTGCTTTCCCAGGACGGTCAGTTTGTGCCGCTGTCAAAAGAAGAGACCCAGCTCATTGGCAGCTTTACCAATAGGGGAGATCGTGTAGTGCCCATGAGCGAGGCTCTAAAGGATGGAGACCAGGTCGTAGTAACGGCAGGTCCGTTGCTGGGCCACGAGGCCCTTATCAAAACCATTAACAGACGCAAGAGCACTGCCTTTTTGGAGCTCAACCTGTGCGGCCGACGCATAACCACCCGCGTTGGCCTTGCGGTGCTTTCAAACGAGCAGCGCGCCATGCGCAATCTCAGAAAAGCGATCGCCTAGCTGCAATCTCGCAAGCGGACGAACGAAGGCAAAAAAGTATCGGGGGGGGGCTCTTGGAGCCTACGATGATGTCCATGGCACAAGGCGCGCGGGAGACGCGCACCGCCGCCACGGCGAATTCCATTCCTGCCGCAGCGGATGCTGCGGGGTATTACCTTACAAATGAACAAGCGTACAAGATGCTGTGCGGTGCTAACTCTGGCATTAAGCCGGAGCTTTCCCGCAGACTATACCGCACGGTCAAGCGCACGGTGGATATCGTAGCCGCCGGTGGAGCCCTGGCGTTGCTGCTTATTCCGGGTGCCATTTTGAGCGCGGTCATTTGCGTAAAGAGCCCGGGCGCCGGTCCCCTGTACTCGCAATGGCGCGTGGGCCGCGTGCGCCGCGACGGTACGTTCACATTCTTTAAGATGTACAAGTTTCGCAGCATGGTGCCCAACGCCGACCAGATGCTCAAGGAACTGCAAGATCAAAATGAGGCCTCTGGCCCCATGTTCAAGATCAGCCACGACCCGCGCATTATCCCCGGCGTGGGCAACTTCATCCGCAAGCACAGCATCGACGAGTTGCCTCAGCTCATCAACGTGTTCTTGGGCCAAATGAGCCTCATTGGCCCGCGCCCCGGCTTGCCGCGCGAGGTTGCGCTCTACAGCCCGCAGGATATGAAGCGTCTGGCAGTAAAGCCCGGCTGCGGTGGTCCCTGGCAGGTTATGGGCCGCAGCTATCTGGGGTTTGACGAGATGGTCAACCTCGACCTGGATTACATCGAGCATCGCAGTCTGGGGCAGGACCTGCGGTTGATTGTCGGGACGTTGAAGACCATGGTCTCCGGGGACGGTGCTGCGTAGCATGCGAATCGCCATGATTGGTCAAAAAAGAACGGGTTCACGGGAAGGCGGCGTAGAAGTGGTGGTAGGCGAGCTTGCTCGCCGTATGACAGAACTTGGCCACCAAGTAACCTGCTACGACCGCATGGGCGAAGGTGCTCCTTCTGAGCCTTACGAGAAGGATGGCTACCGCATCGTTCCCGTAAAGGCGCTGGACATCAAGGGACTCTCTGCGCTCACGAGCAGCTTTGCCGCAACAAGGGCTGCCATCAAAGACGGGTCAGATGTAATTCATTACCACGCGGAGGGACCGTGCGTTCCCCTGCGTTTTGCGCGTTCTGCAGGCATCAGGACCGTGGCCACGATTCACGGCTTGGACTGGCAGCGCGCCAAGTGGGGCGGCTTGGCATCTAAGTACATTAAGTTCGGTGAGGCTACGGCTGCCAAGTGCGCGGATGCGCTCATCGTGCTTTCCCTGGGCAATCAGGAGTACTTCAAGGAGGCTTACGGCCGCGAGGCAACGCTCATTCCCAACGGCATTACTCCCGAGGCGGATCTTTTTGCAAAGGAGATCTCTGAGCACTGGGGCCTCACCCAGGGTTCCTACGTTCTCTATCTCGGCCGCATTGTGCCCGAGAAGCGCCCGGAGCTTTTGGTGGAGGCATTCAAGCAGATAAAGACGGATAAGTGCCTGGTTATCGCGGGCGATTCTTCCGATACGGACGGCTACGCATTGGCGCTCAAAGAAGCTGCGAAGAATGAAGCTCGTGTGCTCTTTACCGGGCACGTTGAGGGCAACCTGCTCTCCGAGCTGTACTCCAACGCGTATTGCTACGTGCTCCCCTCCGATGTGGAGGGCCTACCCATGAGCCTACTGGAGGCCATGTCTCACGGTGCGGCATGCGTTACGAGTGACATTACCGAGTGCGCAGATGTCCTGCAAGGTTGCGGGCTCACGTTCCCGCACGGAGACGCTGAGGTGCTGCGCGACGTGCTCGAAGGCCTGCTGGCGGATTCTGCCCAAGCGGAGAAGCTTGGCGCCATGGCACGTGACCGCGCGATTAATGGCTATGACTGGAACAGCGTCGTCCAAAGGACGCTTGCTTTGTATGAGGGTGTTGCGTAATGAAGATCCTTCTCGTAAACAAGTTCCATTGGCGCAAGGGTGGTGCTGAGACTTATTACTTTGAAGTCGCCGAAGCCTTACGTGAGATGGGGCACGAGGTAGCCTTCTTCTCGATGCACCACCCGAGTAATCTGCCTTGCGATGAAGAGCGCTACTTTGTTACGCAGCGCGAGTACAACGAACGAACTTCACTCCTTAAAACGGCGGAAGATGGCTTGAACCTAATCTATTCTCGCGAAGCGCGTGATAAGTTTGACGAACTCTGCCGTGACTTTGAGCCAGATGTTGTTCATCTAAACAATGTACACCGACAGATTACGTTCTCCATCTTGGATGCGCCTTCGCTCGGGGATACTCCTGTCGTTTGGACCGCGCATGACTACATTCGGGTGTGTCCCGCCTATCTCATGATGGACGGTTCAGGTGAAGTGTGCTCTCGTTGTCTGGACGGCAAGTTTCGTCACTGCATCGAGAATCGTTGTGTGAAGGGTTCACTTGCTAAGAGCGCGCTTGCCGCGGGTGAGGCATCGTTCCTGCGTCGCAAGGGTATTTACGGCCGAGTTGATCTCACAATCGCGCCTTCTAAGTTCCTTGCGGACCGGCTTGTCGCTGGTGGGGCCGATTCATCTCAGATCATGGTTATGCGAAACTTTGTGGACGTGTCGTCCATGCCGGGCGAGGTACCGGTACCTGATTGCGAACATCCTTATCTTCTTTACTTTGGTCGTCTTTCGGCCGAGAAGGGCATCATTACACTCGTCGACGCTTTCGTGCGGGTAGCCGGGGAGTTGTCAAACTGGCGCCTCGTCGTGGCGGGCGACGGCCCGGAACGCGAGACGATCGAGGCTAAGGTTTCCTCCATGCCTGTTGACGTTGCCTCTCGAATTGAGCTCGTTGGCTATCAGACTGGTGAACCTCTGCGTAAGCTTGTGCGGCGAGCCACTCTGACGGCCTCGCCGTCAGAGTGCCTCGAGAACGGCCCATACGCCGTTCTCGAGGCACTTCAGGTGGGCACGCCGGTTGTGGCCACCCGAATGGGCGGCATTCCCGAGCTGGTGCGTGAGGGGAAAACAGGCTTCCTGGCCGATGCTCGTGATACCGATAGCCTTGCCGCCGCGATTCTTCGTGGCGCGGCTGTTGCTGCCGACGCTTCCTCTTATGCCGTTCTCCAGGAGAGGTGTCGCACCTTTATACGTGAGAGCTGCAGCAAAGTGGACTATATGAAGCATCTGGTCGACGCGTATGAAGGTCTCATCGAGGAGAAAGGCGCAAACCGTGGCTAGCCCTCTTGTGAGCGTCGTCATTTCGATATACAAGAGGGAACGCCAGACTGCGCTCTCTTGCTTTACGAAATTCGCAGGATGAAAGGATGGTCTCGTGGGCTACGGAGGAATCAGGAGAATCGCAAGGCGCTGTGGCGAGGAGCTGCGTGCTACATGCGAGATCGCGCGCTTAACATCGTGGCCGGAGGCTGCGAACACGTTCCGCGCAAAACTGGACATACAGGCTATGAATCGCAATGGCTTTCAGGAGCCGACCGAGGTGCGTGATAGGTTGCTGCGTAAGCACGCGACCGTTATGAATTACCTTGAAGCGCGTTATGGCAAGTGGGCTGATTCTTACGACTATTCTGCTGTCAAAGTGGCGAATGGTGCTAGCCCTTTGTCCGGTAAGGTGTGGGTATGCTGGTGGCAAGGGCTGGAGCGGGCTCCTGAACTTGTCCGCAGCTGCGTGAAGTCCATCGAGGCCCATGCGGGCGATCACGAGGTTGTTGTTATTACTGACGATAACCTGGCAGACTACGTGGAGTTCCCAGGATGGCTCATGGACAAGCATCGTGCAGGGGTTGTAACGCGGACTAATCTCTCCGACTTGTTGCGGCTCTCGCTTCTGGCCGAGTACGGCGGACTTTGGCTCGATAGCACCTTCTTGTGCGTTAGGGACTTGGAGGAGATCGTATTTAGCACTCCATTCTTCTCCATCAAACGTCCCGACTATGGGCACTGCTCGGTGGCCTGTGGTTACTTCGCGGGCTATTCTTATGCTTGCGACGATGATATGCGATGGATGTTTCGCGTATTCAAGGATTTCTTCCTGCATTACTGGGAGACCAATGACTTTATGGTGGACTACCTTCTCGTCGACTACGTGGTTGCCTTCGTACAGAGTCACTGTCCGGAAATCGCCGAAGCATTCGCCGCGATCGAGCCAAACAATCCGCGCTGCGACGATCTCTTCTGTATGTTGGGGGAGCCCTACGACGAAACGACTTGGGAGGCCCTTCAAGCCGAGACTTCGCTCTTCAAACTTAGCTGGAAGCATGGGTTCCCGACTGAGCGTGACGGGCGCGACACGTTCTACGGGAAGGTTTTGAAGGGGGAACTCGTATGAGCGAGCCTCGCATAACTGTGTTCACCCCGTCCTATAACAGGGCGGGCTGTATGGGACATGCTCTTGCCAGCGTGCTCTCCGGTGACGAGGGGGAGTGTGCCGCTGTTGATGCGCGGCTGTGCGAGTGTGTGCGGGGCTATACGATTGAAGCGATGGTCGAAGACTATGTTCAGGCGTTCAGGATAGCGCTCGGGGGTGGCAAATGAGTACTGATGGCGGTCTTCTCGTAACGATCGTTCTTCCAGTCTACAATGTTGAGAATTATCTTGACCGCTGTGTTGATAGTGTCGTTGCCCAGACGTACGGGAATCTCGAGATAATACTCGTCGACGATGGGTCGACAGACAACTGTCCCCGGATATGTGATGATTGGTCCGCTCGCGATTCTCGTATCAAGGTTGTCCACAAGGAGAACGCCGGTCTCGGCATGGCTCGCAATACTGGCATAGAACATGCTTCTGGCGACTATATCTGCTTTTTCGACAGCGATGACTATATTCGCGAGGATGCGATCGAGCTTATTGTCAGATGCATCGGGGAGTCGAGTGCCGAGCTTGTGGTCTTTGGTTTCACGTTTGTGAACTCCAAGGGTGAACCTGAACGTAGTGTTGTTCCGTGTACACCGAATCGGGTTTACGAGGAGGGCGATGTCAGGGAGTGGTTTCTTCCAGCCCTCGTTGGTTCTGATCAAAAGACGGCTGGGAAGTATAACTTGTGGCTCTCGGCTTGGAGCACCTGCTATTCGTCTTCACTTATTTCTCGTACAGGCTGGAGATTTGTCTCGGAGCGCGAGGTGATATCGGAAGATGTGTACTCTCTGCTGGGTCTCTATGCTCGCGTGAACAGCGTGGCCATTCTTTCTGAGTCTCTGTACCGTTATTGCTATAACTCCGCGAGCCTCACGCATGTATATCGGGCCGATAGGCTTGACATGCTTGCGCGCTTCTACCGCGCTTGTATACGCCTTTGTGACGAGTGTGGCTACGGTAATGATGTGCGTTGTGGAATCGCTTGGACTTACATTTCGTTTGTAATTGGGGCTATGAAGCAAGCCGCGGTAAACGGTGGCTACGCGGGCTATGAGGATATCAAGAGATGTTTGGAGTGCGAAGAGGCGCGGATCGCTCTTGCTGACATTGATTTAGGTACGCAGCCTCGGTTCCGTAGAGCGTTTCTGGAGCTGGCGCGCCGACGCGCGGCGCCACTTGTCTGGCTGTTGGCTTACATCAAAGGGATATCGAACTAAAGGGGCCGTGTTCCATGTTTAAGAAAATAATCAAGAAGCTCGTTTACGGTCATAAGGCGTCCTCGGAGGCTTATATCGAGTATCTGCGTGGTATTGGCGTTGCCATTGGGGAGGGCTGCAAGTTCTTTGCCCCCATGAAGAGTCTGGTAGATGAGCAGTATCCCTGGATGATTACAATCGGGGATAACGTTCAAATTACTGAGGGTGTGAAGATCCTTACGCACGATTATTCCTGGTCTGTTTTGAAGACCCTCAAGTCCAAAAAAACGGGAGGGTCTGATATGGGACAATTATATGAGGGCGCGGTACTCGGTGCGAGTGGCCGTGTTACCATCGGTAGCAACGTGTTTATCGGTATGAACTCTATAATCTTGCGTGGCGTGACCGTGGGTGATGACGTTGTGATCGGAGCCGGGGCTGTTGTGTCTAGGGATTGCCCCTCTGGTGGCGTCTATGCTGGAAACCCGGCTCGTCGCGTTGCCGATATAGGGAATTTTTACGAAAAGCGGTTCAACAGCCAGCTGGTTGAGGCTAAAGAGCTCGCGCGTGCCTATGAGGCGCGCTACGGAAAGCGTCCTACTCCTGAGGTATTTCACGAGTATTTTATGCTTTTCACCAAGGCTCCCGAAGCTCTCGCTTGCGATAAGTTTGCGATGCAAATGCGACTGTGCGGCAACGGCGAGGCATCGGCGGCATATATACGGTCTACATGTCCACCCTTTGCAAGCTTTGAGGAATTCGAAAGGTTTTGCTTTGACGAATAAACTCAATCCCGCGCGCGAGAGCGAAGCAGGCCAGATAAAGCACGTTGATGCGGGGACGATAACCCTTTACGAGGCCGTTGTCTTTTTACTGGCTCTTTGCCTTGGACTTGGCAAGCTGTATTTCGTGTCTAGCAGTAACGTACTATCTACCACAGTGTCCTTTGCGAGCACTGCTCTTGATGCGCTCCTTGCGATTGTTGTCATCAGTAAATTAGGTGCGACCAGCGGTATCCTCGCCATATTGTCAATCGGTGTCGTAGGCGCCGTGAGCGCGTATTGCACTTCCAGCCTTCTCGTACTCAAATCCTTGCTTTTAATCGTGGGTGCTAAAAATGAAAACATCCTACGGGTGTTCAGAACCTGTGCCGTTGCCTATCTCATGACTTTGGTCTTGGGCTGTTTGACTTCTATACTAGGTCTGGCCTCTGCGGAGACTTTCAGACGCGGTGGTATGGCTCTGGGCTTTGTGCATCCCAACCAAGCTTCGCTCCTGGCCGCAGTGTCTTTGATGATGTTCGCCGTCTCTGGCACCAAATCGTCAAGAGATTCTAAACTAAGCGCCAAAGAGTTTGCCCTCGCGACAGTGCTCGTTGTCTTTATCTTGCTTACTGGATCTCGGACGGCGCTATTGGCTCTTGGTGTCGGCATCTTTTTCACTATTATTAGTTCTACAGCCAGCAAAAATGGAAGCGCCAAAGTACTTCGCCTTCTGACCGGCTTGTTCGCTCCAGCACTTTTTTTATTCTCGCTTGTGACGGCGGCAACTCTCTACAGCTCACCTTTTGCGCAGTGGCTCGATAACGTGTTCGTTACCAGAATTTGGCTTAATTGGTTCGCTCTTTCCAACTTCGATATTACGCTCTTTGGTCAGGAGATTAACCTCCACATCACTGGCGTTCACAACACTCTTCTTGATACTTGGAACGTCACAACGACGGTCGATTGTACGTATGTTGCCGGCTTGCTTGTATATGGAATCGTTGTTTTTTTCATTTGGGTCGTAGCTTCCTGCCTCTCCACTGAGGCGGCATGGAGGTCACGCAACTTTGTCATGGTTGGATCGTCCGTCGCGCTCGCTTTCTATGCCTTCACGGAATCGCAACTCATGGATCCTCTGCTCTACTTTACTTTTCTAAATATTTGCGTGGGCTGGAAAGCACACGCAGGGGCTGTTGTTTCCTGCGGTGGGGATTCTCGGCTGCTTGCCGTCCAGGCCCGTCGTCCTACTCGCTGCCGTTGTGATAGGGAAGTCGTTCCTATCAAAAGGCGCGCTCTTCACGGGGACGCCGCCCTCTTTAGGCGTTCTGCTCGTCCAAATAATGGTTGTGGTCGATAGTATGAGTGGATGGATTGGTTACCGTGCTTGATATCCCCCGTGTAATTCATTACTGCTGGTTTGGCGGAAATCCACTGGATGAAGAAGAAATGCGTTGCATTGAAAGCTGGAAGCGATTCTTACCCGACTACGAGATAAAGCGCTGGGATGAGTCTAACTTCGATGTCCGTTGCTGCGACTATGTATCTGAGGCGTATGACGCAAAGAAGTGGGCTTTTGTAAGCGATTATGCTCGTTACAAGATCCTGTATGAAGAGGGTGGCCTCTACTTTGACACGGACGTTGAGGTCGTTGCGGATATGGGCGACATCATTGACGCTGCTCCCTTTTTGGGTATTGAGACGGATCGGCAGGATTCCTGTGCTGCTTTGCTTGATTTCGTTCCTACGGTTAATCCAGGGCTGGGAATGGGGTCCCAGCCAGGGTCTGCCTTGTATCGTGAAGTGCTCGATTCGTACGAATCGGGACATTTTCTTCTTCCAGATGGAAGCTACGACTTGGCGTCTGTGGTTGATCGGACTACAAACATTTTGCGTGGCCATGGCTTGCATCTTGTTGAAGGGGTGCAGTGCGTAGCGGGAATCAACATTTATCCGTCAGAGTTTTTTAATCCCAAAGACTTTTTTACGGGGACGATCACTACTACAGGCAACACCAAGTGCATCCACCATTTTTCAATGAGCTGGTTGACCCCTCGACAGATTGAGGAACATCAACTTACGGGGAGATTGATGGAGCGTGGCTGCTCTCTTCAGCTTGCGCAAAACATTGCGAAGTGGTACATGACAATACGTCATCTAGATGTTGCTCGTGTTGTTCGCAAGCTGCTAAAGAAATGATGGGTTATTGACTCTCGCTTCAATGGATATGAGTGGGAAGGCTGCACGCATGCTGGGTGTCAGGTGCGGCATATTCGCTTTGATGATTACAGACGCGGCAATATGTTGTTTGCCATGAGACAATAGTTAGGGTTAAGCGAATGAAGCAAGATATCGCGTTCGGGAACCTCCTGTGGGAACCCGGCATCAAAGGTGCGCTCAAGCGCGCTATGCCCAAGGGATTGGTATCCGCCATCAAGAAAGCCAAGGTAGGTGTTACCCGGAGATGAGCAAATCGCTTACGGCCAACGCGACCTTCAACGTCGCGTACAAGGTTCTCAACGTCATTTTCCCCCTCTTCACGTCAATGTACATCTCGCGGGTGCTCATGCCTTCGGGTGTCGGTGAGGTGGCTTACGCCTTGTCGGTGGCGCAGTACTTCGTCACGTTCGCGGCCCTGGGCCTTCCCAGCTATGGCGTGCGCGAGGTCTCCCGCGCGAGGACGGAGGGGACTCTCGACAAGGTGTTCTCCGAGCTGTTGCTCGTCAACGCCGTCGCATCGGTCGTATCGGCGGTGGCCTACATCGCGCTCGTGCTCTTCGCCTACGGCTCGTCGGGAGATCTTGCACTGCACATGGTGTTCGTCGTCATGGTCGTGCTGAACCTCTTCAACATCGACTGGTTCTACCAGGGCATCGAGGAGTACGGCTACATCGCCGTGAGGAGCATAGCCGTCAAGGCTGCCTCCCTCGCGCTCATGCTCGTGCTCGTTAGGGACTCCGGCGACACGCTCGTCTACGCCTGCCTTCTGTGCATGGGGACGGTCGGTAACTACCTGCTCAATGTCTTTAGGCTTCGTAGATTTGCCCACTTCACTCTCAAAGGAATTAGGCCGAAACGGCATGTCAAACCGGCGCTTTATCTTCTCACGGTGGCGGTCGCTGCGGACCTGTACGGCAGGCTTAACACGACGCTCCTGGGAATTTTCTCGTTGGACGAGCAGGTCGGCTACTACTCGAACGGGCAGAGCTGCCTCAACGTGTGCCTACAGCTCCTGTTGGCAGTGACGGGCGTCTTTCTCCCAAGGCTCAGTCTTCTTTACAAGGAGGACAAGTCTGCCTTCGACGACCTCGTGAGTAAGGGCCTGAGGATTCTGCTGTATTTCGGCCTTCCTATGGTGACGTTCATACTGTTCGACGCCGAGGACGTCGTGAGCATCCTGTTCGGCGATGCCTTCGCTCCAGCAGGCGAGGTCGTGAAACTACTCTCGCCGCTTTTAGTCATAAAGGGCGTGGGCGACCTGATGTGCTTCCAAGTGCTGCTCGCCGCTAACAAGGAGAGATATTTCCTTCCTAGCCGCTTCGCTGGGGCTGCGGTGAACCTTGCTTTCGGCATACCCCTCATCATGAGGCTCGGGAGCTGCGGCGGCGCCGTCGCTTCGGTCTTGAGTGAGGCAGCCGTGAACGCTCCGCTGTTCGTGGTGGCCCTAAAGCAGGTGAACGTCAGGGTCGGGGGAAAGTTCCTCGGCTCCACGGCGCTTTCGCTCGCGGTTATGGCCGGAGTGCTCGCCTTGGTGCTTCTCTTTGGGCCGGGAGGCCTGCTTGGGCTGGCCGCCGAGTTCGTTCTGTCGAGCTTCGCGTACGTTGTCGTGTCGCTTTCCACACGCAACGAAATCTGCTTGTTCGTACTGAGGAAGCTGGCGAGGCGATGAGCGGGGGGAGGGGAATCAGATCGCGTGCCTCCTATCCCGGTATCGACGTCGCGAAACTGCTCATGGCCTTCGTGGTGGTGGAAATCCACGCGCGACCGTTCGGGTTGCTGGACGGACTCGTTGGCGCACTGCTAGTAACCGTGGAGAACGTAGCGGTTCCGTTCTTCTTCATCGCGTCTGGATTCCTCTGCTTTAGGGGCCTGTCTGAGAACGACATCGTGGGGCGCGACGCCCCGAAGGCCGGGCGCGCCCGTCGCACGGCGCTCAGGCTGCTAAGGCTCTACGCGACGTGGCTTTTGCTCTTCGTTCCCGTGAGCGCCTTCGGCTCGTGGCTGAGCGGCTGGGGCGTCGTCAAGTCTGTCGCCATGTGGCTGCGCGGGGCGCTACTCGTGGGCGAGACGGTGTTCTCCTGGCCGCTGTGGTACCTGCTGGCGGCGGCGGTGGGCTTCGGCCTCGTTTACCTGATGCTCGGGGGGGGCTTCCTCCGCGACGCATCCTCGCGGCGTCGTTCCTCGTCATGCTGGGCGGGTGGGGGATCTCCGTGCTGCATAGCTGGGACGGCATGCCCGTTTGGGCCTCGGCTTCCATAGCCGCCTACTACAAGCTTTTCGTCAACGTGCGCAACGGGTTGTTCCTGGGCTTTTTCTACGTGGCGCTCGGCATGGTGACGGGGCTGCGCTTGGAGGGACTGCGGCGGCTCGGCCCCGTCGCGCCCTGCGCGGCACTGGTCGCCGGTTTCGCGGGGTGCCTGGTTGTGAGCGCAGACCAGCACCTGCCATTCTGCGCGCTGGCGGCGTGGGGACTGTTCGCGCTGTCGGCCCGCAGGGTTTCTGCAGGAAGGGGATTCGTGTTCGCCCGGAACACAAGCACCGTGGTCTACTTGACGCACATGTTCTTCGTCGTGATATTCACGTACGGAGTGTTCGGCGGGGCCGGGGCGAGCATCTACGCGGCCGACGTGCCCCATGGCGCGGTGTTTGCATGCTCCTTGGCATGTGCGCTTGTGCTCGCTGCTGCGGTCGTTCCTCTTTCACGGAGGCATCCGAAATTGGCAAAAGTGTTCGGGTTATGAGGTTCCGGTGGCGTTAAGATCGCGAGCTTGATGTAGGAAGCGTGGGAAAACTGGCAGCTTGGTGTCCGAAATATAGAAACTGCTCAAAGCGAGGGACCCAGATTTGCCCGTGGTTCTCAGTGGGATTCCGGAGCTTTGCTATGGGCTTGGGCTTCCCTGCGTTCCGGCTGTCATCGTGCGCTCCGACGATAATATGCCTGGAGAAGGGTTTTACAAGCTCTACCGCGTGCCCTTTTACCCCTGGCTTCACGAGAGGCCTGCAGCCAGAATGAGGGGTGTTCGACGGGAGCAACGATCCGTTTGCCGAGTGGGGCCCGACGACCGGAAGCTTCTCCTTGAGGCGGCGGCACTGGCAGATAGGTTGACCAAATGATCCCGGATGGCGTTTTAATTAGTTTCAACGGTCAAATCGATTTCGGCATGGTTGTTGCTTTCCTAGCTCTGGTGCTCACTCTCCTCCAATGAATTGTCTCGCTGGTACGGGGCGGCCGCGCGGAACCAGGCATCGGCCATCTGTGCCCGTGTGGTCAGGATGCCCGAGAGGGAGACGGCCACAGTTGGCATGTGCAGGGCTGATTAAGCGCCGCAGTTCGGCCTGGTAGTGATGAACAATAGCAACGATCTCGTTTACCAAGTTGTTCTCACTGCCGTGTTCGTCCAAGGTGCCGGGCCTCAAGACGGGAGGGACGTCGAGGAGTGTGGCAGCAGAGTTCTACTCTCGTCCGTTGCTCCGGGCAATACCGTGAGGCGCATCGGACATCTTGATTGCTCGATGCATAAGACCTTCGGCTGCA
>OAVP01000758.1_pt1 | contig 15878 bp, 9 predicted proteins | sample 1495311 | NCBI WGS metagenome assembly OAVP01 (sample SAMEA2580102, study PRJEB22360) | human gut metagenome | biome: human gut; feature: human-associated habitat; material: faeces | place: Denmark | collected 2008/2010
TATCCACACCTCCTTATATCATGATATTATCATTATTTTATCATAATTACAATCTAAATATAACTATACAATGAAAAGGACTATAACAGAATGCATTAGAATTGCATTCTGTTATAGTCCTTTCAATTACCTTTGCGCTTCGTATGCTCTAAATAGTTTAGATAGCAATACAGGCGCTAGTTTTAAAAGATCTGGATTTTCGCAGAAGGATACGCGAAGTTGTGTCTTACCAGGATTGTGTTCCCTATCGGCACCACTGTAGAATCCGTTAAGTGGAGCCATGAGCAATGTATAGTCATTGCCATCATCCAAGGTCACACGGCCGTGTTCAGCACACCAAGCAGCAAATTCAACACCATCAAAGCCAGGTTTTGCTACATTGCGCACGTCGATAACGAAATAGATGGACGCTTCTGGATTAGAGATAATGAAATCAGGTTCTACTTCTTTGAATCCCTTGTGAAGTTCATAAATCATTTCGCGATAGTAATCACGTTGTTGCTCATACCAGTTATGAAGATCAGCGTGGCTTTCATGAGCCAAGGCACCAAAAATATATTGACCAAGCGTATTAGCACTGAGATTCGCCGTATATTCAGCAACAGATTTTTCATAGCACAACGCATTGTCTGTAATGATGGCGCCAATGCGAAGGCCACAAGCATTCCAAACCTTAGAGGCCGTTTCAAGACTAATACGACGGCCTTCGATACCTGGTACATCCTTATTCGTCAATGTCCAAATACTAGATGTTTCCTTGCCTTTTTCGTAAGCCAATTCACGATAGGCTTCATCGGAAATAATCCATAAATTATATTTTACGCACAAAGATGCATATTCAATCAAAGTTTCCTTGCTGAATAGCTGACCAGTTGGATTATCGTAAGGAATAATCAACAATGCCCCTGGTTTTGTTTCTATAATGCGTTTTTCCACGGTTTCAATGGATGGCAATTCAAATTCGCCATTCTCGTTCAGGCGTCGTTCTACGGTTACCGTTTTACGACCAATGCGATGACCTACCGCATCGTAGTTCGTGTAGGACGGATTAAACATCAATAGAGGACGTTCCTCTTCACCTGCACCGCCACAAACGCCAAGCATGATGATTTCCATCGCCATGGACGCACCATCTGTAACGAGTACATTAAGGCCTGTTGTATCGAAACCTTGGCTACGCAAAATATGCAAGAATGCTTCACGACATTCATCGGTCCCCGTTGTTGGTACATATGGCACGATGCCCGTACTGAAAGGACTATTTGGTCCGCCTAGAGTAAATAGTCGGCGCTGCATGGCGGGATGCATAGGACGCATTACATTACCAATAGAACCATTAACCAAAATAGGTGGGTTCTTTCGCTCTAAAAATTTAATTTGCCCCATGCGGATCCCCGACGGCTTGCGAGCCATCATATACGGGGATAAAACCGGTAGTTCCATACAGAATCCAACTCCTCTAAATAAACGCCTTTCACAAAAATAAGGCTGTAATACGCATACATTGATATATATAGATACATTCTATTATAGTGCTTTTACAAGAGAAAATCTATAGTTTTATCATTATAGCTTACAGCCTTATCAGTTTTTTTACTTATGCGATGAATTAGATGGTAACTTCAATACCAAAGCGGAAGTTGCGACCTTGACCTGGCCACCAATCACCTGCATTACCCCAACGTACGTTAGATTGTTCTGCGTAGTATGTATCAAATAGGTTATTAACGCGACCAAATACAGTCACATTTTCACGCACGCGATAGTTAGCACTGATATCAGTAATCCAATATGTTGTACGAGGGAAGATGTTAGCCGCAGGACCTGGACGGTCGATGACACCGCGAATATCCAAATGAGCATCCCATTTAGCATCATTGTAATCGAGGCCTGCATTGACTGCATGTTTAGGTACATACCCATCGCGATTTGCTTTGCGAGTTGGTGTAGCATCAATATGAGTATATGTATAACCGAGGCGGGCAGATAAATGTTTCGTCAATTGTTTACGCACATCTGCATTGATGCCATATGCTTTTTCTGTATCAAAGTTTTGATATTGAACTGTACCCGTCGCAGGATTTGTTGCCCAACCAATTTTATCTTTTGTACTGCGACTAAAGAAGCTGAGATTGCTATTCCAAGTTTTACCGAATTTATGATGAACACCTAAGCTCCATTCATGACCTGTTTCAGGTTTCAAATTGCGGTTGCCATTTGTGCCATCAAAGAGTTGATATGGTGTAGGAGCCAAGAAGTATTCTTTATACGCTGCATATACATTCGTTTTAGCATTCACATCGTAGCCAACGCTAATGGATGGAGATGTATGTGTACCAAATGCAGAGTGATGGTCAACGCGAACACCTGGAATTACAGTCCATTTTGGAGCAACCTTCCACTCATCTTGTACGAAGTAAGATGTGTTCGTAAGTTTTACACCACCCATATTAAGCACCTTATCTTGACGCCAATCAATACCGCCAACTACGGTATGATCTTTTGCTTTATACGTCACTTGGTCACCAAACGCACGAGTCTTAATATCTGTTAAATAACCATCATATTTAGTTTTATAATGATTATCTAATACGTACAATTGATGGCTCCAACGTTTATTGATGTTATTATTCCAAACAGCACGGAAGGAATCACTTGCTTCTGTACCGTAACGAATGTGATTAAGGGCACCCATATGGTCAGAGTACATCGCATCGCCGCGATATGTATCATAGAATACCTTCACATCATTTTTATCATTAATCTTATTGCCTACCATGAAGGAACCAGTATGGCTGTTGCCATGTTGCGGAATGCGTTTGCCATGACCATCTTTATAGGAACCGATGATATCTTTTTGGTACCCTACACGCCAGTACCAATCCTTTTTGCTACCTTCGTTCAAGAGAGCGTATTGTTCTAAATCATTGCTGCCGCCCATCATGCGAAGCTTAGTTTGAACGCCTTCCTCAGGTTTTGCAGTGATTACGTTCACAACACCACCGATAGCACCAGAACCGTACAATGTAGACCCGGCACCGCGTTGTACTTCGATGCGGTCAATGCTAGACATATCTTTCAAAATCGTCATTGGCGGATTCACACCAGCCGCGCCCATATTGATGCCGTCTACTAAATACAATACCTGTTCAGAACCATTGATACGAAACGCATTAGAATTCGTGTAACCTACGCCACCACCGTACGTATTGATATCTACACCTGGTACAATACGCATCGCTTCATTCATGTTTGTGGCGTGACGTTCGCGGATATCATCGCCTGTGACTACACCTACGCTAGCTGGTACTTGTGAAAGCTGTTGTTCACTACGCGTTGCAGTAACGACAATGGTATGAGAATCTTGTGCATCAGCAGCTAATACGCTAGATGCACTAATTGTGCTACCAAATACAAGAGCTAATCCCACATATAGAGATAAACGTTGTTTCTTTGATACTTTCATAAAACCCTCCACACACATCAAACTATAAATTACATACTATAAATATTTTGTGCCATAGATACCATTGCACGGGTCATAAATTGAGAATAACTCATGACCTGCGAGGAATCTACAAGGTACACACGACGATTGGCGATAGCCTTAACGCCCTGCAAAGCAGGATCAGAGTAAAGTTGTTCTGCCGTTGCTGGCGTAGTACCATCTGATGTATAGGCCACAGAAGGAATAAAAATAATATCAGGGTTAGATTTTATTAAATCCTCTCTCGTCCCATTATCAAAAGGGCCTAAACCTATTTTAGCGGCCGCATTGGTTACCTTCAAGTAGTTACACATATCATCGAAGGTAGACCCCTTGCCGCCTGTTAAGCCAAATTGCGAATAAAACGCCACCAAAGGACGTTCTCCACTATGCTTATTGGCCAATTCTTCTACAGTTTTCAAATCTGCATCCATGCTAGCTATCATGGATTCATCAGATGCATGTAATAGCCCGGCAATCTCATGAATAGTAGCTTTTGCTTCTTGTACCGTAGTAGGCGTTTTATATACATAAACAGGAATCTGCATATTGCGCATTTCCCCAATCGCATCGGGAGATACCCAATTGGGTACTACTACTAAATCTGGCTGTACAGAGAGCATGGACTCAGCAGATGCTTTCACATGTTTCTCTACCTTAGCCGACGCGTCGGGCACATTATTAGGTACCGTACCAACAGCGGCTACGCGGCTTGGATCAACCAAAGATAAAACGATATCCTCTGTGCTAGCAGCAATAGGAACGATGCGCTTAGGTTCAGTCGGCACCGTAACAACAGTGCCGGTACCATCCGTCACCTGATGTGTGGCGCCCGTAGTTCCCAGCTGTTTAGGACCACAGCCGAACACTAGAAGTACCATCATGACTATGGTACATATAATAGATATTCTTTGTTTCATACTAACGACCTTCTATAACACCTTCTAGGGAAATATATAAGGACTGCAAATTCTCTAGCATCTTTGGAGATGCATCCCAGTAGCCACGTTGAGCGGCTTCTAACAAAATTTCCGCAATGCGCTGCAAGGCCCACGGATTTACATCACGCATCCAGTCTTGCACCGTTGTATCTAAAGCATACTTGTTAGCATAACCTTCATAGACCCAATCGGGCACTATATCGCTCGTCGCATCCCAGCCAAAGCTATGGGATACCACATTGGACATATCCGATGCACCTTTGTAACCATGATTCATCATGGCTTGAATGAATTTCGGGTTTTGTGTTTCCCCTTGCACAACGCGGCGCAGCTCATCCGACAAGGACCGCATCACAACGCGACTACGGTCGGTGCTATCCCCCACATAGGCGCGAGGCGCACTGCCCTTTGCAGTCCGCACGGCTGCAATGAGACCACCATGATAGCTATAATAATCGTCTGCACTCAGAATATGCGTTTCTCGATTATCTTCATTTTTAATGGTCACATCCATGGTCGTTAATCGACGTTGGAATAGCCTCATATCCTGAGGAATATCCTTGTGTATATGAAAGCTACTCCACTTGCTATACACTTGCGCAATATCTTCTACGGATTGCCAATTTTTACCTTCTATCAAGGCACCTACACCGGTGCCATAGGCCTGTGGCGGGTCACCGAAGATACGGAGTCGCGCCTTTTTAGTAGCCAACAAAGGATCCTCACCTTGCTCCACGAGCCAATCTACATCATCGTGAATATGCTTTTTCACATAGTTATCTTCTAGTGGTTCATCTAAGTCTGCCACCAGTTCAACAGCCTTATCAAGCCAACTAATAGCAGTAGGCATCATATCTCGAATGAGGCCACTGATGCGACCCATTACGTCGATACGAGGTCGTTGTAATTCTTCTAAAGGAATCACCTCTAGGCCTGAAATGCGACCATTGGACTGCCATTTAGGGCGAACGCCCAATAAATAAAGAAATTCCCCTAAACACTGGCCGTGACTTCTAGAGTTGCTACTAGCCCAGAGAATGATGCCTACCGTTTCAGGGTACCGTTGTTCGTTTAAGATATAGTCAGCAATGACTTGGTCTGCTAAGTCTATCCCTAGCTGATAAGCAATCTTTGTGGGTAGTGCCCGTTCATCGAGGCCATAGAAGTTACGCCCCGTAGGCAATACATCAACTTGACCGCTGGAAGGAGCCCCACCAGGGCCGGGTTCAACATATTTTCCTTGCAAGCCCTGCGAAATGGATGTAATCTCATTCTTTGTTTGTCCTAATTTAGGTATATACTCGCGCACAATGACTGCGGCCAAAGGCGCTAGCCGTTCTGGTACTGTATAATCTGGTGTATTCACCACATACCTTACAAACGCACGCAGTTCGTTCCAAATTTGATCAATGATGTGACTATAACGAATCCCCTCGTCATTTACGTCCCCTGCATGTTGCTCTATATAGGACCAATCATAACCTAATTCTTCGGCTAAGATTTCAAGACCCGATGCAATATCCCCTTGTGGCGTCCGTACAATGGCGGTAATAAATTCCTCTAGCTCTACACCTTCAGGTCCTTGCCCTAAAATGTGCAAGCCATTTCTCATCTGCATATGCTTTAGGTCGCTTAACTTTTCATGAACAGCTGTAATAAGATCGTCCATCTCCATCGTAGCGCCTTGTTCTTCATCGATGAGATGACACGCCATGGCTTTCTCTCGAATCACGTTCTCTATATCCGATACACTCTCAGGATGCTCTTGCTCAAAATGACTATGCTCATCGAGTAAGGCTTCTAGTTCTTCAAACTCATCATAGAGCCCGGCCGTCGTCATCGGTGGCGACAGGTGCCCTACTAAGCAAGCGGAGCTACGCCGCTTAGCTTGGATACCTTCACCAATAATAGTCGTCCAGTACGGGTAAATATTAGGTAACGAGGATATACCAATTTCAGGATAGCAACTAGCACTGAGGCCTGCTCCCTTACCTGGGAGCCATTCTAAGGAGCCATGAGTACCTACATGAATGACTGCATCTGCTTCGAAGACGTTCCGAACCCAGTGGTAGAACGCTAAGTATTGATGAGGTGGTGGCAAACAGGGGTCGTGATAAATGGCAGATACATTTTCTCCAAATCCACGCGGTGGCTGCACCGTAATCCATAGATTCCCATTGGAGAAACCAGGGATAATAACCTCATCATCGTAGACGAATACATCTCCAGGCGCCGCGCCCCAAGACTCGATCATAGACTTTTGCGTATCTGCTGGCAGCGTTTCAAAATACGCTTTGTAATCATCACTACTCAAACGCCCTTCTGCAGAAGCTAAGAGCTCATCAGTGAGCATAGACCTGTCATTCGTCATATGAGATGTGACTATATCCATCAACTCTGCACTCGTTTCTGGCACAGTATCTACGGTATAGCCCTCATCTTGCATACGCTGTAATAGTCGTCGTACCGATTCAGGCGTATCAAGTCCTGCAGCGGACCCAATATTGGAGTTTTTAGGCGGATAGTTATGCAGGATAATAGCTACCTTTCGCTCCGATACTGGAATATGTCGTAATTTAGACCATTTAATGGCCCGCTCTACAATAGCAGCAATGCGTTCTTTTACAGGTAGATACACATAGTGACCACGCTCATCAAAGGTTTGACACGCCACGACGCCACCCTGAATGACGCCATCTAGTTCCGGTTGTGATATAGATAAATTCACGTCCAAAGGCGTCACGCCTTGCGGGTCTGCAGCCCAGGTTTTTTCATCCATGTATATGGTATAGCCCTGAATGATAGGCACATCCTGTAACTTTAATTCCTCCAAAGTTTGCGCCCCTAAGGACTGATAGGAGAATTTACAAGTATTTATGAGCACATCAAAGGGGAATACATCCTTACCAAAGAGATGATTCATGGACAGCTTCATATTCGGAATACCGACGCGAGGATTCGAGCCATACTGTCCATAAAAGATAATCGGGTTGTAACCATGTTTATAAATCTCTTCAAACAAGGCCTGTTGGTAATAAATATCCCCCATAATCCATTCGTCGCGATAGAAATACACCGCGATAGACGGCCAATCCCGATGTCCTTCGGCCTCCATGAACTCATCATAGGTTTCGTAGATATTTCCATCTCGGCCCATGATAGCTTGCCACGGAATGTGGTCAGGTTCCTCCCATTCGGAAATCGGTTTTGTACTGAAAGCACCGTTAATAAGGCGCACATAGTTCATGACGCCACTGGTGCGGCGATAGCTTTCAAGAAATCTCCGTTGATTTTCGTCTATATTACGATAGAGAATATCTGTTTTCTTAGGCTCTACCACATCAATCCAATACTTAGGATGATGTGCATACAGCCAACGCTCTAGACGTTCTAAAAATGGCGAATCTAAGCCAACCCCCATATTCGTTACGAGAACGACATCTGCAGCGCGTAGGCGGCTTTCAAAATCCTCATCCCAAAGGGGCTGTTTTTTCATATTACAGATGTCCACCTCACCCTGTATTAATTCAGGATAGGTGGCAACAGCCTTTTCTATATATTGAATTTGTTTTCCTAAATTAGAAATATACATGAGACGACTCATGATCTACCTCCGCGATACTCGTAAAATACCATCCGCCGTAATAGTATCCATGGCGTAATAACTGCCATTCATTAATTGACATAATTCCTTCGCAAGGTCTAGCTTGATAAAGCCCGTTTCCGTATCAATAACGATGCAATCTACAGGCAAGGTCCCAAGAATACGAGCCCATTGTTTAGCCTCTGCTACGGGATTCTCTAAGTCCCCCGACGTAGCTCGTCCATCGGTGATACATATAATCTGAATGCGTTCTGCCCGATGGGCACGCAACAATCTATCGCACATGGTATAGGCCATGCGTAAACCGTGAGCTAATGGCGTTTTACCACCTGTAGGCATAGAGGCTAATAGTCGCTCTGCCCGCTCTACGCTACGGGTGAACGGCAATAACACCTCTGCCGATTCCTTGCGAAAAGCAATGAGCCCTACTGAGTCACGGTGAATATAGGAATCACGCAAGAGGCTCAAAATAGCGGATTTCGTGGCCTCCATGCGATGCCGTGCCGCCATAGAACCGCTCGCATCCACCACAAAGAGCTGGTATGCACCAATACGTTTTTCTCGAGCTTTACGGCGATAGTCCTGTGGTTTTATCACTATAGATAATCCCTTAGCTTCTTGTTCTAATAGCAGAGACTGCGTAGATTGTGTTTCTTGTTCCACCTTAACAGCAGCTCGCAACCGTTGGTAGGGTGCTGCCGCTCGCAATGTATCGACTAAGGCCAAGTCCTCAAGAGCATGTTCATCTTGATAGGCTCGAATCATGCGGCCTCGAGTATCCTTTGTCTTAGTCATGAGGCGACGACCAGAACCCTTGCGATACTGGCGGTCTACCGTCTTATAAGACTGTAATTTCCAATGAAACATCTGGTTAGCTATACGGGCAACAGTATCCGGCAAGGATACAGAAGATAGCCCGTTAGATACATCAGCATCAGTGCTTCTTGAATCAGAACTATCAGGTTCCTTAGGGTTAGCGTCATTAGTGCCGCTCGTTTCTTCTTGATTAGCGTTGCCGAATACATCTTGATTAGACGCTCCATCTTCGGTATCACTTATATCATTATTGGAATTATCTGATTCATTGGGATTGGATTCATCACCATTAGAATCTTCTCCACCCGAATTACTCGAGTTATCTACATCAGAGTCCTCTGCTATTTCAGTATTCTTCTGCAACTGATTTTGGTCGTTTGTACTACTTCCATTATCCCCTTGTGATGATTGAGATTCTGATGCTTCATCTCGCTTCATACGATGGGGCAAAACATATAAAGCGGCTCGGTCTGCATGGATTGGCTTGCAGTACGAGCTGCCATCAAGAACTGCAAGAGATTTCATAACTTGCAGCAATACGTATTCTGCACCATGCCCTACGGTGCGTGCTTGTAGTGCATAGGATATGGCTAGTGAAAGCATAGCATCCGAAACAGCAATATTCTGAACTCGTTTAGTAGCTATGAGAGATAACATATCTTCAGCTGAAATAACATCTATTGAGCTAGTTTCCCCCTCACATAAGGCATCGTCCAAGTCTGATTGATTATCCCCTGCTATAGATGCTCCACCACATAGGATTTCTTCTCGATTTTGTTGCAACACAGCTATACGAGATTCTAGTGTAGGTGCAGCCATAGATACATGCACATCGACGAGTTCCCACTCCGCATTATCTAGTGTTCTATCTTCATGATTGATAGTCATGATGAGCAGTATTTGACGTCGCTTCGCCTCTACTAATAAGGCATGACGAACCTCAGGTGCCAGAACGTGCCCATCATCGACAACCCAGCATCGAGTACTAGTGTCATCTAAAAGACCTGCGGACATAATCATCTTGCCCTGCTCTAGGGACGCTTCAAAATCGATAGTCTCTTGTAATTGTGAATTTTCTACATAAATGGGTATCAAACGATAGGGAATATGCCACGCTTCGAGGCACTGGCGAAGGATATGACTTTTACCCACACCAGTACCACCAGAAATAACGAGAGTATGAATCTGATTGTTTACAAGGCCTATTTTGAGGGCCTCTTGTACAGATGTTTCCATAGCTAGCCCTCAAGCACAGCCGTTACCACTGTATCAATGCGGTCTTCATCGTGACCTTGCTCCTCAAATGGCAAACGACGTAAACGGTGCTTCAATGCTAATCGTGCTGCTATCTTGAGGTCGTCCACTATGATTTGATGGCGACCGTGAAAGGCTGCGTGTGCACGAGCGGTGTGCATCATCGTAATATCTGGACGATGACCATCAACGCCAACACCAATACTAATGCTTGCAATTTTCAACAATACCTCATCGGTGGGAATGATGCTTGGCAATAATTCACGAGCTTGTAATAAGCGTTCGTGTAATGCTCGTTCTGATTCCGCATAAGACGCTACGAAACTTACTGGGTCGTCGCCAAAGGCAAGGCGGCGCTTGATAACCTCCATCCGTTGTGCTGGATCATGCTCACCATAGACCATGACGGATAAACCGAAACGATCTAGCAGCTGAGGTCTAAGGTCACCCTCTTCGGGATTCATTGTTCCTACGAGGATAAAGCGAGATGGATGAGAGTGGCTCACCCCTTCACGCTCTACCGTATTGACACCCATAGCTGCTACATCAAGTAAAATATCTACAATATGGTCATCTAATAGATTAACCTCATCTACATAGAGAATGTTTTGATGTGCTGCGTACAAAATGCCGGGCTCAAAAGCTTTCACACCGTCCTGTAGTGCTTTTTCTAAATTGATAGACCCTACAACACGGTCCTCTGTAGCATTAATAGGAAGTTCCACAACGGTCATAGCCGTAGCCCCTGTCTCCATAGGGGGTAATAGGTTCGCCAAAGCTCGAACCGCCGTAGATTTAGCAGTACCCTTTTCCCCCTCTATTAACACACCACCGACAGATGGATTTATGGCATTGAGTAACAGGGCCAACTTCATTTCATCTTGACCAACAATAGCAGTAAATGGATATAACATAAGTCTGACCTCATTCGGAATCGCAATACAAGGATGTAGCCCAAAATAAACTTAGTAATATATAAAAATAACTAACTATCTAACCCAAGATACTTATTGCAGGTCTGGATCGATAGACATGTCAGTACTTGCATTAGTCTGTTTATACGCTTGGATATCCGTAGTCCCTTTTGGGAATACAAAGATACGTTGTTGTTTAAAGTATGGATCATCGTAGACCGCTGCCGATAGATGGAATGCGTTTCGTAGATTCTCTGCAGTCAGCACTTCACGAGGCGTTCCTACATCGACTATATAACCATCGCTAACCAAGACGAGCTTAGTACAATATTTAGCAGCTAATTCTAAGTCATGAACGACGATTAGAATCGTTTTCCCTTCGTCACATAGTCTACGACCTTCGTGGAAGATATCGTCAGCGTACACCAAATCGAGCGCCGCCGTCGGTTCATCTAGTAATAGCACCTCTGTTTGTTGTGCCAGTGCCTTGGCTAAAAATACCCGTTGTCGCTCACCACCGCTAAGGTTTTGTACGGAGCGATGTCTCAAGTGATATACGCCCACCTCTTTCATGGCTTTTTCTACGATAGCTTTATCTGTGGGGCCCTCTTGTTGCCACCATTTCAAATAAGGGTAACGCGCTGTCATCACAATATCAATGGCTTCATAATCAAAGGAAACATTTACAGATTGCTGCATATATGCCACATGATAAGCGATATCCTTATCGCTCATGGAGGCAATGCTTTTACCATCCCATAAAACCTGACCACCAGATGCAGGATAGAGGCCACGCAAGGTTTTTAACAACGTCGTTTTACCAGAACCATTAGGTCCAATAATGCCGACAAATTCACCGCTATCAATAGAGAAGGACGCATCCTTTAGAATAGCTGTTTCCCCTAATGTGACAGATAAGGATTGAACATCTAGTTTCATTAGGCCCCTCCTTTATTGCGCAAGCGGTGAAGCAAATATAAAAAGTATGGTGCCCCTAAGAGAGCCGTCATGATACCAACACGAATTTCTATAGGTTGTGCTATAACTCGGCCCAATGTATCACAGAATACGAGAAATAATGCCCCTCCAACAGCTGCCATAGGCAGTAATATGCGATGATCCGGTCCTACCAAGAGGCGGACAATGTGAGGAACCACAAGGCCTACAAAGCCAATAGAACCACTGACACATACAGCAGTAGCTGTAACAACGGATGCAAGGAATAAGAATAGCATACGGTACACCATAACAGGTAAGCCCAATGCCCGTGCCTCTGTGTCACCGAGAACGAGTACATTAAGATGACGACCGAGCATCATCAAAATAACGCTGCCTGTCACGATAGGCCCTACAGCTAGTGCCACATGATCCCAACGACGAAAATCAAGGCCACCGACCATCCAGAATAAGAATTCACGCAACCGGTATTCGTTAATCATCGTCAAAATGCCCGATGTAAAAGCACCAAGTAACATGCTCACAGCTACACCAGCGAGCAATAAGGTCGTCGTATCGAGCTTATTATTGCGCAAGGTTAAAATAATAGTAATGCCAACGGATACAAAGGCGCCAACAAAGGCAAAGGCAGGCATATAAAACATACCAAGAGATGTTACGCCAAGAGCAATGGCGATTACTGCGCCAAGGGATGCCCCTGCGGATACACCCATAATGCCAGGATCCGCTAATGGGTTGGAGAAAACGCCTTGCATAACGGCACCAGCCAAGGCTAATGCACCACCTACAAGGAGACCAATGATGAGACGTGGCATACGGATAAACCATAATACCGCCTCCTGTTCAGCTGTAATCGGAGCTGTAAAATGAACCGGTATCCCCATACCATTTAAAATACTTTGTATGCCACCACCGATAGGAATCATAATCGTTCCTACATGTAGCGCCAATAGGCTTACAATACATAGCAATCCCCCAATTATGGCAATTGCCATGATTTTTTGTTTCTGTTTAGTCATGAGGATTCCTTTCTAACTGAGGATACACAGTATGCATAATAGCAAGCATCGCTTCGCCAATATGCTGATTCATAGTATATAAGTACGCAGCCGGCAAAGGTTTAACGCGATGTTCTTTTATAGCTGGCAGATTTTGAAAGGCCGGATTATCAAGATACCGACTAGCTAAATTCTTATCCATGCCTTTATAGGATGGAATAAAAATATAATCTGGGTCCATAGCCAATACACGCTCATCTCCAAAAGGAGTCCGTGGCGGTAAACCGAGAAGATCAGGTGCATTGTAGATGCTCATATACTTGCACATATCATCAAACAGACTGCCTGTTCCGGTGTACCCATCCATGGATGATACGAAGAGTACGCTTTTGCGTTGATTCAATGGAATAGATGTACCAAGCCGTTTCATCGTTTCTAGTTCACGACGGATTTTCTGCTCGTAAAATTGCCCCTTTTCATCTTCCCCTACAATATGAGCTATGTCCGTCACATTCTTAATGACAGATTCTACCGTAGTACCGGTTGGCACTACAACAGTAGGTATACCCATGTGGCGTAAACCTGCAATAACGTCTGCGCTCGTATAATCAGGTGCTATGACAAGATCTGGCTCTAAGGCAATGATTTTTTCTAATGGATAAGAACTCATAGCAGGTTTAACCAGCTTAGCACGCTTCGCCTCTAAAGAATACTCTTCATAGGTAGATAATGTATTAATACCTACCAAGCGGTCTGGTTCTACAAGGCCTAATAAAATCGTATCCGACGCAGAGGATAATGCTAAAATACGTTTCGGATTCTCTGGCACAGCTACACTAACACCATCATAACTTTCAACATAACGGGTATTTGGAAAAGTCCGCGTTTCATCTTGTGGCCCACATCCGGTTACACCTACAAAAAGGAGTACCATCAGACATATAAGATACACAATGCTCTTGTTCATGATGATACTCCTTGTATAGTTCTAATACAGACTTATAGTAATCTAGAATTTTTGAGTGTAGCTAAGCTGATAGTTGAATGGCTCATCCCAGTATTCCCAATCCCCGTTGGAAATAACATTGTGACGATTCAACAAGTTACGCGCATCGAGTCGTATAGAAGAGTTTTCATTGAACTGATACCCTACATACGCATTCCACGCTACAAGATTTGGATTGATGCCGCCATCGCGGTTCTTCATCCGTTTTGTTACAAAGTTTATACTAGATCCAGCTGTCCAAGTGGAACTATTGTAATGAATGCCCCCTGTAAATTGTAATTTTGGATTAGCTTGTTTCCAATAATCTTTATCGATTTCCATTTGTTTTGGATTCGAATACGCTGCACCCACAGTTACTTTCAAGCGATCTGTTAATTTACGGCCATATTGCGCCTCAACGCCAACATTTCTAAAACGGCCACCATTAACGCGAATCGTCATTTTACCATTGCTATCTGGTTTCCAAGAGAAGAAATTCTTGAAATCCATATAGAATGCAGCCACCTTCCAACTATCTTTATTGGTAATGTGCTTGTAACCCAATTCATAGTTCCAACCTTCTTCAGGTTTTAAATTACGACCGCTAACCGATTGATATTGTCGGTTTACTGTTTTAAATGTATCGCTTAGATTAGGCATGGTGAAAGCTTTGCCTACATTCATATATACAGAAGATTCTTTATTAATACGGTGATTCAATTGGAACTGTGGTGTCAACACATGTTGATTCTTCACAGGGTCCTTAATATCCGTATAACGTAAGCCTAGAATAGTAGTCCATTTTGGATTGATTTGATAGGAATAACTACCATAAAGAGCTAAGCTATGACGATGAGGATTTGCATAGACGGGACCTGATGTAGTGCGGTACGTTTCACGTTTACCCAATACACCGGCAATTAAATAGTCCTTTCCACCTCGGAAATCCCATTCGTGTTGCACATCAAAACCATATTGGCGAGCAATATAGTTACTATCATTAGATGTATAGGATGGAAGACTATGTTTACGATTTTTTCCCTTCAAATCTCGATCATTATAGAAGAGTGTGCCCGTCGTATTTCCATCCTTATAAATCAAGGACGCATTGTTCTTAGAATCATCATATGCATATGTTGTAGAGTGGCGATTGCGATTCGTCGCATTGCTTTCAGTACTCAACTGAGCATAGGCCGACTTACCTTCAAAGCGGCTAAAGTTCAATGTTACCTTGTCGCTCAATTTGCCGCTCATAAATATACCTATGGAATTCCCCTTATCCCGTGCTGTATAGTATTCATACCCACGAGGGTGATCCACGGAATCTGTACGAACTGGTGTAGACGGATCTTGTTTACCAAAGAATCCCCGTTCTATACCAATTAAGAAACGCGGCGTGCCGTAGTTGATTTTATAGGTTTGACTACCCATATTGCCTACCCCAATAGTAGCAGAGCCACCTTCTTTAGTAGGTGTTTTAGTAATGACATTAACAACGCCGCTCATCGCATCAGAACCATATAAAGCAGAAGCAGCGCCTTTCAACACTTCGATACGGGCGATAGAACCTGTTGGAATAGAGCTAAGACCACCCTTACCATTAAGGTTCATCGGTACGCCATTGACGAGAATGAGTGAACCTCGTTCTAATCCACGAATATTGACCCGACTATCCATTGCACCATATTCAAGGCCAGACGCACCATAGGAGAAAGATGTAATACCAGGCACCATGTTCACCGCATCAAAGGCATTTTTAGCACCGCTATTCATGATATCTTTGTCCGTAATAACATCCATCGCTGCCGGCGTATCTAGGTTTAACAATACCATCCGATTAGCTGTTACATTAATGACATGACTTTCAGATGCGCCATTTGCTTCAGTAGATGCTACCGTAGTAGGAGTATCTGTGGTAGCCG
>OAVP01000772.1_pt1 | contig 15640 bp, 16 predicted proteins | sample 1495311 | NCBI WGS metagenome assembly OAVP01 (sample SAMEA2580102, study PRJEB22360) | human gut metagenome | biome: human gut; feature: human-associated habitat; material: faeces | place: Denmark | collected 2008/2010
ACGACCAAAAGGCGTTTGAACCCCGGCAGCCGCTGATAGTGATGCGACTGCCTCGGCCGCTGTCGAGCCGAGCGAGATTCACAAGGTGCCCGGCGTGTTCGACCCGGCCGGTCGAATCGTTTGCGGCGGCAAGGTCGATCGCGCCGCCCGATATATCGCGCCCACCGTACTGTACGGCACGTCGCCAGATGCGCCGGTAATGAAGGAGGAGATTTTCGGGCCGATTCTGCCGATTCTGGTGGTCGAGGATGCCGAGTCCGCAATCCGATTCATCAACAAGCGCTCTCGACCGTTGACCGCGTACGTGTTCTCGCGCGATCACGAGGTGCGGCTGACTTTCGAACGTCAGACCAGTTCCGGTGCTCTTGGATACTCGCTGCCGTTGGGCCATCTGCTTTCCAGCCGACTGCCGTTCGGCGGTGTGGGCGATTCCGGTATCGGCGCCTACCGCGGCAAAGAAGGCTTCCGCACGTTCAGCCACGTCAAAACCGTGGTTACCAAGCCGCAGTTCCCCGACACTCTGCGCCTCGTGTACCCGCCCTTCAATGAAGCCAAGGCCAAACTGTTCAACATCATCGCCAAATTCAGCTAGCGTGATATCGCTCGCTGATATTGGGTGATGGCGTTGTCATAGTGACGTTCGCTGTCCCGGCAGCCACGTCAATCGATTGATTCGTGTACCGGGCCAGATTTTTCTGTCCTGGTATTTGATTTCGAGTCATTTTCTGCTTACCGGGACAAAACTGACGCCGAAAGTATCGTCCGCGTATTACGAAAATGGCGGAATAGTGCGGTTTTGCATGGAAGGGAATTCCAAATATTCCTATATTCGAGGTGTTCAACTGTCCTGGTTTGCGAAAAAGAGCCGAAATCGGCTACCAGGACAGAAAAATCTGGCCCGGTAGCCACGTCAATCGATTGACATGGCCACCGGGACAAAAATATGCGGCAGATGCGACGCTTCTGTTACTTCAGGGCTTTGAAGCCGATGTCGTGGCGGTAGAACAGTCCGCGCAGCTCGAGCTTGTCGATGATCGCGTAGACCTTGTCTTGGGCGGACTTGATGTCCGGGGCGGAGGTTTCGACGAGCAGGACACGGCCGGAGTTGGCAATCAGACCACCCTTGTCGTCGGAGGTGACGCCGGCATAGTAGACATGCGAATTCTCGTCGACCTCGATTTCGGGCACACGGGCACCCTTGATGACATTCTCCGGGTAGCCGTTGGAGGCGATGACCACGCCGAGGGTGGCGTTGGACTCATTCCACGTGAATTCGGGGGTTTCGCCGTTGAGCATGGCGGAGATGCCGGCACCGAGGTCGGAGGTGAGCTTCGGGAGCACGACTTCGGTTTCCGGGTCGCCGAAACGGGCGTTGAATTCGATGACCTTCGGGCCGTCGGCGGTGGCGATCAGGCCGGCGTACAGGATGCCGGTGAACGGCGTGCCTTCCTCGGCCATGCCTTCGACGGTGGGGCGCACGATTTTCTCGATGGCCTCGTCGATCACGGACTGCGGAATCTGCGGCACCGGGCTGTAGGCACCCATGCCGCCGGTGTTCGGGCCCTCGTCGCCGTCATGGGCGCGCTTGTGATCCTGCGAGATCGGCATCGGCCAGAAATCGGTGCCGTTGACGAAACTCATCAGGGAGAACTCCTGACCTTCCAGGAAATCCTCGATGACGACCTTGGCGCCGGCGACGCCGAAGCGGTGGTCGATGAAGATGTCCTCGAGCGCGCGCTGGGCGGTGTGCTCGTCCATGGCCACGGTCACGCCCTTGCCGGCGGCCAGTCCGTCGGCCTTGATGACGATCGGTGCGCCATGCTCGTGCACGTATGCCTGCGCCATCTCCAGGTCGATGAAGGTCTGGTAGTGGGCGGTCGGGATGTTATGACGCTCCATGAGCTGCTTGGCGAAGTTCTTGGAGCCTTCAATCTGGGCGGCGGCCTTGGAGGGGCCGAACGCCTTGATGCCCGCGGCGGCGAAATCGTCCACGATGCCTTCGATCAGCGGGACTTCCGGGCCTACGAATACCCAGTCATAGCCATTATTCTTCACGAATTCGATAAGTGCGGCGTGGTTCGACTGGCTCAGTTGCGTGGTATGGATGCCGTCCTTGAGCATGCCCGGGTTGCCGGGAGCCACGGTGACTTCGTCAATGCTCGGTGCCTTGAGCAGCGTGTAGGCAATGGTGTGCTCACGCGCACCGGAGCCGATAACCAATACTTTCTGACCCATGTTGTTCCTTTCCTGCGGAAAGCGAGTTACTTCAGTACGATTTGCGTGCCGGTGGTGTCGGCAGTGATCTGGCCGAGCACGTAGGCGGGCTCGTTGTTGTCGGCGAGCAGCTTCAGCGCCTCGTCCTTGCGAGCGGGGTCGATGGCCAGCACCATGCCGATGCCCATGTTGAAGATGTTGTACATCTCCTTGTGATCGATGTTGCCAGCCTTCTCCAGCACGTCGAAGATCGGGAGCACAGGCCAGGTGCCGAGCTCGATCTCGGCGGCCAGGCCGTCCGGGATCATGCGCGGGATGTTCTCGATGAAGCCGCCGCCAGTGATGTGGGCCACGCCCTTGACCACGCCCGCCTTGAACAGCGGGGAGAGGGCCTTGACGTAGATCTTGGTGGGGGTGAGCAACACGTCGCCGAGCTTTTCGCCGCCCAGCTCGTCGAGCTTGGTGTCCACGGTGTAGCCAGCCTGCTCGAACAGGGCCTTGCGCACCAGGGAGAAGCCGTTGGAGTGTACGCCAGTGGAGGGCAGGCCGATGAGCACGTCGCCTTCAACGATGGTGGAACCGTCCACGATGGCGGACTTTTCGGCAACGCCGACCGAGAATCCGGCGAGATCGTACTCGTCCTCGTCGTACATGCCCGGCATTTCGGCGGTTTCGCCGCCGACCAGCGCGGAACCGGCCTGTACACAGCCGTCGGCCACACCGGCCACGACCTGCTCAAGCAGTGCCGGGTCGTTCTTGCCGCAGGCGATGTAGTCAAGGAAGAACAACGGCTCGGCTCCCTGGGCGGCGATGTCGTTGACGCACATGGCCACGCAGTCGATGCCGATGGTGTTGTGCTTGTTGGCCAGCTTGGCGACCATGAGCTTGGTGCCCACGCCGTCGGTGCCGGAGATGAGAACCGGCTCCTTGTATCCCAGGGAGGCCAGGTCGAACAGACCGCCGAAACCGCCGATACCGCCAACTACGCCAGGGCGGTTCGTGCGGGCCACGTGCGACTTGATACGCTTGACGACTTCGTACCCGGCTTCGACGCTCACGCCGGCGTTCTCATATGCTTTTGGCATTTGGTTGGCCTTTCTATTTATTTTGGCTCCCCTCTGGAGGGGGGGGCTGTCGGCAAAGCCGACTGAGGGGAGGCAAGCGCCTCTGGTTCAAAGAATTGCTATTGAGTGGATTGGTGGTGAGCTATTCGGCTTCCGGCTGCACGGTGTTGTATTCGTTGCCGATGTACTTGCTCTTGTACAGCGCGAATTCGGGCAGGCGCACGCGGTCTTCGGGCGTGAGGGATTTCAGGAAGTCGGTCTCATAGTCGTCGAGCGCGGTGGGGTAGTCGCCGTTGAAGTAGGCAACGCACAGGCCTCCGTAAGGGGCGTCGGCGTTCAGGCCGATCGATTCGACCAGACCGTTCAGCGACAGGTAGGCCAGCGAGTCGGCACCGATGTATTCGCGGATCTCCTCGACGCTTTTCTCGGCGGCGATGAGTTCCTTGGTGGTGGAGATGTCGATGCCGTAGAAGCACGGGTATTTGAGCGGCGGCGAGCTGATACGCATGTGCACTTCGGCGGCACCGGCCTCGCGCAGCAACTGGACGATGCGCTTGGAGGTGGTGCCGCGCACGATCGAATCGTCGATGACGACCACCCGCTTGCCTTTGACCACGCCGCGCACGGCGGACAGCTTCATGCGCACGCCCTGCTCGCGCAATTCCTGTGTGGGCTGGATGAACGTACGGGCCACGTACTGGTTCTTGATCAGGCCCATCTCGTTGGGCAGCCCGGCGGCCTCCGCATAACCGGATGCGGCGGACAGGGAGGAGTTCGGCACGCCGATGACCATATCGGCCTCGACCGGGGACTCCTGCGCCAGACGCGCGCCCATGCGCTTGCGGGCGGAGTGCACGTTGACGCCGTAGATGTCGGAATCCGGACGGGCGAAGTAGATGTATTCCATCGAGCAGATGGCCAGCTGCGTGTTGTTGGTGTACTGCACGATCCTGTAGCCGTGGTCGTTGACCACCACGATTTCGCCGGGGCGGATGTTGCGTACCAGTTCGGCACCGACCACGTCGAGGGCGCAGGTCTCGGAGGCGAGCACGTAGGCGCCGTTCTTCATCTTGCCGAGGGAGAGCGGACGGAAGCCGTTCGGATCGAGCGCGCCGATCATCGCGTCCTCGGTCATGAGCAGGTAGGCGAAGCCGCCGTGCACGGTGTTGAGCGCTTCCTTGAGCTTGTCCATAAAGGTGCGCTGCAGGGAGCGACGGATGAGGTGCATCAGGACTTCGGTGTCGGAGTTCGAGTGGAAGATCGCGCCCTCGTCCTCCAGCTTGCGGCGCAGCGACGGGCAGTTCGTCAGGTTGCCGTTGTGGCACAGGGCCACGTCGCCGTCGTGGAAGCGGAAGATGAACGGTTGGATGTTGTCCGTGGTGCCCGAGCCGGCCGTGGCGTAGCGCACGTGGCCGATGGCGCGATCGCCCTTGAGTCGTTCGATTTCGCGCTCGTCGCTGAACACCTGGGTGAGCAGGCCGAGTCCGCGATGGCCGGTCAGATGGCCGTTATCGTTGGAGACGATACCGGCGCCCTCCTGACCGCGATGCTGCAGCGCGTGCAGGCCGAAATAGGTGAGTCGGGCGGCGTCAGGGTGGCCCCACACGCCGAAGATGCCACATTCCTCGTGAATGTCTTCGAGTTCAGCCGACAAGCCAAAGCTCCTTTTTCAAACAGGGGATTAACTATCTGTCAACCCTACCAATCGGCGGCTACATCGCGTGTTGTGGGGTGGTAGTGAAACTTGTTGGGGTTCGCGGACGCGGTTTAAGCACCAGATCAGTGGAGTGTGAATAGTTGATTAGTATTTTGGCCTTTCGGCGTATGAATCCGGTGCTTGTTCTTCGGCTTCGTCTCAGTGCCTGAAATGGCTGAAAAACTCGATGGTCTCGGGATCCTGCGACTCGTCCATCACCTCGGCGGGTGTGCCGTTCTCGGCGATGACGCCGTGACGGAGCAGTACGATGCGGTCGGCCGCGTCGTGGGCGAAGCTCATTTCGTGCGTGGCCATGAGGATTGTGGTGCCTTGGGCCTTTAACTCGGCAACCATGTTGAGCACTTCGCCGACCAGCATCGGATCAAGAGCAGATGTGATCTCGTCAAGCAGCAGCAGTTCCGGGTCGGTCATCAGTGCGCGCGCAATCGCCACGCGCTGCTGCTGGCCGCCAGAGAGCTGATCAGGGTAGGCGCTGGCTTTATCGCGCATGCCGATGCGTTCAAGCAGTTCCATAGCGCGGGTTTCGGCGCGATCCTTGCTCCAGTGGTGAACCTTGATTGCGGCAAGGGTCACGTTCCTGAGCACCGACATGTGGGGGAAGAGGTTGAACTGCTGGAACACCACGCCGATACGTGCGCGAATCTTGTCCTGGTCGGCACGCGGGTCGGTGATATCGGTATTGCCCAGCCAAATCTGGCCGTCATCGACCTGTTCAAGCAGGTTGACGCATTTCATCAATGTGGATTTGCCCGAACCGGAAGGCCCCAGCAAAGCCACCACCTCATGTTGGTGAATGTCAAAGGAAATGCCACGCAGCACCTGCGTGTTTCCAAAGGATTTGCGCACGTCATCAAGACGCAGCACCGTCTTGTTGCTCACGGGGGAGTCACTCGCCTCGGTGTTGATATTGGTTATTCCGCTCATACCGTTCCTCCGCTGAGTTCGCGTTTACGCAGACGTTCCGTGTACCAGTCGTTCAGCAGGATGAACGGCACGCTCATCAGGATGAACAGCAGGCTGGCGACCACATACGGCGTGAAGTTGTAGGTGCTGGCCACGTCGATCTGTGCGGCGCGCACGGCATCCACCGCACCCAGCACGGAAATCAGGCCGACGTCCTTTTGCATGGAGATGAAGTCATTCATCAGTGCGGGCGCCACTTTGCGCAATGCCTGAGGAATGACGATCAGTCGGGTCGTCTGGCCGGAGGTCAGGCCCAACGAGCGGGCCGAGGCTCGCTGAGAAGGATGTACGTCGTTAAAACCGGCACGCAGCACCTCGGAGACGTAGGCGCTGTATCCCATTACCACTGCAATGGTGCCGAGTACCGAGGGATCGATACGGCCGAACAAGCCTAGGCCGGGAATGCCGAAACCGATTAGATACAGCACGACGATAATAGGCACGCCGCGCATCACAGTCGTGTAGATCAATGCCAGGATACGCAGCGGGAACAGAATAGGGGAGCGGCTGGTGCGCACCAATGCGATCAGCGTGCTGAGAATCGCCACGCCTACCACTGCGACGAGCAGAACGCGGATGTTGAGCCATAGGCCGTCAAGCACATGGGGAAACGATTTGACGAAGTATTCGCCGGAGAAGAAGGTCTCCTTGACTCGTGGCCAGCCGGGGGAGAGCTTCAGGCCGATGACGATGACCACAACGAACACAATGGTGCTGATCAGACTGGTAATCGTCGATTGAATTTGCTGATGAACACGATATTGGCGTCGTTTGAGCTCGACCTGACTTACCTCGTGTCCGTCAGGGGCATTGTGCTGCCTGGTTTCGGTTGGTGCTGCGGTCATGTGATGAATGTCGCTCGCTTCCTGAATGCCGGAATGGCCGGGTGTCACAGGAAAATTTCCGCAGCGCCCGGCCAAGGTGTTGTGACCTTATGATGTGAGCCTACCCCACTTACTTCTTCAGTTCGGTCAGGTCGGTGGTGTACTCGGCCAGCCACTTGTCCTGAAGCTTCTTGATGGTGCCGTCGGCGTTCAGGTCATCCACTGCCTTGGTCACGGCTGCAGTTAGCTTGGAATCCTTCGGCAGCACGATGCCCATGCCGCTCTTGTCTTCGGAGTCAGGCAGACGGCCGAGCACTTTGGCGTCCTTGACCTGCTCGGACTGCACCATGTACACGCATTCCACGGTGCTGGTGACCAGTGCGTCGATTTGACCGGCGTCAAGTGCCTGAGCCAGTGCGGCATCATCATTGAACGTCTGGATGTCGTCCTTGATGTTCGCCTTGGCGTAGTCATAGGCAAGGGTGCCGACCATGACGCCCACGGTCGCATTCTTCAGATCGGATACCTTGGTGGCGTTGGCGAACTTGCTGTCTTTCTTGACCACGACGGACTGGCTGTCGTTGTAGTAGCTGGACGAGAAGTCAACGGCCTTCTTGCGCTCGTCGGTGATGCCGAACTGCTGGATGTTGAGATCCCAGTCCTTGGCGCCGGGAGCGATGGCGGTGTCGAATGCGGTGTGGGTCCACACCACGTCGCTCTTCTTGAAACCGAGCTTGTCGGCCACTGCGTAGGCGACGGCCGCCTCGTAGCCCTCACCGCTTTCCGGCTTGTCGTTCATAACCCACGGCTCGTAGGCCGGCTGTCCGGTGGCGATGGTCAGCTTGCCCGGCTTGTACGTCTGCTGGGTGATGTCGTTCGAATCGGCGGAATTGGATGCGGTGGACTGGCCGGAACCGCAGGCTGCGGTGAACGACAGAGCCAGGATGCTGGCGGTGGCCGCAATGGTACGGACGATGTGTTGCTTATTGAACATGGGCTTCCTCTCCTCAAGTGTTCGTCATGCACACGGTTCAAAGCCGTGCTTGATGCATGCGCGCCAATTGTATGGCTATTGGGTTACTACAAAACCGCGATATTCTCGGATGCTGGTTATCTCCATTGCTTATGGCCGGCTAGAGCCGCGCAATCTGGCGCGTAAGCGAACGGATATCTCATATTGGCGCAGAGCGAAATGGCGTTCACTGTTCGAGTGTGAAGCCGTCGAATACGAATCCCGGACTGACCACACAGGAGACCAGCGCATCGCCCTGGCCTGGCACTGTGCGCTGCCAGACGCCAGCCGGTACGACCGCATGTCCCGATACGGTTACGTCGGCCTGATCGGTGGTGATGCCGGAACCCAGGGTGATTACGGTTCGCTTGGATTCTTCGGATTCCGGAGTCTCGCCGCTGCCGCCGAGTTCCAGCTTGACCGATGCCGGGCCATGCCACAGCCAGACCTCATCCGCATCGACCTTATGCCAGGTGCTGGCATCTCCCTCGGGCAGCAGGAAGTAAATCAGTGACGATAGCGGTCGGCTTGAGGCCTCATCCGTGTGCGGGGATTGCCAGTCACGCGTGTACCAGCCGCCTTCGGGGTGGGCTTCCAGTCCAAGGCGTTCCACTATGGACCGGGCGTATGGACTCATGTCTCGCAAAGCGACGCTCATAATGAGATCTCCTGTTCTTGACGGGTTTGCTGGTTTTTGGCTTCTTGATATCGGGTCAGGTCAGGTCAGCGGTGTCACCAGGCGTTGTTGTAGGCTTCGCGCCCGGATATCACCGTGGCTCGGTTCGTGCCTGCGCCGTGCTTCACCAGTGTTTCCAGCGTTTCTTCGATGCCGGCCGGAGATGATGTGTCGACGGGGATGTCGAAGAACGCGAAATCAGCCAATGCGCCCGCGTTGATTTGTCCAATGCGGTTGCGGCCCACGTGCATGCCCATGGAGGCGGCGCCGCCCAGCGTCATCATACGAATCAGGCGATGTGTCAGATCGTCGCTGGCATAGCCTTGTTCGCGGGCCAGGCCGTAAAGCATCGACACGTCATCGAGCAGATCGAGGGTCGGCGTGCTGGAGAGCGAATCGGTGCCCACGCTTACCAGATTGCCTTCCTCGAGGTATTCGCGCACCGGTGCATCTTTGCCGGTGTTGGTAATGCGATTCGATCGGGGGCACAAGGCCACGCCCACGCCGCGCTGACGTAGAATACGCCGATCCTCGCCATTGGCCCACACGCCGTGTGCAATGTGCACATCCGGGCCAAGCGAGCCAAGCTGATCGACGAACTGGATGGCGGAGGCACCTTTGCCCACGTCCTTGAGCTGCCGGTAGCTTTCCCAATCGTGGTCACGCCAGTCGGACGCCGAATAAGTGGTGAGTACCGGCGGATAAGTGCCGGCCTCGAGCGGGGTCTCCGCCAGATGGATATGCAGTCGCATGTTCAGCTGACGAGCAATGTCTGGAAGATCAACGAACGGTTCGGACTCCAGCGTATACGGAGCATGCGGGCTGATGCCGAGGTTCGGCAGCTGCTCCTCGTTCATCCGGCGCAACTGCCGGATGAGCTCGGTGCGGCCCTTTTCCATCCATTCGTCGTTGTGCCAGCCCATTACCTCCCAATAAGCGATGCCGTGCATGCCCTGCGAAGCCAGCGCGCCGGCGGCGTCCAAATCGGTGACGATGTCTGCGGCGGCCGTCGTTCCCGATTCGACCATCTGGCGAGCACCGTCCTCGGCCCACTGCTTCCATGGCTGGGTCTTCTGCGCCTCGGCGTACACCTCGTTGAATGCCAGTTCCCAGGCGCGGAACCGATCGTAGGTGCCTTGCCCGACCTGCACCATGCCGCTGTACTGCAGATGAGTGTGCGCGTTGACCAATCCGGGGGTGAGCACCCCATCCCAATGCCGTTCACGGATGGTGCCGTGAGACGTCATTTCCTGCTTCAGCGCCTCCAGCACCCAGCGGCGTTTACCTACATGAACCACGCGGTCGCCATGTATGGCAACTGCGCCATCGATGATGACGGGGCCCGTCACGGGGATGATGAGTTTGGCGGAATACAGTGTCACATCATCGATAAGCTCGGTATCGACGGTCGGCCAGGTGTTGTCGGTCATATTCTCCTCGCTGCGTTGTGTTCGGTGCCGTGTCTATGGCTATCGGTCGGCGTTCTCTCGGTCGTTTTCCGCGAATCTGGTCAGTCGCCAATCGTAGCCGTTGTCCTCCACGGCATGGCTGGCTCGGTATCCGCGCGCCTTGAGCGCGCTGGCGGCGATGCGCTGGTCGGTCGCTGCGTCAAGTCTGATAAGCGTGTGATCCAGTGTGCCTCGATGTTCCAGAAGATATGCGACGGCGCTGGCCTGTACGGCGAAGCTCAGATCCATGATCTCGATTGGATTGCCGCCTCCCACCGTGTAGTTCACGCCATCGCCGTCGGCGATTAGCGTGAGCGTTGGTCCGTCGGGAACAATGAGTTGCGCGGTGTCCCTGTTGACCTGTGGGGTGAAGTCGCTTACCTCGTCCAAGGCGATTTCGTTGGCGATGCCGCCGATCACTGCGAGCGCCGCGCCCTCGTGCATTGCGCGCATGTGCTCAAGTGTGACTGTATGTCTCACGCCAGTGGCGGACACCACCATATCCGCGCAAGGGAGTGCCTCGTCAATGTCTTGTGCGGCGAAGCCGTCGAACACCGCTTTGAGTGAAGCCACTGGATCGATATCGCAGATGGTGACTTCGGCTCCAAGCGCGCGAATACGCCGTGCGAAGCCTTGGCCGACCGGGCCGTAGCCGATGACGGTGACGTTCTTACCGTCGAATGCATGCTCGCCGAGAATGCGCTGCATGGTGGTCACGCATGTCTCCCCAGTGCCGTGGGCGTTGTCGAATCCGGTTTTCAGCACACTGTCGTTAACGGCTACGACCGGGTAGGTGAGGGCTCCCGCTTCCTGCATCTGCTGGAACGCGCGTACGCCACTGGTCGTTTCCTCGGCCACTCCAATGAGATTCGCCGCGAGCTCGGGGCGTTCGAGCGAGGCGAGACGGGCGAAGCTGGCACCATCGTCGATGATGATGTTCGGCTGTATCCTGTCCAGCAGGCGCAGGGCTGCCTCGTGCGCCTGTTCCGCGGTCCAGGCTCGGCTGGATTTGACCGTGATTCCTTCTCGGCGCAGCTGTTCCGCCACTCGGGGATCCGTGGAATCCGGGCCGCAATATACGCCGACGATTGCGCCGGCGGCCTTAAGCTTGCGCAGCAGAATCGCGGTTTTTGGCTCCAGTATCAGGCAGACGGCAATACGAATGCCTGAGAAATCGACGCGGGTGGTGAGGTCATCCATGGTGTCGCGTAATACCGGCATGTGCTGTTCCGCGTACTCCATTGCCTCCAGCCCACTTGCCGTGCGCATGTCGGCAATGGAATCAATGCTTTGTGTGCCGTCACAGAGGAATTCCTCGCTGTGCCCGTCGGTCATCGTGGCATCTTCGACGGTCATGCCCCATTGCTGGGCCTGAGACTTGATTTCGGCATGCTTCTGCGGCTCCGGAATCGCGAGGCGGGCTCCTGCCAGTGATCGATTCGTTTTCTGGGATCGGGCTGCCGCCCACGCCGCAAAATCGCTGTCTGCCGTAATGCTTTTCTTCATATTCCCATGGTACGCATGCATGCCGCTGTGCGTGTGGTGTGGGTGAAGAGCATGCTTGGGCGCGTTGCGTGCGTCGACTTCGGCAGCTTCGAACAGACATGTTGTATCGAACAAATGTTCGACCGTATTGATATGCTGGTCGGGCCGGCGGTGGTAAGGAGGTGATGGCGATGGGCAGCGGAACGGTATCGACGCAACGCGAGCATACCTATATTGCCATTGATCTCAAGTCCTTCTATGCCTCGGTGGAGTGCGCGGCGCGCGGACTCGACCCGTTGACCACGCATCTGGTGGTGGCCGATGAAACCCGCACCGATAAGACAATATGTTTGGCGGTCTCACCCTCGCTGAAGAACTATGGCATTCCCGGTCGTGCGCGGCTATTCGAGGTAAAACAGCGCCTGAATGGAGTCAACATCGAGCGCGCGGTCCATGCTCCCGGCGGCCGATTAATCGGGGAGTCGTGCGATGTGCGCGACCTGGAACGCTCGCCGAGACTCAAAGCCTCGATGGTCATCGCCAAGCCGCGCATGGCGCACTATTTGGAGGTCAGCGGGCAGGTATATGGCATCTACCTCAAATACGCCGCACCCGAGCACATCCATGTCTATTCGATCGACGAGGTGTTCATCGACGTCACGCCATATCTGCGCTCGCTGGGTATGGGGCCGCATGCCATGGCGCGAACCATCGTGCGCGAAATTCTCGATGAAACCGGCATCACCGCCACTGCCGGCATCGGCTCCAACATGTATCTGGCCAAAGTCGCCATGGATATCGTCGCCAAGCACATGCCCGCCGACAAGGACGGCGTGCGCGTGGCCGAACTGAATGAAATGTCATATCGTCGGCTGCTCTGGAGCCATCGTCCGCTCACCGATTTTTGGCGGGTTGGGCGCGGCTATGCCAGGAAACTTGAGCACGCCGGTCTGATGACCATGGGCGATATCGCCCGATGCTCGGTGGGTCGTGCTTCGGATTACTACAACGAAGACCTGCTGTATCGCATGTTCGGTGTCAATGCCGAACTGCTCATCGACCATGCGTGGGGCTGGGAGCCGTGCGAAATCGCGGATATCCGATCCTATGAGCCAGGTGCGCACAGCATCAGCAGCGGGCAGGTGCTCACCGGGCCCGCCGATTGGCATACGGCTCGGCTGATCGCCAAGGAGATGGCCGATGCGCTCGCCCTCGATTTGGTCGATAAAAGCGTGCTGACGAACCGACTGACACTGGCGGTCGGCTATGACATTGGCAGTCTCGATGCCTCGAAGCTTGATTCATGCGCAGACCGGGCGATGAGGCGTGCCGCCGAACGCGCGGCAAAGACCTATCAAGGGCCGGTGACCGTTGACCGTTTCGGTCGTCGGGTGCCTAAGTCGGCCGTGGGGTCGATTGGATTGGGTGATTTTACATCGTCTGCCGCACGTATTCGCGAGGCGATGACCATGCTGTACGAGCGTATTGTGGATGCGCGGTTGCTGGTGCGTCGACTCACGGTTGTTGCCGATGATGTGGCCACGCCCAAAGAACTGGCGGCGGGCAAACGCTATGAGCAGCTTGATTTGTTCGGTGATGATGGCGATATGCGATATGACTGTGATAGCACGGAATCCGGTGGCGACGGAAGCGGGCGTATGCCGGCTTGTGGGGACGATGCCGCCGCACAGACGTTGGCTCGAGAGCACGACATCCAGCGCGCACTGCTGGATGTGAAACGTAAATTCGGCCGCAACGCCGTCATCAAAGCCATGGATATGGAAGATGGCGCCACCGGTCAGGACCGCAACCGTCAGATCGGAGGCCATCGCGCATGACCCTGCAAGAAACCCATGCATACGACGACATCATCAACCTGCCACACCACCAATCACGCAAGCATCCGCATATGTCTCGTCACCAGCGGGCCGCCCAGTTCATGCCGTTCGCGGCCTTGACCGGATACAACCAGGTCATTGAGCAAACAGCAAAAAACGCCGAAACCGCCATCGCCCAGGCCGAGGCCCAAGGCGATACCGATTTCGGCGCTTAACAATCGCTCCCGTTGGAGGAAGTCTCAGATTCGTCAGCCCACGTGGCGCGAGAACCGGCCGACAGCGGCTGACCCTTGCGATACTTGCCGGTCAGCAGACCCTGCGCGAGTGGGGAGAACGTGGTGATACCAATGCCGAGCTTGCGGCAGGTGCCCATGATCTCATGCTCGATATAGCGATCCTGCAGGTTGTACTGCGGCTGAACCACGGTGATCGGGTACAGGTTGTAGCGGTCGATAATGCGCTGGGCTTCCTCGAGGCGAGCCGAACCCCACTCTTCGGAAACGCCGTAATACAGCACCTTGCCCTGGGCGACCAAGTCTCTCATACTGCTTCAGCGTCTCGCCGAGGAAGCGTTCGGCCGCGCCGCCCGAATAAGCGTCTGCGCAGTCGAAGAAGGTGACGCCGGAATCGTAGGCGAGCTTCACGGTCTACTTGGCCATATCCTCGGCCGCTATGCCCTTGAGATCCGTGACCCAGCTGCCCAGCGCGACCTCACTGATCCTCAGTCCCGACTTGCCAACATTGCGATACTGCATATGTGCTCCTTACTGACCAATCGCCACCGCCGTCTTTCCATAGCCAGTCGTGAGCGTTAACAATTCTTATTGAGGCAGCTCAACCCCGCTTGGACGCAAATTGGTGGCTACTGCGACACGCCGGTTGTAGTCCCGTGACCAACTTGCCGCAATCAGTAACTGCTAATATATGAGTAATTATTGGCTTTTTAGGCATAAATTGCTAATATATTAGTATGTTTTCTTTGTTGGATGAGCCTATGCCTGGGGATGTTTCGGCCGCTATTGCCGAACGCATGGTTGCCAGACGCAAAGAGCATAAGTTGTCGCAAACGGCTCTGGCTAGAAAATCCGGTGTGAGTCTTGGCTCAATCAGACGGTTCGAGCAGCAGCACGAAATCTCATTGACGGCGCTCATCAATATCGCGTTTGTGCTGAGTTGCGAGCAGGATTTTGAGACACTGTTTTCACAGCCGTACTATGCAACTATCGATGATGTCATTGCTGCGCGGGAGAGGGAAGCGCGATGAGCGAGACAGTGCCGTTGGATTTATCGGTTGATCGGGTACGGGTGTTTTTGGATGGTGAAATTGTTGGCTCGCTGACACTGTCGCCGGCAAAAACAGTGGCGTTCTCGTACGAAAGCTCGTGGTTGTCCAGTGGATTCAGCATAAGTCCGCTGAGTCTGCCATTACGTGAGGGGGTCTTTGTCGCCAAAAGAGATCCACTGCATGGTTTGTTTGGGGTGTTCGATGACAGTATGCCAGACGGGTGGGGGCGTTTGCTCACGGATCGTCTTCTGCGCCAGAGAGGAATAGACCCTTACTCTATCGGAACCTTGACGAGGCTGTCCATTGTGGGATCAAGCGGTATGGGAGCCTTGGAATATGAACCAGCAGCGGTTATTGAAAATAGCGTTGCAGCTACTGACTTGGACGATATAGCGAGAGAGTGCGCGAATCTTCTGGAAACTGATTTTTCTGAGGATTTGGATCAGCTTTTTGCCCTTGGTGGCTCGTCCGGTGGCGCGCGGCCGAAAATTCTGACTGAGGTTGATGGAGAAGAATGGATTATCAAATTCCCCTCATCCGTAGACTCGGCGAATATCGGAGAACAGGAGTATCAAATTTCTGTACTTGCGCGCGAGTGCGGCATTGATATGCCGGAAACTCGTTTGTTCGCATCAGCGCAATGTTCTGGATATTTTGGTGTCCGGCGGTTTGACCGTACACGGGATGACGATGGCACCGAACATAAGGTGCATATGATTTCCGCCGGCGGATTGCTGGAAACGTCGCATCGTATTCCCAATTTGGATTACGGACTATTGATGCGGCTGACTATGCGTGTGTGCAACAGCGCAGAGGAGTGCGAGCGGTTGTACCGTCTCATGTGCTTTAACGTGTTCATCGGAAACCGCGACGATCATGCGAAGAATTTCTCTTATCTCTATGATCGTTCTCGCCAAGCGTGGAGATTGTCGCCTGGATATGATTTAACGGAAAACCCTGGAATCAACGGCGAGCACACTACTTCGGTGAACGGAAAGGGGAAGAACATCACTGTTGCGGATTTGACTGGTGTCGGTGTGAAGGCTGGTATTTCGCGGGCGCGCTGTATTGCTATTGCCAATGAGATGCAAGATAGGATTCGTGATGCTGGGTT
>OAVP01000776.1_pt1 | contig 15570 bp, 9 predicted proteins | sample 1495311 | NCBI WGS metagenome assembly OAVP01 (sample SAMEA2580102, study PRJEB22360) | human gut metagenome | biome: human gut; feature: human-associated habitat; material: faeces | place: Denmark | collected 2008/2010
AACACCGCTGGGAAAAGGCCTGGAACCGCCGGCTGCCATATATGGCAGGGTCAGGCCGGTAAGCGGAATGACGAGCGTGATGCCGCCGACCACGGTGAATACCTGGAAAGCCATGGTGAACACCAGTCCGGAAGCAAGCAGCTTGCCGAAACCGTCCTTGATTTTCATAGCGACGATGAAGCCGGAAGCGATGATGATCAGATAGAGCATCAGAATAGCCATGACGCCCACCAGGCCGAGCTCCTCGCCGAGGGAGGCGTAGATGAAATCGGAGTTGGCGAAGGTGACCAGAGATGGATGTCCCTGGCCCAGACCGGTACCGATCATGCCGCCGGATGCCAGGCCGAAAATGCCGGTGACCAGCTGCCAAGAGCCGCCGGGGGACTTGGTGTACTGTTCGTTGCTGAACGGGTGCAGCCATGCATCGACTCTCGAACCCACATGGCTGAACATGCTTGCGGCCAGCATCGCACCTGCGGCAAAGGTGATCAGACCGATGACGATCCAGCTTTTGCGGCCTGTGGACGTGTACAGCATGGCCACGAACATGGCGAAGAACATGAGCGAGGTACCCAGATCGTGTTGCACGACGAGCACTCCCATCGAGGCGATCCACACCACGATGATAGGGCCTAAGTCCTTGATGCGGGGCAGCTGCAATCCCAGCACCTTTTTGCCGCCGACAGCCAGCTGATCGCGATGATCGAAGAGATAGGCGGCAAAAAAGAACGCGAGAAAAAGTTTGGCGAATTCACCGGGCTGGAAGCTGCCGAGGCCTGGAATGCGCACCCAGATACGAGCGCCGTTGATCTCTGTGCCGATAACCGGCAGCATGGGGGAAAGCAACAGTATCAGACCCACCACCATCGACACGTAGGAAAAGCGCCTGAGAACGCGGTAATCTCGCAGGAAGACGATGATCAGCGTCGAAAGCACCAAAGCAACGTGCAGCCATATGATCTGGCGCTTGGCGATATCCCATCCCTCGCTCTGATCGATGCGGGCGATCATCGTGATGCCGGTGGCGGTGAGCAGCAGTACGCACGGCATGATGGATTGGCTGGCATACGGCTGGAAGCGGGCGGTCAGCCCACAGAACACGAGGAACAGTGCGGCCGCCGCGCACAACATGATGGCGTATTGCACGGGGAATGCGCCGGTGGTGCGCTGGAACATCTGGATGAACGCCAGCGCGCTGATAGCCACGGCAAGCAGGAGCAGCGCAATTTGGCGGAAACGGGTAGCGATCATTGCGATCCTCCCGTGGTGGCGTCGTCGGCTGCCCCAATGCCGGACTCGGACTTGTTGGTATTGCCGGAAGTGGACGAGTTGGATGAGCCTGACGAGTTGCTGGATGTGGACTTCTTGGCCTGCTCGCTCTCCTGCTGCTTCTTGAACTTGTTCATTTCGCTACGAATAATGCCCACATGCGATTGGGCCTCGTCCAAGGAGCCCACCGAAATACCCCGATTGAGCTGATCGCGCCAAGTCTGCGGCAGATTCGACACGGTAATCGAGGTGCTGGAAACCTCATGAGACAGCGCCAAGCCGAACAGATTAGTAGGTACGCCTTGGTAAATAGCCACTTTGCCGTTGCTGTTGCCGACGTAATACCGGGTCTGGCTCCACATGTACGTGCCGGTGCCGGCACCGAACAGCACCGCCACAGCCAGAAGAATGGTGATGACTATGGCCAATCGGTTCCGCTGATGCTTGGCACGTGTGGCTTTCTTCTGCTCCACGTGCTCGTCCCTGATGGCCTTGGCCACCTCGGGATCGTTCGGGTCCGCGGAAAGACGGCCGTCAGGCTTTTGCACTACCGGAATTTCGCCAGTATCCGGGTTATCGCGCTCGCCGGTCTCCTCGCGGACGGCGGAGGGCTGCACCACACGGGTGGTGGATGGCTCCGCGCTGGCTGGCGCTGCATCGTTATGTTGCGTGTCCGCTGGCTGCATCAGTGCCGCAGCGCGTTTGGCGGGCGAATGATCGTCCCTCAGCGCAGGGGCGGTGGCCACCGGTTCGTTGACGATATCGGCAATCGGCTCCAGGCTGCGGCTGGCTGCGCCGCCCACCAGCGGGGTCTGATGTGGCAGATCGAAGGCGTCGGCATCCAAAGCCAGCGTGGCGTCCGCAATCACGGCGGTGACGTTGTCGGTGCTGCCGGCGCGTAGGGCCATCTGCACCAAGCGTTGCGCGCATTCGCCTTGATCGGCCAATGCGGTCATCGTCTCTTTGATGGTGGAGTCTTCCAGTACACCGCACAGGCCGTCGGAGCACAGCAGCCAGCGATCCGCGGGGTGGGCCTTGCGAATAGAGATGTCCGGGTGCGGGTCGATGTCGAAATCACCGAGCACGCGCATAACGACATTGCGTTGCGGATGGTTCTTGGCCTCCGCAGGTGTGATGCGGCCGGTGTCGATCAGGTGCTGAACATAGCTGTGATCGCAGGTAATGCGGCTCAGGTGGCCGTCACGCAGCAGGTATGCGCGGGAATCGCCGATATGCGCCAATACCCAGTAGCCGGCGACCAATGCCACTGCAGTGACGGTGGTGCCCATGCCGGCGAGCTTGCGTTCGCGTTTGGCTTTGCCGACGATGGCGTCATGCGCGGCCATAACGGAGGTTTCCATCATGCGGGAGATGACCTCGACATCACCGCCGGTATCGTCCTGCTCAATATGAGCCAGAGACCGGATGGCGATGGAAGATGCCGTGTCGCCGCCGGCATGACCGCCCATACCATCGCAAATGGCGATCAGATGCTCGCCGGCGAAGGAGGAATCCTGATTGTTCGCACGCACGGTGCCCACGTCGGACACAGTGGTGGAATACAGGAACAGCGGTTGTGAAGCGGCGGAATTAGGCATGCGGCTACCTCAGTTCAAAGGTTGTGGCGCCGATGCGCACGGGGACGCGAGCGGGCAGAATGGTGGGCTGGCTGATGCGCTGCTGATTGACCACGGTGCCGTTGGTGGAGTTCAGATCTTCAATAGCCCACTGGCCGGAACTGGGATCGCGATAGACGCGGGCGTGGTGGGAAGACACGAATTCGTCGTCTAAGACCACGGTATTTGACGCGGCGCGGCCCAAGCCGATTTCGGCTCCGGTGAGTGGCACGGAACTGCCGGCCAGCGGGCCGTCAATAATCACCAGCAAAGTGGGGTTGACGTTTCCGGAGGCAACCGGCGCGCTGGACGAAGTGGCACGGGAGACCGGTGCTTGTGGCGCCTCGGCCTTCTCCTTGTGCATCTCTCGTTCGCGGCGACGGCGAGAACGAGACGGGCGCGGGCTGAACGTCTCGATGTCTTTGTGCAACGAACGTACCGCCAGCCATATGAAAACCCACAGTAGGATGAGGAATCCATACTTGAGCAGGGCGAATGTCAGTTCGGTCATAGATAGATGACTTTCGGGCGGGGCGCTCGACTACTCCTGCGCTTGCGCGGAGGCCCAGTACAGGATGCGCGTGCGGCCGATGGTGATGGTGTTGCCGTCGAGCAGCGTGGCGGCGGGAACCTGATGGCCTTCCACGTATGTGCCGTTGGTGGAACCAAGATCGCGCGCGATTACGCCGTTGTCCGTGATGTCGATTTCCAGATGCTTGCGGGAGATGCCCGGATCATCGATGACGATGTCGCAGCCGGAGCCGCGGCCGATCATCGTCTTGTCTTTGGTGAGCAGGTACTGGTTGCCGTTGACCTCGAGCACGGGGCTGTCTTCGGTCTGGGTGTCTGTGGTGACAGGCACGGCGTTGCCCTGCACGGATTCGGAGGCGAGGTTGAAATTGCCCTTGGACAGATCCAGGTCTTCTTCAAAGATCACTACGACCGGGCCCACGAAGGCATAATGCTGGCTCTTGGCGTACTCGGTGAGGTTGTCGGCAAGCTCGTTGGCCAAAGTTTCGCTGCCCCATGCTTCGATGCGGTCGAAGTCCGGAGTGCTCAGCTTAAAACGGTATTCATTCGGGGCCACCGTGCGGTCACGGCCCACAGGCATGGCTTCGGCATCAATTTCACGCTCCAGCGCACTGGAGAGGTCGACAGGCTGCAGGTCTTTGGAGCCGAATTTGGCGAATACTCCGTTGACTGCACCCTCCACGCTTTTTTCAAAACGGTCGAGAACGCTCATAGTCCTCCCTTTCTAATCTTCACCTATCCTACGCGGCTGTAGGAATATGGGGGGTAAAAACAGGCCCGTTTGCCGGCGATGAGTGCAAAATTTCCAAAAAATAGACAGGAAAAGAGGGCGTGATGTGTCGTTTGGCACATCTCAGTGGGGTGGAACAGCCAGTTTGTGGCGGGTGCGCCCCACTACTGGCCTCTCAGCGGTGCAAAATATCCAGATGCTGGCGGTTTTGCCCTGCTGGGGAGCTGCCAGTGGGGCAAAACCACCAGTTCGTGGTGTATTGGCTTCGCTGAAAGCGTCTCAGTGGGGCAAATCTTCCAGTATCTGGTAAGACGTCTCCACTGAGGGCTTGCTGGTGGGGTCAACTTGCCATGTACTGGCAGAATCGCCCCACTGAGTATGTTTCAGTGGGGCGGAACAGCCAGTTCATGGCGGTTTTGCCCCACTGGAGGGGATTAGGACAGCGCCTCGCGTAGGAAGTCGCGCTGGAGCGTGAGCAGATTCTCGGCCACCGTTTCGTCGTTGGTCATATGGGTGATGCCCGTCAGCGGCAGGAAGGTATGCGGACGGCCTGCTGCCATCAAGGCTTGCGAGAGACGCAGGCTGTGGGCGATGGTGACGTTGTCGTCGGCAAAGCCGTGGATGAGCATCAGTGGGCGTGTGAGCTTCGGCGCGTCCTGAACGATGCCGTTGCGGTAATACACGTCCGGGTCGAGGCCCAGATAACGCTCGGTGTAGTGCGTGTCGTACAGCGTCCAGTCGGTGGGCGGGGCACCGGCGCAGGCGGCCTTGAACACGTCGGGTGCGTCCAGCACGGCCAACGCGGAGAGGAATCCTCCGTAGGACCAGCCGATCATGCACACCTTATCGAGGTCGGGCATAGGAATTGCCTCCCGCTTGCGGGAGGTGGCGCAAGGCGCCGATGGACGGTTCTCAGCCTTGGCTAAATCGCCCTCGGTCAACTGCGTCGAGAGTTCCCGGTCGGCGTTCAGCTTGGCGATGGCCTCGGGCAGAGCGTTGACGGCCTCGACCTGATCGGCCAACGTCACGTCCTTCATGTCTTCGAAGATTTCGCGATCCCAAGACGGGCCGCGACCGGTGGTGCCGCGATTGTCTGCGGTAACCACCAGGAAGCCTTGATCGGCCCACCACTGGCTTTCCCAGTAGAACGACTGCGAGGCGATGACCTGCTGGAATCCTGGGCCGCCGTACGGCTTCATCAGCACCGGCAGCTTATCGGCGTGCGCGTAAGGGCTTTCGGGGCTTGGCGCGATAATCGCCGTGTACATCTGGTGCTCGCCGAGGCGTGTAAAGGTGACGTTCGGCGTGAATCCGGGTTCGGCAGCGGTGCTGGCGATAGTGGCTTCTGCTGGTCCTTCTCCCTGGGAGGAACTGTCGGCCGTAGGGAGATTGAGCGGAGTCTCGGTCGTCACCGGTGCGCTCCCCTCAGTCCGCTTCGCGGCCAGCTCCCCTCGGAGAGGGGAGCCAAGGATGTGGAACATCTGAGCATTGGCATGGGTCATGTCGCGACCGGAAACGACCATGCCGTGCTCGGCGCGCGAGGCGGTCCACTGGCCAGGCACAGTGGTCACGGGTGTGATATCGCCGCTGTAATCGATGCTCACCACGTCGAAGCTTCGAGCATCATGCCTACCAATCATGGACGCGATGGACTCGTCGGATGCGCCGGCACCGTTGGTGGTGCCGTCGTCATCGCTGGACTCGGCCCATGCGGACGGCACCTCGGGGGCGATCTCCGGCGCGCGCTGCACTACAGCCAGCACGTCGGTATCAGTCACATCGAGCACAGTGCGCACATTCCAGCCGGCGGGCGTGAACGGCCGGCCATCCACGGTCAGACGGTTGGTATCGGTGTCCATGTCGTTCAACGAGCACACCAGACGGCCATCTGTCGTGTAGGCGGGCGTGCCCTGAATCAGATCGATCCATTGCTCATTCGCATGCTCCTCAAGTACGCGGGTGGCGCCGAGCGTCGGGGCGGACGATGCAAATGAAGAGGTCTCGCCGATTTCGTTGTCGCCGCCGAACTCCACGACATCAGTTTCCACAATCCTCTCGCTCTGATCGGCACTGGCTGCCTGAGCCCAAGTGGCGGCAACGTCATCGCTCAGCGCCTCCGGCTCTTCGGCGGTCTCAACCGCCACCTCGAGCACCTGGTCGCGGGTCTGGCGGCGGTTCTGCACCAGTACCAGAGGATCATGGCCGAGCTGCCAATTCACGGCAGCCACATATTCGTAGGCTTCGCGATCCCATGCCACATCAGCATTGCCGGTGATGCCGGCGTATCGGTAGTTCTCATCGAACGCAAGGCTGATTACGGTCAGATACACATCGGCATTGCGGGTCAGCGCGCGCGGGTAGCGGCGACCGGTGGCAGCGGTCTCGGGATTGGCCGGATCGCTGATGTACCAGGTCGGTTCATCGGCGGTATCAAAGGACTCGAATAGCACATGTTGCGAATCCGGCGACCACCAGAAACCGTCATAGCGATCCATCTCTTCGCCGGCCACAAACTCGGCCAAACCAATCTTCCAGGTGTTGTCAGCTGGGTTGCCGTCCTCGTCCTCCACACTTACGCCGTAGATGGCGGTGATACGGTCGGTGAGCGGCTGGTCGCCGTCCTCCTCATCGCCGTACAGGCCCTCACTCAGCGCGGATTCCTCGGCATCTGCCTCTACTTCAACGCCGTTGTCCAGCTCACCTTCGGGCACTTCGAACGGTTCGCCCTCAGCCGGCCAATCGCCAATGTCGACCAGCATCAAGTAGGTGCCGGTGGTGTACAGCACATGCTCGCCGTCTGGGGCGATGCGCGGGTTGAGCACCGGCGTATACATTGCCGGATCCTCGTCCAGCCATTCGCCGGCCAGCTCGCGGGTGCGACTGGTCGGCGCGCCAGTTGCAGCATCGTTGCCAATCTCCGTCAGAAACAGCCGACCATTGATGGTGAACACCACGCGATTACCATCGGCGTCAACGGAATAGCTCACGATGCCAGCGCCGCCTTCACGGGCACGTTCGCGGCGTGCTTTCTCCTCGGCCGGCACATTTTCGCTATCAGCGGTAGCGCCCAGTAGCTCACGCGGATCGGCCAGCTTGGTTTCGTGATGCTCGCTCGAGTCATCAAACCAACTCAGCCACAATGCGGTGACGAGATCCTCGGGGCCGTCGGAGCGCAGGAACAGCGCTCGCGAACCGTCGCCTATGGTTTGCGCGGAACGCGGGGCTCCGCAGGTGAAGCGCAGCGTACGTGCCCTGCGACGAGGCAGATTGGCGATTGCATCGGTAACATCATTGGTTTCGCTCATGCTTCCAACCTACGCGCTTGTACGGTCAGGGGGAGTTGCTGCCGGCAACGAAGCAATACATCGGTTCGTTCACAATTTTGCCTTGCTGGCGGCTCCTCAGTGAGGCATTTTGTCGACTGGTCCGAGGTTTTGCCTTGCTGGCGGCTCCTCAGTGAGGCATTTTGTCGACTAGCTCGAGGTTTTATCTCGCTAACGGCCTCTCAGTGAGGCAAATCATCGACTGGTCCGAGGTTTTGCCCCCCCGCAACAGGTGGTGGGCGATAAGAATCCGCTCCGGCAGGCTTGCTGGCCGTAAGATAGTGGACATGCAGGTGACGATGATCGACGAAAACAAGTACGCCGAAACGATGACGGACGTGGTGCTGCCCGCCCTCGAGCAATGCCGAGATGAAGGCTGGTACGACCCGTCCGCTGCCGAGCGATCGGCTGGTATTGAGCCGCTTTCCGGCATTATGGATACAGGCGGACGCTCTGGTCAACTGCACTACTTGTGCTACGACTCGGCCAAGTTCGACGCAATTCGCGAGCAAGGCGCCACCGCCACCTTCCGCGGGGCCATCGTCATCAGCCACGGGTTCACCGAGTTCGCGGAAAAATATGACGAGCTGGTCTGGTACTTCCTGCTTGCCGGCTATTCGGTATGTGTGCTCGAGCATCGTGGGCACGGTAAATCTTCCCGCGACGTCGAGAACCCATGCATGGTGTGGATCGATGATTGGCGCCGATATGTGGCCGATTTGGCCGGCTTCGCCGAAACCATCGGCCAGCAGTACGCGGCCGGCATGCCGCTGAACCTGTTCTGCCATTCGATGGGCGGCGGCATCGGCGCACTGGTGCTTGAGCAGTATCCGACCTTGTTCGACAAGGCGGTGCTCTCCGCCCCGATGATCGCCCCCGCCACTGGTATGCCGTTGGGCGTGGCCCGTGTACTGGTCGGCGCGCTGTGCGGTCTGGGGTTCGGCAAAAAGCGCGTGTTCGGACAGTCCGACTTCACCCCGGAATTCTCCATGGAAGGCAACGAGGGCGCCTCCGAGGCGCGTGAACGCTGGTATTTCAAACTGCGTTGCGAGAACCGTGAGTATCAGACCTATTGTGCGGCCTTCGAATGGGTGCGGCAGGCGCTGAAGATGAACCGGGCTGTGCTCAGCCCCACCGCCTGCGCCGAAGTGGAGACGCCAGTGCTGCTGTTCCAGTCCGGGCGTGATATCTGGGTGCTCAACAATCCGCAGAACCGTTTCGTCCAACTGGTCAAGGACGGCGGCGGCGAGGCGGACATGGCGCGTTACCCTGAATCGCTGCATGAGATTTTCTCGATGCCGAACGCCATCTACAAGCCGTACCTCGAGAGAATCCTGAGCTTCTACGACGATCCGATGATTGCCAGCGCCACGTACTGATTGAGTGGAATATATCAGAATTTCACTGTGGGTAAAACTCCGGAATGATTGCCGCGCTCTGGAATTGGGTGAAGTGAAGGTCAAAGGTTGAGAGCCCGGGAGGGTTCCGGAACCGGCCACGATAACCGTTGCCAGCCCGTGATACGGGTTGGCGGCTGGTAGCCAAGCCGATTCTCTCCTAATCGAGGAGTACCGATTATGGCAATGTTTCCGGCTTTGATGAATGACACTATGTTCTCGGATCTGTTCGATGACCCGTTCTTTGAGGGTTGGCGCAACACGAACAACGCGATGAGCGCTGCAATGCCTGCCAACATGATGACCACCGATGTGCGCGAGACCGATAAGGGCTACGACGTCGACATCGATATGCCTGGTTTCAAGAAGGACGACATCAACCTTGAGTTGAACAACGGCTATCTGACCGTGTCCGCGTCTCGCAGCAGCGAGCATGAAGACAAGGATCCGGCTGCTGAAGGTAAGGACTCAGATGAGCAGTGCGCTTGCGTGTCCGATTCCGGCAAGTGGCTGCGCCGCGAACGCTACATGGGTTCGTGCTCTCGTAGCTTCTATGTCGGCGATGACGTGAAGGAATCCGACATCCACGCCAGCTACCAGAACGGCACGCTGTGTGTCCAGGTGCCGAAGATGCAGGCTCAGCCGCAGGTTGAGGCCAAGCATCAGATCGCAATTGAGGGCTGATTGAGATTGTTGCGTTCAGTCTCTCTTGAAGCTTAGCTTCGTAGTGTGCTTGCCCGGTGTCCAGCATCGGGCTCGCCCCCTCTGACGAGGAGGCTGTCAGCGAAGCTGACTGGGGGAGAGATTAGCGCAATCGATTGCAAGCTAGACTCTGTTCCCTGTGCTGTCTGTCCTACGCTTTCAACGCCGACTATTGTGACAGACGGCGGGAAACATAGCCAATACGAATGCCGGATAGGGTGTATGCCCTGCCCGGCATTTTGCTGTTTTGAGCACCCTGTTTTGCCATGTTCTTATTCCGGTCGTGTGCCGTTCTGCCACTGTACATATCCGATGGGTAGAGTGACTTCGAAACGAGGCAAGAGAGGACATGCATATGGCAGACGACGCGCGCAACGCAAGCGGCACACCGGCACCGACGGCAAGTCATGCCGGCCATTCCGGCGGACATGTTGTTTCCTCCCGTGCCACTGCGGTCGGCCTGATGGCAATTGTGCTGTGGAGTTTCATGACCGGAACGGTGCGCATCGTCGCCGAAAGCTTCGGCGCCACGCTCGGATCGGCCCTGATATATACGGTCGGCGGTGTTCTGCTGCTGGTGTTCCGCCGCCCGGCGCCAATCCGTGAGTTCCCCAAGAAGTATCTGATTATCGGCGGCCTGCTGTTTGTGTTTTATGAATCGTCGATTTCGCTTTCGCTCGGTTTGGCCTCTACGGCCGCTTCGTCGGTGGAAGTGAGTCTGGTCAACTACCTATGGCCCACGATGATGGTGCTTCTGGCGGCGGGCGTATCCCGTCGCAGGCATGCGGTGTGGAAGGTGCTGCCGGGCGCGATCGTGGCCACGGTTGGCGTCGCGCTGGCGGTTGGCGGTAATTCCGGGCTTGACTGGCAGGCAGCCGCTGGACACATAGCTGATAATCCGCTGCCGTATGTGTTGGCTTTTGCGGGCGCGCTCGCATGGTCGGTGTATGCGGTGTTCACACCGTCCTGGTCACATGGAGTGGATGGCACTTCGGTGTTCTTCCCGTGTGTAGCCGTGGCATTGTGGATTATCCATTTTGCTTCCGGGCAGGGCTGGCCTGCAGAGCCGCCGAGTCTGGTCGCATGGCTGTTCGTCTTCATTGCGGCTGGCGCCACTGGGGGGGGGGGTTTTCTGCAGGGCCTCGTGGTGGCGGCGGCTATGCCTGCTGGGGTTACGGCATTCTGCACGGCTCGATGGAGCGGCTGGCCATCGCCTCCTATGCCACGCCGGTGCTCTCCACTGGGGCCAGTGCGGTGCTATTGGGATTGGCGTTATCGTTGCCGTTCTGGTGCGGTGCGCTGCTGGTGGCCGCTGGTTCGGTGCTGAACTATCTGGTCAGCGCGCGTCGCTCAGACCCCACCACGTAGTGAAATCTCCACCACGATGTGAATTGCCCACCACGAGGCGTCTCAAAACGGCTTAATTCCGCGAATCATCAAATCCCGCTCACCGCGTGATGGGCTTTTTACTACGCGGTGGGAGGTTCACCACGTAGTGGAATTAACCATAATCACTTGCCCCGGCGCTCGGACGGGCGGCAGATCGGGTCAAGCAGGGCGTCCGGATTGGAAATGCCGAACATGCTGCGTCCGCCGGTGGATTCAGGGTGCTTGGCGAGGATGGCCAGAGAAATCGCACCCGGAACCAGAATGATCACGGACAGGGCGGCCAATCCCCAGTTCACAAAAAAAATCCGAGGCACAGCACGATAATCACTAGAACCGCCACGGTGCCGATGACGGTCAACCATGCCTGATGCGGGTTGGAGACACGGGTCTAGTAAGCGTTTTTGGCCGCAGCGGAGCTGGCCTTGGAGGGCTTGCTGGCGGAAGCCGGGCGTTGTTCGTTCGCGTTCGTTATACCTGCCAGCATATGCCCTGACGTCTGATGATGCGTTCCGGACAAAGTCTGAATAAAGGTTGAGAACTCTCGGGATGTTCTGTGAAATCCGACACTCTTCCCTGAATTGCGCGATAGGCTTACGTGAGCTCTTGGAAAGCGTGGGGGTGAAGGTATGAGGAACTCCGTCTGGAAGACGTTGATGGAGCTGTCGCTGATTCGGGGAATCGTTCCTCAGACCGTATTCGGCGTGACCGCAGTGGCGGCACTCGTATTGCTGATCGGATTGGTTGTGGGCAAGCGGAACCGTGCGCATCGCATGCACCCGCTAATCGTGTCATTGATCGTCGCCGTGGCCGCCGGTGCTGTAGGCCTGTTGGCGACATGGTTGGTATCCGACGTGTTCATGGCATTCGGGGTCTCGCTCGGCTGGCCGGTGATCTTTACCATCGCCGGCGGCATCGCGGCGGTCGGCTTCGTAATTGCCGCAGCCGTGATTGTCCAAGGACTGCGTCGCGTCGTCGCCATCATTCTGGTGCCGTTGATACTGGTCTCCACGGCACTCGGCGTGGATTCGATCTATGGCGAATACCAGACCATTGGCAACCTCGTCGGCTATTCGCCATATGCTTCGCTGAGCTCGGTCAAAGTGCACGAATCCGCGATGAGCGTGGACCAATGGCGTAAGCGTGCCCAGCGCAACGATTTGCCCGACATGCCGCAAACCGGCAAGGTGCTTACTGTCACCATTCCCAATACGAAATCGAACTTCGCCGCGCGCCCGGCAATGATCTATCTGCCGCCCGCCGCGCTTAGCGAGATGCCTCCGACGTTGCCGGTTATGGAACTGATGGCCGGGCAGCCGGGCAGCCCGAGCCGCCTTATCGACGCGGGCAACATCGCGGCAATGATGGACTCGTATGCGACCAAGCATGACGGTCTGGCGCCAATCGTGATTGCGCCCGACCAGAATGGTGAGGTGTCGCATAACAGCCTGTGTGCCGACACCACCCAAGGCAATGCCGAGACCTATCTCACCAAGGATGTGGTCGTGTGGGCCAAGAAGAATTTGCCTGTGGCCAAGTCGGCGAAGATGTGGGCGATTGGCGGCTTCTCGCAGGGTGGCACCTGCACCACGCAGCTCGGCCCGCGTCATCCTGAGTTGTACGGCGCGATGCTGCCGGTGGACGGTGAGCTCAAGCCGACGAATGGTACGGTCGCCAAGATGGTCAAGGAGTATTTCGCCGGTGACCAGTCCGCTTATGACGCACAGGTGCCGGTTAATGTGATTGCCGCCACCGGCTCGTCGGACCAGGCGCTGTTCTCCGGCGCGGGCGAACGGGATAAAGAGTCGATACATAATATGCGTCTGATTGCCCAAGCCGCACGCAAAGTCGGCATGGACGTCACCGAACTGGTCGTGCCGGATACCGGACATGACTGGCATGCGGTGCAAGCCGTCTGGCGGGCCGGGCTTGACTGGTTCGGCGAACGAACCGGATTGGGTGAGATGCCGCAACCGTTGAAGGACTACAACCAAGTGGAGGTGTTGCAATGAGCGACGAACAGCAGCATGAGGGCGGCAGGAAGCCGCAGACCTCGCATGCGTCCAAGTCTCATGCGCCGAAATCCGGCCATGTTGCGGACAGCTGGCGTGAACTGGCCGAGGACGCGCGGCAGTGGGTGGATGGCCATAGGCTGGCCGTTGTGGCCACGACGGTGCTGGTCGTGCTGAACTTGGTGGTATGGCTGGTGGCCGCCATGGCCGGATTCGCGTTCCCATTGCGCCTAGACACCAGTATGGCCGAGTTCGATCTCGGCAAACTGGTGTGCTCGTTGTTCCTGGCGCGCGGCGTGATCCAGCTCATCATTGATGCCGTGCTGTGGCTCGTCATGTTCTCCATCGCCGAGCCATGGCTGGGTCGCACCCGCACCGTTGCTGCTGCGCTCGCCTGCGCTGCTGCAGGCGCGATTATCGGCCTTGGCCTGTGCGCGGCGGCCGGTTGGCTGTTCCAGGATTCCCAGTTCGTCTCCCGCATGCGGTTTGCCCTGAGCCCGCTGGTGCTGCCGGTCGGCGCATTGATGGCGGCCAGCGCCTTCTGCGGCCACCTGTGGCGGCGGCGTATCCGGCTCATCGGATATGTGGCGATTCTGGTCGCGCTGCTCTACAGCGGCAACCCCGGCGACTACTGCATTCTCGCCGCCGCATTGCTCGGTCACATCGCCGGCCGTGTGATGGCCGGTCCACCCGCGCACGCCGAAACCGGCTGGCACTGGCTGCGTAGCACCTCATTCGAAGCACGTCGCATGTTCGCCGCCATCGCCGTGGTGCTGGCGCTGGGGCCGGTCATTTCCATCACCTCGCATAACCATGCCGGGCCGTTGAGCACGGTCGGCCTACTGATGAGCCCGGCTTCCGTCGACAACGGCACCTTGGCCAAATGCTTGGCCGGAGCCACGCACAGCGGTTGCTTCCTGCAATTCGACCTGTTGCGTGCTTCGATGCCTGGCGCGGTTCTGCGCTCGCTGCTGCCCACAGCCGTGACCTTGGTGCTGGCATGGGGCCTGTATCGCGGTCGCCGGTTTGCGGCCATCTGCGCTGTGGCCATCAACCTGTTCACTGCGGGCGTCGCCATTGCCTATTATCTGGTCGTGCCGCTGAGCTTTGCGCCGAACGGTATGACGTCCTTGCTGCAGCATGGCGCGATTACCGCTTGCGTGGCGAATGCTCTGCCACCGTTGATTTTTGCCGTCGCCTTGGCTGCGATGCTGAAGCATTTCCCGATTCGTGTCGGCTGGCGCCGGCTGATCGGCGGCGTCGGTGTAATCGTGCTGGCCTTACTGGCCTGCGCCGCCGTGTACCTTATGTACGGCATCGCCCAGCCGGACGCGTTTGCGCCTCGGGCCACGGCGTCGTCGCTGTTGGCCGAACTGCCGGGACGGTTCCTGCCCATCGGGTTCCTGAGCCATATGAAGTTGTCGTTCGTGCCGCGTACGCCATTGGCGTCCGTGGTGTATCAGGGCGTTGGCTTGGTGTTCTGGATCGTGGTGCTGGCCGTGGTGATGCGTTGGATGAGCGACGTCAGTGAGTCGAATGAACGGGCGCAGGCCCGTGCCGAACGGCTGGTTGAGACCGGCGGCGAATCGATGAGCTTCATGACCACGTGGGAAGGCAACGACTATTGGCTGTCGCCCACGGGCAAATCGGCCGTGGCATACCGTGTACTCAACGGTATTGCGTTGACCTGCACTGGGCCATTTGGCGATCCGGCGGAGTGGATGGACGATCTGACCGGATTCACGCAGTATTGCGTGGAACGGTCGTGGTCGCCGGTGTTCTACAGTGTGCATCGCGAGCAGCGTGATGCGCTGCTGGCTGAGGGATGGAACTCGATTGAGGTCGGTAGTGAAATGGTTGTGGACCCGCGTGTGTGGAAGACCACCGGCAAGAAATGGCAGGACGTGCGTACCGCCATCAACAAAGCCAAGCGCGACGGCATCACCGATGTGCAGTCCACGTTCCTGGAATCGCCGCTGGAAGTGCGTGAGCAGATTGAGGACATCTCCGAGGAATGGGCACAGCTCAAGGCTTTGCCGGAGATGAAGTTTACGTTGGGCGGTGTCGAGGAACTGCGTGACCCGCGCGTGCGTCTTCTGTATGCCGTCGATGCGGATGGGCGTGTGCTGGGCGTCACCAGCTGGCTGCCCACATGGCGTGATGGGCGCGTGATCGGTTGGACACTGGACTTCATGCGGCATCGTACCGACAGTCCTAACGGCATCATGGAGTTCCTGATTGCGCGTATGGCCGAGCGTCTGCGTGATGAGGGGGCTGCGGATCCGGAGCGTGCCGCAGAATTCATGAGTTTGTCCGCGGCTCCGTTGGCCGGTATGAACCCCGAGCGGGACAATGCCGGCGAAGGTGGTGCGCCGGCCGGGGAAGGCACACAGGTGCTCCAGCATGCGCTGCAGATCGTGGCCGATTGGATGGAGCCGGCGTACGGCTTCCATTCGTTGTTCAACTTCAAGCGCAAGTTCCAGCCCACCGAGGCACCGGTCTACGTGTGCTACCCAGACCCGGCGGCATTGCCCCAGATCGGGCTGGCCGTGGTGCGCGCCTACGTGCCCAGCGTGACGCCCGCCGAAGTGGCCGGCATGCTCA
>OAVP01000779.1_pt1 | contig 15543 bp, 16 predicted proteins | sample 1495311 | NCBI WGS metagenome assembly OAVP01 (sample SAMEA2580102, study PRJEB22360) | human gut metagenome | biome: human gut; feature: human-associated habitat; material: faeces | place: Denmark | collected 2008/2010
TTGCCATTCACTGCTGAATAATTGATGAATCAAGGCGGTACAACCATTTGGTTGTACCGCCTTTTTGCGTTCTTTTGGCAATATTGCCTTATAGTGCAGTTAAATCTTAAAGAGCAATGAGTTCTGTAAAGAGTCTAAATATAGTCTATAGAGCTGATTGTTCTTGCTGGCTATGCACTAAACGTATAGTGGGATTTTAGCTTCATTAAACCTAAAAAATAGCATATTCATCATATGCAATAAATATTCAATAATATAGATATGGAGAGGATATCTTAAAATTTTATAATAATACCTTTAAAAACAGTATTTATATGACTAATCTGTATAATTAAATTAATTAAACTTATACATATCATCATCAAAACTTATGGTTTTTATACTATAATGTGAGTATATGCTTAGTACTGTAAAGTTCAGTGAAAGGTGGTAAGTACATGGGATTTTTGAAAAAGGATATATCCCGTCGCCAGTTTATTGGTGGTGCTTTAGCTTTAGCAGCCGCATCAGCGGTGCCGTCGTTTATACGAGGCGCTTACAAGCCAACACAGTCTGACTCATTACAAGTGTGGACTTGTGGCGGTTTGTCGGAAGCGTTCCTTGATTTAAACCAAGTTTATACAATGCACACGGGGCACAATATTCAGTATACTGGTGCCTTTGCAGGGGCTATTGGTAAATCCTTGTTGGCTGAGAAGAGTCGCACAGAAGTCTTTGGGGCTCGCGGTTTAGATCTAGCAAAAAATATGCGCAAAAAAGGCGTAAGTATGGCTTTTGAACCATTATGTTTTACGGATTACGTTATCGTTACACCTAAGGGAAATCCCGCAGGGATTCGGGATTTGAAGGATATGGCCGAGCCTGGTGTACGCGTTATGTTGCCCTTAGGCGCATCTCCACCAGGTAGTGCATCTGTAAAAGGGATCATGAAATTATCTGGTTTGACCGATGGTATCATGAAAAACTTAATGGCTGAAAATGCTTGTGTAATTTCCATGATGTGTGATCTCGTAGAAGGTAAAGCCGATGTATCCATCATTGAAAAACGCCTTACCACACATGATCGGTTCAAGGATCGTATAGAGTACTTCTCCATACCTGCACAATTTGTGCCACCTGCACCGCTCACTTTCACTATTAATACAATGAAATATGTACAAGATCGTGCGTTGGCTGCCGATTATATTGAATTTACACGGTCCCAAGAAGGACAACAAATCTTAGAAAATCACGGGTTCACATCCGTTCATAGTGCGAGAGGTCTCGATTTGATAGAAAGGTTTGGTGTAAAAGATGTGTAATCACTGTCCGTCATCTACAACCTGTGGAACTCAAGTTAGTTCTGGTGTATCTGGAAAACAAGCTCCTAAGAATTTAACGCTTTGGCGTCGGATTGTACAGTTTATCTTCCTCTTTATTATGGGTAAATGGGTGTACTATGGCATATTCCGATGCCCTTATATTGTTCCATTCGTAAACTGTGAAAGCTGTTCCATAATTACCTGCTGGGGCCGCATCACGACGTACTTTTATGCGTGGTGGATTATCTTGCCGATTATGGTCGTCTTCTTTGGACGTGCTTTCTGTAGCTGGTTCTGTCCAAGTGGGTGGGTTAACCAAATGCTGGGAAAAATATCTATGGGACCACTAAGAAATCGTAAAAACTATATGCGTTTCCTTCAACTCGGCATGGTAGCAACTATAATTTTAGGTCTCGTAGTTTATTTTAAATTTGGTAATCCTCGCATTATGATCCCAATTCGGACGAGCGATGAATATTTTAATGCTGTCATTTTATCTATGCAGTTCTCCGAATGGTATTGGGCGGCTCGTACTATAACGGTCGTTTCTATTATTGCTGGTTCCCTTATTATCGCCAATGCTTGGTGCCGCTTTGTATGTCCATTTGGTGGTGTAATGGAATTATTACGTAAAATTTCTATTTTTAAAGTTTACAAAACCAATGATTGCGATAACTGTGATGCGTGCTTGCGCGTATGTGAAATGGGAACACGACCAAATGAAATGAATTGTACCAACTGCGGTGATTGCTTACATGTTTGCCATAAAGATGCTATTAGATTTGGTCGGAAAGGTTAATTATGAAAGAAATTCAAGGACAAAGTTTCCTACAAAATCATCCTTGTTACAACAAGGCAGCTTCTGCTAATTGGGGTCGTTTACACTTACCAGTAGCACCAAATTGTAATATTCAATGTAATTATTGTAATCGTAAGTATGATTGTGCCAATGAAAATAGACCGGGCGTGACGCAGCATGTCTATACGCCACAAGAGGCAGCTGCCTTTGTGCGCAAGGTGTTTGATGCTCGTCAGGATATCTCTGTAGTAGGTATTGCAGGGCCTGGAGATCCTATGTGTGATGCAGACAAGACACTAGAAACCTTCCGCCTCGTAAAAAAAGATTTCCCCCATGTCATGCTTTGTTTATCTAGTAATGGCTTAGCAGTGCCTGATTATGTTAATGAAATTGCTGACTTAGGAATTACTCATGTAACGATTACGGCGAATGCTATTGATCCTGAGATTGCAAAACATGTATATTCCATGGTTCGCTATGAGGGTAATATCTACAAGGGAATCGATGGGGCCCGTATTTTATTAGAACGTCAGGCTGAAAGTATCCGAAAGTTAAAGGAAAAGAATATCATTGTTAAGATTAACACCGTAGTAGTGCCTGATGTAAATATGGACCATGTACCAGCTATCGCTAAACAAGCGGAAGCATGGGGTGTCGATTTGATGAACTGTATTGCCATGATTCCTGTTCATGATACGGCCTTTGAAAACCATAGGGGCCCGACTTCAGAAGAAATCGATAACATGCGTCAATTTATTGGTCACTATGTGCCGCAAATGACACACTGCAAACGCTGCAGAGCTGATGCTATCGGTCGTTTGTGTGAAGCGTAGAAGTATAAAAGGCTATATACCGAAGTATATAGCCTTAATGGTTAAGTATTATTTAGTATTTTTAAGGATTCTATGTAGCGCAGATAATGCGGCTTCCACATCTTTATGTGTGTTAGCATAGCCAAAGGAGAATCGCACAGTTCCTTCTGGATAGGTTCCTAGTGTTTGGTGTGCTCGTGGGGCACAGTGGAGACCAACACGTGTCATGATGTGATAAGTGGATTCTAGTTCGTAAGCAATACTTGCTGGGTCCATACTATCGATTGTGATGGATACAACGGCAGTTCTATCTTGGATATCTTGTTTACCAACGATGTTAACAAGATCTATTGATTGTAATCCTTCTAGGAAGGCTTGTGTTAACGCTAGCTCGTGGTTGTGAATGTTCTCCATTCCTTGTGACTCAATATAGGAGAGGCCTTCATTGAACCCAATGATGCCAGGTAGATTTAACGTACCTGCTTCAAAGGCGTCGGGCATATGGGTAGGCATCGTTTCTAAATGTGAGAAGCTACCTGTACCACCAGCGATAAGAGGGACTAAGGTCTGAGCCATTTCTTTGGTCAATATAATGCCACCAATACCTTGAGGTCCCAATAAGCCTTTATGACCTGTAAAGCAAAGTGCATCAATATGACAAGCTTTCACATCAATAGGAATAACACCTGCCGTTTGGGCTGCATCTACAATAAATTGTAGATTATGAGCCTTGCAGATTGAGCCAATTGATTCGAGCGGTTGAATGGTTCCACATACATTGGAAGCGTGATTAATAATTATAGCTACTGTATTTGGACGAATGAGACTGTCCATGCTTTCAAGTTGAATGGAGCCCGTCTTGTCACAAGGGATAATGTCAAAGGTAATGCCTTTATCTAGTAGTTGCGTGAGCGCTCTCATAACTGCGTTGTGCTCCATTGAGCTAACGAGCACATGATCACCTGCTTTCAATAGGCCCTTGATGACCATATTTAAGCTCATCGTCACATTCTGTGTAAAGATGACATGTGATGGATCATGGCCGTTGAATAAGGTATGTAGTCGTTGTCTTGTTGTATAGATAATGTCCTCTACATCGTAGGCGAGGGCATAGGAACCACGATTGATATTGATACCCCGGTTCGTTATATAGTCGGACATAGCGGTGGCGACTGTTGGTGCTTTAGGAAATGAAGTGCTCGCATTGTCTAAATAGATATAGTCCATAGATAATCTCCATAAATAACAATGTATATTTATGGCTATTATATCATGAGTAGCATGCTACTTAGAATCGGAGCATGTACTCATAGAGTTTTTGTGTTTGTAGTTTGAAAGGAGTTTACTATGAGTGGGTCTCATGAAAAACGAAATTTAATTATCGCAGGCCTTATTATTGGTGCTATCGCGGGCTTCCTCGTATTAGCTGGAAATCCAGGTAATATGGGCTTTTGTATTGCGTGCTTTGTTCGCGATACTGTCGGTGGTCTAGGTCTACATCGTGCCGCACCTGTACAGTACATTCGCCCAGAAATTATCGGTCTTATATTAGGGGCTTATGTATTGTCCATGATTCGTGGCGAGCACCAAAGTAAAGGTGGTTCATCCCCAATTATTCGATTTATTCTTGGCTTCTTTGTTATGATTGGTGCGTTGATGTTCCTTGGTTGTCCAATTCGAATGATTTTGCGACTTGGCGGCGGTGACTTAAATGCTTTGTTCGGCATTGCTGGCTTTGCAGGTGGTATTGGATTTGGTACTATATTCTTGAAAAAAGGGTATTCTTTACAACGAACTTATGCATTGAGTAAGTTAGAGTCCGCTATGATGCCGGCTATTCAGGTTGGGTTATTAGTACTAGTAGTAGCGGCTCCCGCATTTATCTTCTTTAGCCAAAAAGGTCCTGGCGCGATGCATGCTCCATGGCTCATTTCTTTGGCGGCAGGTCTTGTAGTAGGTGGCTTATCTCAAGTTAGCCGACTTTGTACGGTTGGTGGCTTCCGCGATTTATTCTTGTTTAAAAAATCTATTCTTATCTTTGGCTATTTAGCAGTTCTCATTGGTGTATTCGTTGTAAATATTAGTTTTGGTAATTTCCATCTTGGCTTTGAAAACCAACCGATTGCACATACAGATGGATTGTGGAACTTCCTAGGTATGGCGCTTGCAGGTTTCTGTAGCGTGTTGCTTGGTGGTTGCCCATTACGTCAATTGATCATGACTGGTGAAGGTAATTCTGACTCTGCTGTAACAGTGCTTGGTCTTGCGGCTGGTGCGGCATTTGCTCATAATTTCGGTTTAGCAGCTTCTGGTGCAGGCCCTACATTAAATGGTCAAATCGCAGTTGGTGTTGGCTTTGTAGTGGCACTTATTATTGCTGTAGTTAATACAAAACGTGTAAATGCATAGGCTAGAAATGAGTAACTATGAAATATATTGCAACATTTTACTCTCACTTTGGCGCGATTCGCTTCAAGCGTGAAGCCCCTGAAGGGGTAACTAATATAGAACTCCGACCGGTGCCCCGCGATTTGAGTTCCTCTTGTGGAACGAGTGCATCCTTTGATGCTGGTGAAAGCTTTACTTTTGCAGAAGATCCAACGGATGAAATTGAACAAATCGTAGCTGTAACAGAGGGCGGTTATACAACTATATATGAAAGCCCCAATAAATAAGGCCTAAAGCCTATTTAGAGCTGTTAATGTAGACAGTTCTCCAATTATTATGTCATGTAAAAGAGGAGCCATCCGTTGAGATAGCTCCTTTTGGTTTATATAGCTCTATATTTTTTAGGTGGTTCACCCTTTTCGGCAGCTTCTTTATCAGCGCGCCATTTGCGTTCAAAGTATTTATGATACTCTACAGGAACGTCATCAGGTGTTAAGCTTTCATAAAAGCTAGTAGTTCCATTAGCCTTAGCTTGTTCGTAAAACCATGTTTTAAATTCTAGCATGGACAAGCGTGCTTGTAGGTGTTCGATTTCTACTAATACGCGATCTCGTTGATTTCTAATAATAGATAATCTTTCATTAATGCGACTATCACCTTCGACGCAGTAGTCGATAAAATGTTTTATTTCTTTAATAGGCATACCTGTATGCTTCATGCATTCAATCAATTCTAACCAATCCATATCCTCGTCATGGAATACACGGATACCACCAACAGAACGTTCTACGAAGGGCAATAAACCTTCTTTATCATAATAACGCAATGTAGAAGGTGCCACATTTAGTTTTTTTGCGATTTCGCCAACAGTATATGTCATAGGACCTCCTTTTGGGTTCATATTAAATTTGTAAATGGATTTAGTTTCAGCAGTAATATATTTAGTATATAATCTATGTATATGCTTAAAGGTTAGATTTAAATTTTACGTTTTCATTTGACTTAAACCTAACTTTAAGTTCTATACTTGTTACATGCTGGACATACAGTATAGCACGGTTAGTAACACAAAACAAATAGGAAGAAAACTTATGAATTTAATTGATATAAAATCTCCAGCCGATTTAAAAGGCTTATCCCTTGCTGAATTAACAGATCTAACGGCACAAGCTCGTTAAGCCCTCATGACAAAGGTATCTGAACACGGCGGTCATTATCAATCATATGGCATCTGTACATGGTATGAATGATGTAACACATTTAGGGTTCTTTGATATTCCTATGCTTACAAGCATTCCTAACTTGGTTTATTTAGTACCTACCAATAATGAAGAACTATTGGCTATGACTGAATATGCTGTTCATCAACAGGATCATCCTGTGGCAATTCGTGTTCCTGTAGGTGAGTTTGTATCTACTGGTGTGGTTGATACGACAGATTATAGTATTTTACATAAATCTCAAGTAACTCGCCGTGGTGAAGGTATTGCTAAAGAGTTCCACGATCGTTATGATGCAACTGAATTGCTAAGAGAAAATGGCGTTTCTTTAGAACAAATTGTGGCTGATGCCAAACAAATTTTATCCGTTTAGTTTGATAAAATATTAAATAAATAATTCTCTCTATAAATGCAGTAGAAATCTAGTGAATTTCCGATTTCTACTGCATTATTTTAATGTCATATTTTATAAAAATATAAAAAATGTTAAAAGATTATAGATTTTTTTCGAATAGGACTATAAAAATTAGATGAAGTATTATATAATATTATCTACAGTATGTATTACAGTAGAACAAGTTTGTTGTTAATGTACAAAAATAACACAGTATTATATAAGTAAGTATTAATGAAAAGGGAGATTCTAAGACGTTGAAAAAAGTATTAACCTTAACATTAGCCGTGGCCATCGTCGCCGGTGGCTATATGTCTGAGGCTAATGGGGCGGGAGAACAGCCTTCTAAGCAGGCACCGTCTATATCTGAGATAAATATATATACGCCTAAAGAACTCAATGCACGTCAAAAAGACTTAGTTGATATCGGTCGCTATACAGCGTCCGGTGATCAAGGTGCGTTGAAAAGTACAATCGCTTCTGCTATTGAGCGAGGTACGTTGACACCGCAAGAGGTGAGTATTGCGATACGTCAACTTTACTCTGCTGCTGGATTGAAGCAAATGAATGCAGCATTAGCTACATTTGATCAATTACGTGAAGAGCGCCCTGAGTTTGGTGCTGATTACGAAAAAATGGTTCCAAAGCAAACAGGACTTAGTGCTTTATTGGGGAATGGCACTAATGGGGCTGCTTTAACAAAGCAGAAGCCTGAGGACGCTAAGGAAGCGGTTCAATATAATACGTTCCGTATGAAGAAGCCGAAACCGCAAAATCGCAATCGTTCTCGCCTAGGTAAATTGGACCGTGAATTGGTCGCTGCCGCAGCTTTAGGTACGCGTGTAGGTAAAAATAATCTATTCGCTGCATCTGAAAAGAGTTTATCTGAGCTTGGCCTCAGTAAATATCAAATTGAAAATCTTGAAACTTTGATTTTCTAATACCATTTAGACCTACTTCTTCGGAGGTAGGTCTTTTTATGTTCTAAATCATATGTAGAAAAGGGAAATATAATTGACGTTTAACGCCCCCTTTTCTATAATTAATAAGATAGGTATATGACCTGTAATAATAGATATAATTAATAATTAATATAGATGTAAGGAGAAAATATGCGCCTTCGTAGAAAACCGTGGATTGATGAAGCTATCCACGAATATGACTCTCATATTATTTTATCTGGTCAAGAGCAGTATAAGGGTAAATGGCGTGAGTTATTTGCACATCCTGAACGACCATTATATATGGAGCTTGGTACAGGTAAGGGCCGCTTTATTGCGGGGATGGCCGAAGCGTATCCAGATGCTAACTTCGTAGGATTTGAAGTGCAAATTGGGGTAATTTATTACGCAGCACAAAAAATCTTTGAAGCAGAACGAGATAATGCTAAGGTATCTCTCTTTGATATCGCTGGTATTGAAGAGATTGTTGCGCCAGGTGAAGTAGATCGCTTCTATATCAACTTCTGTGATCCATGGCCTAAGGCAAAACATGCTAAGCGTCGCCTCACATATCATACATTCCTAGATCGTTATGCTCGTCTTTTAAAAGATGGTGGTGAGGTTCACTTTAAAACTGATAACGAAGGTTTGTTTATGTTCTCTCTTGAAGAGTTTAAAGAATGCGGATGGGAACTTAAAAATGTAACCTATGATTTACATAGTACAGAGCTTCCAAATGTAAAAACTGAGTATGAAGAGAAGTTTAGTGCTAAAGGGCAACCTATTTTCCGCTTAGAAGCAATTAAGCCAAAAGTACAAAAGGAGGCTTAACATGGAAACACCGAATAAGGGGGATAGTCGGTGGGGCTCACTCTTTAAAAATGATTTACAAGGTATGCTCTTACCTATATTACTCATCACGATTATAGGTAGTGTGAATATCTTCAGTGCCACCTATATTAGCTCTATTTACGAAAATACAGGGCTTTTAGGGTATTTTTCAAAGCATATAGGTTTCCTATTTCTTTCAATGGCAATAGGTGTTATTCTATATCGGTATGATTATAGACAACTACAAAAGCCGCATATGTTGCAACGCATAATGATTGCAACCCTAATAGGCATGGTGTTAGTTCTTGTGGCGGGCTCTGTCATTAATGGTGCGCGTCGGTGGATTGTTATCGGTCCCGTATCGATACAGCCGTCGGAATTTGCCAAATTAGCTGCCATAATATGGACATCCGCTAAATTGAGTACCATGAGAAAATGGGGAAAATCAAGATATAATAATCCACTCACAAACTTACAAGGTTATGTGAGTGAGCGCGTAGGTTATATGTTGCCAATGTTAGTTTGGCCTATAATCTTTGCAGTGTTAACGATCTTGCAACCAGATATGGGGACAACTGTGCTAATCTTTGGGTTCTCCTTCATATTAATTTATTTAGCAGGTTTTGATGGTCGATTCTTTTGTGGTGCCTTTGCTGTAGCTGGCGTGATAGGCTTTATTGCAGCTCGTATGTCACCGTATCGTTGGGAACGGATTCAGTCTTGGTTCGACCCTTGGCCTCATGCTCAAGATATGGGCTATCAAACGGTGCAAGGCCTTTTGGCCGTAGGTTCTGGCGGTATTCTTGGGGAAGGCTTTATGCAAGGTACATCTAAGTACTTTTACTTGCCAGAAGCTCATACAGACTTTGCATTTGCCGTGTGGGCTCAAGAAATGGGCTTTATCGGAGCTGTCTTTGTAGTTCTTTTGGTGGCGGCTTTTACATTCTTTGGATTCCGCATTGCTAATCGATCTCGCGATGAATTTGGCAAATGGTTAGCGATGGGGATAACCTTGCTCATCAGTGGACAAGCATTATTTAACATCGCCATGGTGTGTGGCATTATGCCTGTAACAGGTGTGCCTTTGCCATTTATTAGTTATGGTGGTTCCTCATTGTTGATGAACTTTATGGCTATAGGCTTGTTAGCTAGCGTTGGTCGTCGCAATGTAGAAGGTGTAAAACAAGTTGGTACTGCTGAGGCTTTGCCATCTTTACGTGAGGAAACGCAAAGCCGATTCAAACCGGCTGCTCCGAAGAGTCCTCAAAAAACGGAAATGCCTGGTCCATTCAGACCGAGAGAGACTAAAAAGCCTACTCGTAGACGACCTAGGTCTGAACGTTGATATTTAACTTATGTAGTATAAGGTGAATATAATTAGTGTGGATTTATATAGCATCTCTTAAGAGGTGCTGTATAAATGCAACGTACTTGTATTGTGTGTGAGGAGAAAAAATGAAGGATTATATTGATATCCAAGAACGCCCGTCCTGGGGTCGAATGTTGCCACTTAGTTTCCAACATTTATTTGCTATGTTTGGTTCTACTGTATTGGTACCATATTTGTTAAAAGTAGATCCGGCAACAGCTTTATTCATGAATGGTATCGGTACATTACTGTATTTATTCGTTTGTAAAGGCAAAATCCCTGCATACCTCGGTTCTAGCTTTGCTTTCATTGCTCCTGTAGCAGGCGTATTATCTGCAGGTCTCGGTTATGAGGCTGCAAAGGGGGCCTTCGTTGTATTTGGCTTATCCTTTGTGATTTTATCTGTTCTAGTTCGCTATATTGGTACTCGTTGGATCGATAAGTTATTCCCACCGGCTGCCATGGGTGCTATCGTTGCTATTATTGGTTTGGAATTGGCGCCAGTAGCGATGAGTATGTCTGGCCTTATTGGTAATCAAGACTTGGGCATGAGTCACAGTCAAGCTGTGTTTATTTCTATGTTTTCCTTAGTTGTTACCTTGCTTGGCACTGTTGTGTTCCGTGGTTTCTTAGCCGTTATCCCTGTTTTGATTGGCGTTGTTTCCGGCTATATATTGTCCGCTTTAATGGGTGTTGTTGATTTTTCTGGCGTAGAGGCTGCACCTTGGTTCTCATTGCCACAATTCTATGGCATGCCTGTATTTGATATCAATGCAATCATCATGATTATGCCAGCACTCTTTGTAGTATTTGCAGAACATGTAGGTCACTTGGTTGTAACTAGTAACATCGTATCCAAAGACTTAATGAAAGAACCAGGCTTACAACGTTCTTTGCTCGGTGATGGTCTTGCGAACATCTTATCTGGTTTCTTTGGGGCTACACCAAATACGACATATGGTGAAAACATCGGTGTACTCGCTATCACTCGTTGCTTCAGTGTATGGGTTATCGGCGGTGCTGCCGTTCTTGCGATGATTATCTCCTTTGTAGGTAAAGTAGCAGCTCTTATCCATGCTATCCCAGTACCGGTTATGGGTGGTGTATCCATTCTCTTATTTGGTATCATTGCAGCATCCGGTTTGCGCATGCTTGTAGAACGCAAGGTAGATTATACAAACCCTGTGAACATGATCTTAACATCTGTTATCCTTGTTGTAGGCCTTAGCGGTGCTGAACTTGCTGTAGGTCCTGTTGTGTTGAAAGGCATGGGCCTTGCGACTGTAGTAGGCATGGCAATGAGTATCATCTTATTGATCCTTCAAAAAACAGGTGTTGGTAATGATCAATTGAAAAAAACAGAAGTATAATTCAAGTTGCTGTGAGGCTACCATATAAATCGTTGCGTTTATAAGCCCAATTTGTTTTTACTCCTTATAATAAACGACTACTAGATCAGATGTATATCTGTGAAAGTAGTCGTTTTTAGTTTACTTATTATTAGTAATTATCTTTAACTATGAAAATTATTATGGGATAGAAGTGGAGAGATAAAAATCTATAAGCGTTGTTTACATTTATTAAAAAGACTTGACATAATTCGTTTACAATAGTAGACTTGTCTTAAAGATATTTGTTTACATTTGTAAACGACTAGGAGGAAAGGAAAATGAGCACAATAGAACTTAATACTTATATTACAGATGCTGAGTGGGAAGTCATGCGTGTAGTTTGGGCAAATGATCGAGTAACTAGTAAAAAAGTCATTTCCGTATTGCAAGAAAAAATGGACTGGACACAATCCACTATCAAAACGATTTTAGGTCGATTAGTTGGAAAAGGCGTACTAAATACAGAGCAAGAAGGTAGAAATTTTATTTACACTGCCAATATTGAAGAGAAAGAAGCCGTAAGGGATTGTGTAGAAGATATTTTTAACCGTATTTGCAATAAGAAAGTCGGAAATGTAATAGGAAGCATCATTGAAAATCATGTTTTAAGCTTCGATGATATAGATCGACTGGAAAAAATATTAGAGATGAAAAAATCTTTCGCAGTAGAAGAAGTGGATTGCAATTGTCCAGAAGGACAATGCGAATGTCATTTACATCATCATTAAGCATAAGGAGGAATTTAAAATGAATAATGACAACAGATATTCGTCCCATAGTCACCATGATTATGACGACATAGATAAGTTAAAACACGAGCATGGAATGACAGATGAACATGGAGACCATAAGGATCAACATCACGACCATCATGCGGGTCATGATCACAGTGGGCACGGAGGGCATGACCACCATCATCACGGAAGCTTTAAGGAACTTTTCTTAAAGTCATTGCCACTAGGAATCGTTATTATGCTCTTATCCTCTATGTATGGATTTGAACTACCATTCCAGTTTACTTTTCCATATTCTGATATTGTAGTAGCTATTTTATCTACTATATTAATTATTTATGGTGGACGTCCATTCTATCAAGGCGCAGTTGACGAATTTAAACAAAAAGAACCTGGAATGATGACTCTAGTTTCTTTAGGTTTAAGTGCTTCATATTTATACAGTATTTATGCTGTGATCATCACCTACGTAACGGGTGAACACGTGATGGACTTTTTCTTTGAATTTGCTTCATTACTATTAATCATGTTATTAGGTCACTGGATTGAGATGAAAGCTATTGGAGAAGCAGGAGACGCACAAGCAGCATTGGCTAAGTTAGTACCGAAAGATGCTCACGTTGTATTAGAAGACGATTCAATTGAAACACGACCAGTTGCTGACTTAAAGATAGGTGATTTAATTCGTGTTCAAGCCGGAGAAAATGTGCCAGCAGACGGGATTATCGAGCGTGGCGAATCACGTTTAAATGAAGCTCTTCTAACTGGGGAGTCAAAAGCAGTAAAAAAAGGCCCTGGCGATGAAATAATCGGGGGCTCAACAAATGGAGAAGGGGTACTTTATATTAAAGTGCTTGAGACAGGTGATCAATCCTTTATCTCTCAAGTACAGACTTTAATTAGCCAAGCTCAAAGTCAGCCTTCCAGAGCAGAAAATATTGCTCAAAAGGTTGCAGGATGGCTCTTCTATATTGCGGTCATTGTCGCACTAATAGCTTTTGTAGTGTGGATGATTATTGGAGATATCCCAACGGCAGTTACCTTTGCTATCACGACCTTAGTTATAGCTTGTCCACATGCATTAGGTCTGGCTATTCCATTGGTCACCGCCCGTAGCACAAGCTTAGGAGCTAGTCGTGGGTTACTGGTGAAAGACCGCCAAGCCTTAGAAATAGCTCAAGATGCAGATGTGATGATTTTAGATAAAACAGGTACTTTAACAACTGGTGAGTTTAAAGTATTAGACGTTGAACTTTTTAATAACAAATATAAGAAAGAGGAAATCATTGCCTTATTGGCAGGTATTGAAGGAGGATCTAGTCACCCAATTGCTCAATCAATTATAAGTTTCGCCGAGCAGCAAGATATACGTCCAGCATCTTTTGATTCTATTGATGTGATTTCCGGTGCTGGAGTAGAGGGTAAAGCAGGCGGGCACCGTTACCAATTAATCAGTCAAAAAGCCTACGGACGTAATCTGGATATTGATATTCCAAAAGGAGCAACTCTCAGTATCTTAGTAGAAAACGATGATGCTATTGGTGCTGTAGCTTTAGGGGATGAATTAAAACCAACGAGCAAAGAGTTAATTAAAGTTCTTAAAAAGAACAATATTCAACCAATTATGGCAACAGGTGATAATGAAAAAGCAGCTCAAGGCGTGGCAGAATATTTAGAGATTGAATATAGATCAAATCAATCTCCACAAGACAAATATGAGTTAGTAAAAACACTTAAAGAAGAAGGAAAAAAAGTTATCATGGTAGGTGACGGTATCAATGATGCTCCTTCTCTTGCCTTGGCAGATGTTGGAATAGCGGTCGGTGCAGGAACTCAAGTGGCGTTGGATTCAGCTGATGTCATCTTGACTCAATCTGATCCAGGAGATATTGAATCATTTATTGAATTAGCACACAAAACAACTCGTAAAATGAAACAAAATCTCTTTTGGGGAGCCGGTTATAACTTTATAGCTATCCCTCTAGCTGCAGGAATTTTGGCTCCTATTGGTATCACATTAAGCCCTGCATTAGGAGCAGTCCTAATGTCTGTGTCAACAGTCATCGTCGCCATTAATGCTATGTTATTAAGGTTAGATCCCAAAAATAACGGTTAACAGATTGAATGATTGAAACTCCTTAAAGTATCAAGATACAATAGTTTTACAGGAGAAAAAGAGATGTAAGTACTGGCTCTTTTAATACCATGAAAGTTGGTACTATAGAATCTTTATAAATTATTTTTAATATTGTATAATGAATATATAAGTTGTATAAAATTAATTATAGAGAGGAGGGCCTATGGAGTTTTTAATTTGGATGGCTATAGGGATCGCCCTAATGGCCGTGGAGCTCGTTGTTCCAGGCGGTATTTTGGGACTCATTGGTTATTGTATTTTCCTTTGGGGTGTTTTCGAAGCGCTTGGGGAAGGTACTATGGCGCTATATGCTGTACTAGGATTAACAGCCTTGTTAATTGTCCTTATCATCGTGTTCTTTAATCACTTTGAAAAGACTTGGATAGGCAAATTGTTTACCTTAGGGCAACGATCTACGACAAAAGCTGGCTATGTATCTAATGATGTATTAGATGACTTAGTTGGTAAAGAAGGCGTAGCTCATACTACACTGCGCCCTGCAGGTATTGCTAAAATTGATGGTAATTTGGTGGATGTTGTGACCGAAGGGGACTTCATCGATGCCGGTTCACCTATTGTGGTGCTTCGTGTTGTAGGCGGCCGCAATATTGTTAGAAAGCGCGATTAAGCTTTCACCACATCGTCGTATATAATGGAGGTTATTATGGATGTAGGTATTTTAGTTTTGATTCCCATTCTACTGATTGGGATTATGGTGTTCTTGTATGTTGTGCCATTAGGCCTTTGGGTATCTGCTCTTGCAGCAGGCGTTAATGTTGGTATCTTTACACTCGTAGGTATGCGCTTGCGTCGTGTAAATCCATCCCAAATTGTAATGCCTTTGATTAAAGCTAATAAAGCCGGCCTTGATGTAAATGTAAATCAGCTAGAAGCGCATTACCTTGCAGGTGGTGACGTTGACCGCGTCGTAGATGCGTTGATTGCCGCTGAACGGGCATCTATTCCTTTGACATTCGAACGTTCCGCAGCTATTGACCTTGCAGGTCGTGACGTATTGGAAGCGGTTCAAATGTCCGTTAATCCTAAAGTGATTGAAACACCAATCATCTCTGCAGTGGCAAAAAACGGTATCGAACTCAAGGTTCGTGCTCGTGTAACTGTACGTGCTAATATTGACCGCCTCGTTGGTGGTGCTGGTGAAGCGACAATCATCGCCCGTGTTGGTGAAGGTATCGTAACAACTGTAGGTTCTTCTGAAGAGCATA
>OAVP01000786.1_pt1 | contig 15394 bp, 14 predicted proteins | sample 1495311 | NCBI WGS metagenome assembly OAVP01 (sample SAMEA2580102, study PRJEB22360) | human gut metagenome | biome: human gut; feature: human-associated habitat; material: faeces | place: Denmark | collected 2008/2010
TCGATTTTTTGGTAAAAGATAGCGAATATTTCGTAGCTTGATCTTCACGTAAGGGTTATAAAAAAACAAATATTATTTAAATGGATCAGCAACTATAATTAAGTAATCTGAAAGAAGTGAAGGGCATTTTTGGCCTAAAGAATGTGTCGTCATTTTGGTTAAGACAAACCGTTGCAGGATGTTTTCTTGTTTTGTCAAAAGGAGTCAAAAAAATAAAATTCGCTTTTTCCTGTTGACAGATCAACAAAAGCCGCGTAATATAGCTACCAATAACTCATTAAGACTAAACAAAAGAGAAGTATGAGGACGTTCGTCTTGCAGAGAGCTGATGGTGGTGCAAATCAGCAGATTGACGCTTCAGAAATGGACTTTTGTGTCGAAAGGCTGAAATCAGTAGGCTTTTTCCGGGAACTCCCGTTACAGAGAACGATCGTTGATAGACGATCTAGAGAACCAATTGAGGTGGCACCGTGAGTAATCGCCCTCAGGCAGACAAGTTTGTTTGCCTGAGGGCTTTTTTGTTTTTCTTGCCCTTCAACCAATAAAAAAATAAACGTAAAATCAAACTAAGAGAAGTACTTGAGTCTTTTTTGGTTACAGAAAGTCGGCGGTGATGAGAGTCCGGCACCAAGAAATCAAGGAAATGGCCTTAGCCGATCATTTTTTGAACCCTTTTTTGGCAGTAGGAAAATGCGGGAACTCCCGTTATAGAGGAAGACCGTTGTTAGACGGTTGATAGAGAAGAAGTTGTTTATTTGGGCAACTTCAATTGAGGTGGTACCGCGATCATTCGCCCTCAAGCAGACGTTTTTATGGCGTTTGCTTGAGGGCTTTTTGTTTACAAAGAAAGGAGCAGCTTATGTATCGAATGGAACGAATCAACAGCGATTGTTTGACACCTGTCTCAGTTTTTTTACGGATTCAAGGGGCGCATAAATGTTTATTGGAAAGTATTCCCAGAGAAGAAGATACCGGACGCTATTCGATCCTTACCTTTGATCCCGTTCAGAAAATGACCTTTAAGGATGGTGTTTTTCAAGTGGAGGATCTTTTGAAAAAAACGGTCAACAAGTACCCGTGTCAGGACCCTTTAAAAGAAATGGAAGGGTATGTAGTCAAAAAGGAAATTAGCGCTTTACCGAATCTACCGCTGCAAAGTGGGGCTATCGGGTATGCGGGCTATGATATCGCCGCTTGCTATGAAGACATCGGACAACTGCCCGCAGATGAATTGCAAGTGCCTGATATGGCCTTTTGGCTTTTCGAAACTTTTCTCGTTTTGGACCATCAGACGGAAACTTTAACGATCATTCTTGAAAATTGCTATAGCCAAAGAGGAACCGTCGAGATGGATCAGGTAATGCAAGCAGTGAAGCAGCAGTTAAGGACACCAGTCGCCGCTGAGACCCGTGTATTGTCAAATGAAAAACTGCATTTTACCAGCAATGTTACTCAACATGCCTATGAAGCGATCGTTCAAGAGGCGAAAGCCCGAATTACGGCGGGAGACATGTTCCAAGTCGTTCCTTCGCAACGTCTGAAAGCGTCATTTAAACAAGAGCCCTTTGACTATTACCGCAAACTACGAGTGACAAATCCTTCCGCGTATCTCTATTATCTTGATTTCGATCACGGATTTAAAGTGATTGGTAGCTCACCTGAAAGCCTGATTCGCGTTCAAGGCGACGAAATCACCACGAATCCGATCGCTGGTACCCGCAAACGAGGTGCAACCAAAGCAGAAGACGAAGCTTTGGCAAATGAACTATTGGCAGATGAAAAAGAACGTGCAGAGCATCAGATGCTGATCGATCTTGGGCGCAATGATTTAGGGCGGATCGCTGAACATGGGACGGTTCATGTTCCTTTATACATGGTGATCGAGAAATACCGCTATGTCATGCACATCGTTTCGGTAGTGGCTGCCAAGCGCAGAGCAGGTGTGACGGCAATGGATGCCTTGAAAGCAACCCTGCCAGCAGGCACGGTCAGCGGGGCACCAAAGATTCGTGCCATGACTCGCATCTATCAGTGGGAAGCTGTTCGAAGAGGGGTCTATGCTGGTGCAGTTGGTTATTTTTCACGAAATGATCAAGCGGATTTTGCCATCGGGATTCGGACATTGGTATTGAAAGACGAGATCGCATATGTCCAAGCAGGGGCGGGGATCGTTTATGATTCTGATCCTTCATCTGAATACCAAGAAACATTACACAAAGCCAAAGCACTATTGGAGGTGTCAGCCAATGATTTTACTCGTCGATAATTATGATTCCTTTACGTATAACTTAGTCCAGCAATGTCCAGCGGATACGATCGTCTTGCGAAATGACGATCCAGAGCTTTTTATTGTTGCAAAAGAAGCAGATGGCATCATTTTTTCCCCGGGACCAGGCCGTCCCGAAGAGGCAGGATTCATGATTTCTTTGATCAAAACATACCATGATAGCAAGCCGCTTTTAGGCATCTGCTTAGGTCATCAAGCCATTGGTGAAGCGTTTGGTGCCAAAGTGGTCCAAGCACCAGCTATTATGCATGGCAAGCAATCGACCCTTACGTATCAGAAAAAAGGCGTATTCGAAACCTACCTAGGAGATATGACTGTCATGCGCTATCACTCGCTTGTCATTGAGCCAGCGACACTTTCAGCGGAATTTGAGGTGTTGGCTGAAACAGAAGGGATCATCATGGCGATTCAGCATCGCGAAAAACCAATCGTAGGACTCCAATTCCATCCAGAATCAATGGGAACAAACGAGGGGGCATTTTTCATAGAACAGTTTCTTAAACTCGTCTCGGATAATACAGAAAAAACACAAGATGAAAAAAGGAGGAATCTTTAATGCAAGCACTAAAAAAGCAGCCGCCGCAACAAATCACTCAGCAATTATTTAATGGCCGTCATTTAAGTTATCAGGAGATGCGTCACTTTGCTCAAGGAATTTTAAGCGGGGTGTTTTCAGAAAGTCAATTGGGCGCAGCATTAGTTGCGATGAAGATCAACGGCATCACAGCTGCCGAATTGACTGCTTTAGCAGAAATTATGTTAGAGCATGCCGTGACCATCCCTTATGAAGGAGGAGACACCATGGACAATTGCGGCACTGGTGGCGACCACGCCAATAGTTTTAATATCTCTACTACGGCTGCCTTCGTTTTAGCAGCTGGGGGAATCACGATGGCAAAACACGGCAATCGCAGTATCTCTAGTCGTTCAGGCAGTGCTGATGTATTAGCATGCTTGGGGGTGGCAATTCAAGCATCACCAGAAAAAATCGCCGATCTATTAGCGACAGTCGGCATCGCTTTTCTCTTCGCCCCGTCGTTGCATCCGGGCATGAAAGCAGTGATGAAAATACGGCAAGAATTAGCGACACCAACGATTTTTAATCTATTAGGCCCTTTGATCAATCCTGTTCCGTTGACTACGCAACTGATCGGTACTTACGCTGGCGAGAGCTTGGTAGACACCGCTCAGGCGTTAGGCAGTCTTGGTCGGCAACGAGCAATGGTGATCCATGGATGTAATGGGATGGATGAAGCCAATTTGGCTGGTGAAACGGCGATCAGTTTTTATCACGAAGGAAAGGTGACGAATTTTTCTTTGGATCCGCAAGCGTATGGCTTTACGCCAGCACCGATCGAGGCGATCGTCGGCGGGGATGCCGCTCAAAATGCAGCGATCTTAACTGCGGTGTTGAAAAATCAACCCTCCGTTTATCTAGAAACGGTGGTCTTAAATGCAGGGTTAGGTTTTTACGCTAACGGCAAAGCCGCCACGATAGCGGAAGGGTTTTCGATGGCACGGGCGTGTATCGCTTCGGGCGCCGCCTATGACAAACTGCAGGAGTTGATCCGCCAGTCAAATAGTCAATAATTACGAAAGCTGTAAGGAGGAGAATCATGGATTTTTTAGAAACGATCATCCAGAAAAAAGTTGAAGAAGTTGCCGCGATGTCACAAGAAACCGAAAAGGTCGTAGCGAAACGCCCATCATTTTATCAGCAAGTCAAGGACCGACCACAAAAGATGCACCTCATTGCTGAAATCAAGCGTGCTTCACCCTCAAAAGGAGACATTAACCAAGCGATCGACCCAGTCACACAAGCGGAAGCTTATGAAGCCGCGGGTGTCAGCGGAATTTCCGTTTTGACCGACCAGCAGTTTTTTAAAGGCTCGCTGGCAGATCTTGAAGCAGTCAGTAATGCCGTTTCGGTGCCTATACTATGCAAAGACTTTATTATCGACAGAAAACAATTGATTCGCGCCAAGAATGCGGGTGCCAGTATTGTTTTATTGATCGTGGCCGCTTTAAAACCAGAACGCTTAGCCATACTTCATCAAGAGGCAATAGCACTAGGGTTGGAAGTACTCGTTGAGACTCATAATGCGGTTGAATTTCAACAAGCCCAAGCCTTAGGGGCCAAAATCATCGGCGTCAACAATCGTGACCTAAAAACCTTTGACGTTTCCTTGGATGTCAGTGTTGCTTTAGCACCTCAGCCATCAGAGGCGGTTTATATCAGTGAATCTGGTATTCGAACTGCCGCAGATGTGCTGCAGCTTGCACCGTTTTATCATGGAGTCCTCGTTGGAGAAACGTTGATGAGAAGCAATCGAATTGCTGAAACAGCTGCAGATTTGCAGGTGAGCCGCCGATGACCAAAGTGAAAATTTGTGGACTCACCGAACGGCTGCATGTCGAAACTGCCATCAGTGCAGGAGCAGATTACCTTGGCTTTGTTTTTGCCGAAAGCCGTCGGAGAATCGATCCGACACAAGTCCGCAAGATAACGGAGCAAGTACCCCAAAATGTAGGGAAAGTTGGGGTTTTCGTTTCTCCAAGTTTTGAAGAAGTGCAAGCGGCAATTCAAGCCGCCCAGCTGACAGCGATTCAGCTCCATGGAAAGGTTCTGCCATCTTTGCAAACAGCCATCCAGACAGGCATTTTTGCGCATCAAAAGATCGCAGTGATCCAAGCCTTTGATGGAGAAGCAGAGACTTTAGAACAAGATTTCCTAAGCTGCGATGCAGATTTTGGGTTATTGGACGCTCCAGTAAGAGATCACCCTTATGCTGGCGGCAACGGCCAATCCTTTGATTGGCAAAAAGCGGCGAGAAAACCGTTACCGTTGTCTGAGCGATTTTTTATTGCTGGCGGTTTGCACGCGGAAAATGTAGAAGAGGCGATCCAACTTTTTAGGCCTTATGCTGTCGATGTTTCTTCAGGCGTTGAAACCCAGGGGAAGAAAGACAGTCGGAAAATCGAACAATTTATTTACTTAGTAAAGGAGAAGATAAAATGACCCAATACCCCACAGAAGCAGGTTTTTATGGTTCTTTTGGCGGGCAGTTTGTGCCAGAGACATTGATGTATGCAGTCAAGCAATTGGAAACTGTCTATCGTGAAGCACAAGCGGACGCAAGTTTTCAAGCAGAATTACAGGAATATTTGCAAGAGTATGTAGGAAGAGAGACCCCCCTTTATCATGCACAGCGCTTGTCACAACACTTAGGCGGTGCCAAAATTTATCTGAAGCGAGAAGATTTGAATCATACGGGCGCCCATAAAATCAATAATGCGCTAGGGCAAGTGTTATTAGCAAAGCGGATGGGGAAAAAGAAAGTGGTAGCGGAGACCGGTGCTGGACAGCATGGCGTCGCCACAGCGACTGCGGCCGCGTTGTTCGGTATGGAATGCACGATTTTTATGGGTGCGGTAGATGTTCAGCGGCAAGCACTAAACGTCTTTCGAATGGAATTGTTGGGAGCAAAAGTGGTTTCAGTCACTTCAGGCAATCAGACATTGAAAGATGCTGTCAATGAAGCGCTGCGTTACTGGGTCGCAACCGTCGAGGACACCCATTACGTGATGGGTTCCGTACTCGGTCCGCATCCTTTTCCAGAGATCGTTCGAGATTTTCAAAGTGTGATTGGCAGTGAGACACGACGGCAACTATTAGAAAAAGAAGGACGACTACCGACGACAGTCGTTGCTTGTGTTGGTGGCGGCAGCAATGCGATGGGAATGTTTTACCCTTTTATCGATGATCAGACCGTTCGTTTGATTGGCGTTGAAGCAGCTGGGAAAGGTGTGGATACTACTGAGCATGCGGCGACCTTGACGAAAGGCAGTATCGGTATTTTACATGGTACCAAAATGCATCTGCTGCAAGACGATGATGGGCAAGTGATCGAACCTTATTCGATTTCAGCTGGTTTGGATTATCCAGGGGTCGGTCCCGAGCATTCTTACTTGAAGGAGATTGAGCGAGCGGAGTATTTCGCTGTCACTGATGAAGAAGCCGTTGACGCCTTTTATTTCTTGTCTCAAATCGAAGGCATTATTCCTGCTTTGGAAAGTGCTCATGCCGTTGCCTATGCCCTAAAGCTAGCCCCAATCATGACACCCGAAGAACGCTTAGTGATCTGCTTGTCTGGGCGAGGGGACAAAGATGTTCAACAAATCAAAGACCGGAAAGGAGCAGCGAAATGACCAGCAAAACATTGACGATGAAACTAAAGGAGCGCCAAAAACAAGGCAAGCCACTATTTGTTCCTTATATTATGGCGGGTGCCAACGGACTGGAACGCCTGCCAGCAGAAATCGAACTGTTGACGACACATGGCGCACTTTCCAAGAAGCCGAGCTGTTGCCAACTCAGGGCGCAGCCGCCATTGAAATCGGCGTGCCCTTTTCAGACCCAGTCGCAGATGGAGCGGTCATCCAAGCAGCTGGAATGCAGGCATTAGCCAATGGGACCACTTTAAAAAAGATCATTGCTTTGCTGCAAACAATCCATTCCGAGGTTCCACTGGTATTGATGGGGTATGCCAATTCATTCTTTCATTATGGGATTGAACAGTTAGCAAATGAGTTAAAAGCGACAAATGTGAAAGGGTTGATTATTCCAGATTTACCTTTTGAACATCGATCACTAGTAACCCCTACTTTTGATGCGGCGGATCTCGCGCTGATCACACTGGTCTCTTTGACCAGTCCTCCAGACAGAATTCAGACGCTGATCGAAGACGCGGAAGGATTCGTTTATGCTGTGACAGTGAACGGTGTCACTGGAGAAGATCGCCAATACAACGAACAGCTGGATCAGCATTTGCAAGCCATTTCGGAAAAAAGTCCGATTCCAGTATTAGCTGGTTTCGGGGTCTCGACCCACGCAGATGTGCAGCGCTTTGCCAGTGTGTGTGAGGGGGTAGTGATCGGTTCAAAAATCGTAGCAGCGCTACAAAACGAGCCACTGCCTAAAGTCAGTGAGCTGTTAGCAGAACTTGTTGGTAAGCCATAGAAAACAATGTGAAGGAAAGAACCCGAATTGGGTTCTTTTTTTATGAGAAAACTAGTATTCGAGGTACTGATGGGCTGCTATGGAAAAAAGAACGCGATGTGTGAAAAGGAAAAGAAAAAAGGCTGATTGAAGATCAGCCCCAAATTGTCGTGATTATGCCAGTGTATCGGTGTCGATGGTTACTGTCTCGCAAAAATGCCCTCTGCCCCCAACGTAAACATGTTGGATTTCCTTTCGCGAAGTCGTAACGAGTTTGACAAAGATTTCAGAAGGTTCACCTAAATTGCTGCCTTGTTCAAAGCGATACACTTCTTTTTCGAGGGCACACTTTTGATACAAGAAGCAAGCCAAGGCGGCATTGGAAGTGCCTGTGGCAGATTCTTCATTGATGTCAAACAATGGAGCAAAGTTACGACAAACGATTCGTTCTTTTTCCATTGCATATAAGTGCATGCCAACTACTTGTTGAAGCGCACTTACTTTTTTTATTTCCTCAAAATTAGGTGCAACTTGCTGCAACTGGGCCGTTGTTTTGATTGGAATAAGGATATCCTTTAATCCAGTAGAAACGATTTGAATAGGAATTTGATCATTGATAGCATTGGTATCAAAACAGTCAGTTAATTGTTCTAGTGAAAGCACATCTGAAAACAGTGGTTTGTTCTGTTCCATGAAAATGACACCGTCTTTGATGGTGATCGACAAACGTCCGGCGTTGGTGTCGATGCGATACTGTTGCCTGGAAAGTTTGTTTAGATACGATAATAGTGCAAAGGAGGCAATTGTTGCATGTCCGCATAAGTCAACTTCTTCTTTTGGCGTAAAATAGTCAAATCGGAAATCGGCCTGCGGGGATTTCGATAAAAAAGCTGTTTCTGAAAAGCCTAACTCTTTTGCGACGGCTAACTTTTGTTGTGGCGTAAGAGGCTGTTCCAACAAGACGACTCCAGCCTTGTTGCCACCCGTTTGATTTTTACTAAACCCACTTGCGATATGTACCGTTATCTCCATAGGACACCTGCTTTCTTTGTTCTTGTTAAGCATAGCATAATTTTTGCAGGAGGAGGATATGAAAACGGATTGGGTAAGCGTGTTATACTGAAGGTACGACAGAGGAGGGACTTTATGAAGAGAGGGAAAGTAGTTGTAGTGAGTGGCGTTACAGCGTCGGGCAAAACGACATTGGTTCGTGAATTGAGTAGATTGGCAGATGGAATAGTGATCTCCTTTGATGATTATAGTATCGATGCATTGCCCTCAGCACCATCTTTTGATTATTTTTTACAAGATCCCCGCGCAGCGATCAATCAATATGACATCAGTCTGCTACTGAAAGATTTGAAGAGAGCGATGAGCATTCAACCAATCATTTTTGTGGACTTTCCCTTCGGATATGAGCACCAAGATTTGCGTCAGTTGATCGATACGGTGATTTATTTGAAAACACCACTAGATATTGCTTTTGCTCGTCAGATTAAACGGGATTATACGAACGAATCAAAAGAAGCGATTTTGACTTGGGCAGATACTTATCTTTCCTATGCAAGAGAGCTATTTGTTTTACACGAACAGATCATTGCTGAAACAGCCGACTATGCACTGGATGGTGCTCTACCAGCTGATCAGCTAGCAGAACAAGTCAAGTATTATCAAGTATTTTAAGAAGCGCTTTTAAGCAAGATTTAGTCTACTGAGTTTTGTTTAATCTCCCTTACTATCTGTTTCAGAGGTCAAAAATGCCGCTGCTTCCTCTAAAGAGAGCGCTGCTCCATTGAATGTGGGCCACGCATTGATACCGTCACATTTTTTTCTCGGAATCAAGTGAAGATGAAAGTGAGGGACTGATTGACCCGCTGCTTGATTTGCTGCGCTTAGCAAATTAATCCCATCAAATCCTAAGCGAGTGACACAATGATCTGCTATTTTTTGAACCGTTTGAATGAGGTGAGCAAGAAGAACGGGGTCGCAATCTAAAATACTGGTGTAATGTTTTTTAGGAATAACCAGCATATGATAATCCACGTCTTTGGCATGATCAAGGAAGGCGCAAACACTGTCATCTTCATGGATTACATGGCTTTTTATTTTTCCAGAGACGATGCGGCAAAAAGGACATTCTTCCATCAAAATTCCTCCTATGGAATAAATTTTGTTAGTTGTGTTCGAGAAGTATAATATCTAAAAATGTGAAGCTACGGGATTATGGGAAACCATAAACGATCTTTGTAATTAAGCCGCTCTTTGAGAGGATAATATCATATTTATTTAGCAGTTAAAACTATATGTGATAATTAATGATGTTTTAGATAATTAGTTAATAGGTTGTTTGCAAAAGAAAAGCACCGTGCTGCTGATTTGTGGTAAAAGTGACGTTTGAAAAAAGTGGTTTTTAAAAATTTATCAAAAAAAATCGTTAGGAATCAAGATTCCTAACGATCTGCTAGTGCAATGCACGATAATATAACGTTCCAGGAGGGATTCGAACCCCCGACCGTTCGCTTAGAAGGCGAATGCTCTATCCGGCTGAGCTACTGGAACAAATAATTTTCAGCGAATGCTCACTTCGCCTAAGCTGTTGAAATCAATCAGCAACAAATAACATTATAGAAAAAGGGCGCAGCAATGTCAATCGCTTTTCGCCCTTTTCTTATTTTTTCTTTGAAAAAAGGAAGCGCAGCTGCCCTCAACCTTTCTCAGGTTCCTCAAGAATTACGCTATCTGCTTCTTTCGTAATGAGAATCACACCATCTCCTAAAGGGACAAGCGTGGAGGTCAGCTGAGGATGGTTCATCACGGTATCCAAGAAAAGATTCAATTTGCGATGGATCGCTCGCTGGTTACGAGGGATTTCTTCGATGGGGTGTAGAATCGTTCCAGCTTGAAATACGTCATCCACCATCAGCACACCGCCTTTGCGTAATAGACGCAGACATTCTGGTAAAAATTCAATGTATTTTGATTTGGCGCTGTCCATGAAGATAAAATCATAAGGGCCACTCAATGTAGGTAGAACGTCTGCCGCTTGTCCTTCTAATAGCGTGATTTTTTCTTCATTTCCTAAGCGAGCGTAAGTTTCTTTGGCTTTGCGGATCATGACGTCAAAGCGATCGATCGTTGTGACATGACCATCTTTCACACATTGCGCCATCAAGCTTGAAGAAAAACCGATCGCTGTGCCGATCTCAAGGATTTCTTTTGGCTGGAGTTGTCCTAATAAAAACTGCAAAAAGACCACTGTTTCATGTGGGATGATTGGCACTTCTTTTTTATGAGCGGCTTGCTCGATTTCACCAAGTTCGCCGGGTAATTGTTTTTGTTTTTCACGCATAAACGCCACTAGTTCTGGTTTGACTACTGGACGATGCATCATTTCGTTGCGCATCTTCATCCTCCTAATTTATCGCTGTCCCCTATTATACGAATAACTCACCTTAAGTTCAATCTTTTCGAGTCTTTGGAACAACAAAAAAACCAGTCATAAGACTGGCAGGATAAAGGGGTGAAAAATATTTTTGGGATATTTCTATCATAACGGTGTTATGTGGAGGTTTGGTTAAAATCCTGTGAAGATCTCGTCAGGTTCTGCTTAAATTTTCATCAAGAAGAAAAGCAACCCATCAACAGGGCAAAAACGAACTTTTTATCGAAATATTCAGAAAATTCAGGGAAAAGTGTTGACAGAGGAACCTGCTGTTTGGTATCTTCATAACAAGATAAAAAAAGTGATAGGTGACGACGATGGATAAACGATTGAAACAAACAGCTGCATTTTTATTATTATTATCGTAAGGACTCTTTTTCTATGACCCGCCTTTTTTAAGGCATCATTTGAAGAGTCCTATTCGCATTGCATGAAGGAAACCCTTTATGGAGTGCTTTTTTTATACCATTTTTTCAATTGTGTTTGAATGAAGTCGCGCCAAGCGTGCTCCTACCACTGCTAAGGAGGAAATAGTGATGAGAAAAATCCAGTTTTTTGATACGACATTGCGAGACGGTGAACAGACCCCGGGAGTCAACTTTAATACGAAAGAGAAGGTTCAACTGGCGCTGCAATTAGAAAAATGGGGCATCGATACGATCGAAGCAGGTTTTCCGATTGCATCAGAAGGAGATTTTCAAGCAGTCAAAGCGATTGCTGGGGCGGTGACGAAAATGACCGTTGCAGGACTTGCCCGTTGTCAGAAAAAAGACATTGATCGTGCCTATGAAGCTCTTTATCAAGCCGTCGATCCACAGATCCATGTCTTTCTAGCAACGAGTAAGGTGCATCGCCAGTACAAGCTGAATATGACGAAAGCAGAAGTACTCGCTTCCATCAAAGAACATGTGGCTTATGCGCGTGAACGCTTTGAAAAAGTTCAATTCTCGCCAGAAGATGCCACCCGCACCGATAAAGCCTTCTTGCTTGAGGCGGTTCAAACAGCGATTGATGCCGGCGCGACGATCATCAATGTGCCCGATACAGTAGGGTTTACCAATCCTACAGAATATGGTGCGCTTTTTGCCTATTTGATCGCCAATATCAAAAGCGAGCAGCAGATCACTTTTTCTTCCCATTGTCATGATGACTTGGGAATGGCGACAGCCAATGCGCTGGCGGCTATTGAAAATGGTGCTGATCGGGTGGAAGGAACGATCAACGGGATCGGCGAACGAGCGGGCAATACTGCATTAGAAGAAGTGGCCTTGGCGTTGCATATTCGCAATGATTTCTATCAGGCTACCTCCAACATCAAATTAAACGAAACAAAACGAACCAGCGATCTGGTGGCACGTTTGTCAGGAATCACGGTACCGAAAAACAAAGCGATCGTCGGAGGCAATGCTTATGCCCATGAATCAGGGATTCATCAAGATGGCGTCTTGAAAAATCCTGAGACCTACGAAATTATTACCCCACAGTTGGTGGGGGTAGAAACCAACTCGTTGCCTTTAGGCAAACTTTCTGGCCGCCATGCGTTTGTCGATAAAATGCAGCAACTGGGCTACCAGTTTGACCAAGAAGAAACCAACGAATTGTTTAAACGCTTCAAAGAATTGGCAGATAAAAAGAAGCAAGTGACCGAACAAGATTTGCTGGCTTTGGTGGCCGATCAAGGCCGCAGCCAAGAAGGCGGCTGCGAGTTGGACGCCGTTCAGCTACAATACGTGTCCAATGGCCATCAAGGAGCAGTGGTTTCTATCATCAAAGACGAGGAAAAACAAGTGGCATCAGCCATCGGTGCCGGCAGTATCCAAGCTATCTACAACTCGATCGATCAGATTTTCCAGCAGCAGCCGAAGTTGTTGAATTATGAAATCACTGCCTTGACCAGTGGGGAAGATGCGCAAGCGGAAGTGCACGTGGTCATTGAATGCCAGGAAACCAATGAAAAAATCAGCGGGATCGGCTTAGACTTTGATGTCTTGCAGGCGTCAGCCAAAGCCTATGTACAGGCTAGCGCAGCTCTAAAGAATCGAGGTGTCCTTGTTTGAAAAAGATCGTGGTTTTAGCAGGAGATGGCATCGGACCAGAAATTATGGACAGTGCCCTTGCGGTATTGAAAGCGGCTTGTCCTGACCATCTCCAGCACTTTCATTTTGACCAGCGGCCATTTGGTGGAGCGGCGCTGGCACTTACTGGAGAGCCATTGCCGCAAGAAACACTACAAGCTTGCCAGCAGGCGGATGCGGTCCTTTTAGGAGCCATCGGTGATCCAGCTTGGGAAAACGCACCGACAACACCCGAGAAAGGACTTTTGAATCTGCGTCAAGCGTTAGGTCTATACGCCAATATTCGACCCATCAAAGTAGTTGATGCGGTGATTGCTTTGTCTCCCATTAAAGAAACGATCCTTCGAGGGACAGATTTTGTCATCGTTCGTGAGTTGACTGGCGGTATCTATTTTGGCGAAAAAGCAGAAAAACCTGAAGAAGCCTACGACATCAATCATTATCACCAAGCAGAGATTCGACGGATTTTGCGTAAAGCCTTTGAGATCGCCCGTACGCGGAAGAAGCGGGTTCTCTCTGTCGATAAAGCAAATGTGTTGGCGACTAGCCGGCTTTGGCGCCGATTAGCGGAAGAAACGGCACAGGAATTCCCAGATTGTCAGTTGACTCATCAATATGTTGATTCCGCCGCTATGAAAATCATCCAAAATCCCAAAGACTTTGATGTAATCGTGACCGAAAATCTCTTTGGCGACATTTTAAGTGATGAAGCCTCGGTTTTGCCGGGGTCATTAGGGGTGCTACCAAGCGCAAGCCATGGCGCAGAAGGGGTTTCTTTATATGAACCGATCCATGGCTCGGCACCGGATATTGCTAGGCAAAATTGTGCCAATCCGGTTTCCATGATTTTGTCTGTCGTGATGATGCTAAGAGAGTCCTTTCAAGAGGAACAGCTGGCAGATACCATCGAAAGTGCGTGTTATGAGGTAATGAATGCGGGGATCTTGACGCGTGATTTAGGTGGGACGGCAACGACAACTGCCTTTACAGAAGCGGTTATTGCACAGTTAGGAGTGAGCAATTATGGGGAAAACGCTGTTTGATAAACTATGGGATCGGCATGTGATCACAGGAGAAGAAGGGCAGGCGCAGCTGCTTTATGTCGATCTGCATATGATCCATGAAGTGACGACGCCGCAAGCCTTCGAAGGATTGCGGCAAGCGGGACGGACAGTTCGCTGTCCCGAAAAAACCTTCGCAACAATGGATCATAATGTGCCTACCAAAGATATTTTTACCATCACCGATCTGGTTGCAAAAAAGCAAATGGATACGTTACGTAAAAACTGTCATGATTTTGGGATCGAATTGTGTGACAATGGCTCTGCCAACCAAGGAATTGTCCATATGGTTGGCCCAGAAGTAGGCTTGACCCAACCAGGAAAAACGATCGTTTGCGGTGATTCCCATACTGCCACCCATGGTGCTTTCGGCGCGATCGCATTTGGGATCGGTACGAGTGAAGTGGAACATGTCTTTGCGACACAGACGATTTGGCAGACAAAACCGAAACGCATGGGAGTTGAGATCACCGGTCAGCTGCAGCCGGGGGTGTACGCCAAAGATATTATTTTGGCATTGATCGCGACGCATGGCACAGATTTTGGTGGTGGCTATGCCGTAGAATTCTTTGGCGAAACGATCCGCAACCTGACGATGGAAGAGCGCATGACCATTTGCAATATGTCGATCGAAGGTGGGGCAAAAATGGGCTTGATCGCACCTGATGAAACGACCTTTGCTTATGTGAAGGATCGACGCTTTGCGCCACAAGCGTTTGCCAGTGCGGTGACGGATTGGCAAACCCTTTATACCGATGAAGGTGCCAACTATGATGCCCTGATCACCTTAGACGCAGCAACCTTAGAACCTTACATCACTTGGGGCACCAATCCAGAAATGGGAGTACCGGTCAGCGAAACGTTTCCTGAAGTGCGAGATCACAATGATCAGCAAGCCTATGAATATATGGCACTGCACCCCGGACAGACGGCTGCCGATATCCCCATCGAATACATCTTTATCGGATCGTGTACCAATGGTCGTTTGTCTGATCTGCAAGAAGCAGCGGCGATTTTGAAAGGTCAGACCATCAAAGAAGGGGTCACTGGCATTATCGTTCCTGGTTCACGCCCTGTTCGTAAAGCAGCGGAAGCTATCGGTTTAGACAAAGTCTTTATTGAGGCTGGTTTTGAATGGCGGGAGCCTGGCTGTTCCATGTGCCTAGGAATGAATCCTGATAAAGTACCAGAAGGCGTCCACTGTGCCTCCACGTCAAACCGCAATTTTGTTGGACGGCAAGGGAAAAACGCTCGGACGCACCTTTGTAGTCCAGCAATGGCGGCAGCAGCTGCGATTCATGGGCGTTTTGTCGATGTACGAGAAGTGGTTGGAGGTGTTGGTTAATGGAAGCTTTTACGCAATTTGAAGGTACGACGCTGCCTTTGATGAATGACAATATCGATACCGATCAAATCCTACCGAAAAATTATTTGAAGCGCGTCGAAAAAACGGGGTTTGGCGAATTTTTATTTGACGATTGGCGCTATTTGCCGCAACGCAAGCCTGATCCAGCATTTATCTTGAATGAT
>OAVP01000790.1_pt1 | contig 15298 bp, 16 predicted proteins | sample 1495311 | NCBI WGS metagenome assembly OAVP01 (sample SAMEA2580102, study PRJEB22360) | human gut metagenome | biome: human gut; feature: human-associated habitat; material: faeces | place: Denmark | collected 2008/2010
GTGCGCTGGAGCCCGCCAAGGGAAACCCCGTCCACCCCGGCGCCAGCCACGGCCGGAACACGCTCCAGATTCATGTTTCCACTGGCTTCCACGATGGCCTTGCCATCAATGAGTTCTACTCCGCGGCGAGTGTCATCGAGTGAGAAATTATCCAGCATGATCGTGTCTGCGCCGCCCTCGAGCACGGCAGGAATCTGCTCGAGGCTATCGACTTCCACCTCAATATGCGTGGTGTGGCCCACCTGTTCGCGCACGTGACGAATGGCACCGGTCAGGTCGATACCACGTGCGGCGAGCGCCGCCAGATGATTGTCCTTCATCATGACCGCATCGGACAGTCCGTAACGATGGTTGTGGCCGCCACCGCAGACCACGGCATACTTCTCGAACGGGCGCAAGCCCGGAGTGGTTTTGCGCGTATCGACGATGCGGGTGCGTTCGTAACGGTGAGGACGGGTGGCCGATCCGTCATAGTTGTCACTGTAGATGGCGTTCACCGCGTCCACGAAAGCGGCGGTCATGGTGGCGATGCCGCTCATGCGCTGAGTGAAGTTGAGGGCGATGCGTTCGGCGGTAAGCAGGTCACGTACCGGACCGGTTACGGTGGCGAGCACCTGGCCGGCTTGGAATCGTTCGCCGTCCTTGATGGCAGCGGTGACAGTGACGGCTGGGTTCTGCGTGGTGAACGCAGCGCGAAACACCTCGATGCCGCTCATCACGCCGTTTTCACGTGCGGTGAGATGCGCAGAGCCGGTTTCGCCCGCGGGGATCGTGGTCTCGCAGGTGATGTCGCCGTAGGGTGCGTCTTCGGCGAGCGCCGCTTCGACGGCGGTATGGATGATGTGTTGCGTAAGCATGGGTCAATCCTTGATGTAGGCGACGGAGTGAGCCCATTCGTCCTGCGGCTCAGCATAATCGGTGCGGGCGTGGGCGCCTCGGGATTCGGTGCGGGCGAGCGCGGCGGTGACGGCCACATAGCCCACGGTGAGCATATTACGGTTCTCCAGTGCTTCAACATCGGCCACGTCGGCCTGTGCGTTTGCTGTAGCAAGTCCTTGACCGAGTTCGGCGATGGCGGTTTGCAGCCCATCCGCGTCGCGCAGTACGCCAACGCCATGCCACATGGTGTTTTGGATGCGGGTGCGATTCCACACATCTGCGGTTGCGTCATCGCTGGTGAGCACCGGGGTCTTCAATGCAATTGGCTTATGCGTGAACGCTTCGCCGGTAGCGGAGTTCAGGAACGGTTCGGGAGCCCAGACCGTGTCATCACCGTCCGCGACTGCGGCCAAACCGGCACGGCGACCGTAAACGAGTCCTTCGAGCAGTGAGTTGGAGGCGAGCCTGTTGGAGCCCATCACACCGGTACGGGCGCATTCGCCGGCAGCATACAGGCCGGGGATCGAGGCTCGAGCGTCCAAATCAGTGTGGATACCGCCCATGTAATAGTGCGCGGCCGGTGCCACCGGAATCGGCTCCTTGCTCCAGTCGAAGCCCAGCGAGCGCGTGTAGGCGTCGATGGTCGGGAATCGGTGGGCCAGGAAGGCAGCCAAATCGGGATTCTCCTTCGCCATCGGCGAGGCATCGAGCATGACCGGCTTGCCGCCCTGACGTTGCATCACGCGGAAGTTTTCGCGGGCCACTACGTCGCGCGGAGCAAGTTCGGCACGCGGATCCACGTCTTTCATGTATCGGTGCCCGTACTCGTCCAGCAGTACCGCGCCTTCGCCTCGCACGGCTTCGGAGACGAGGAAGTGCTCGCCCACGGCCATGGCGGTGGGATGGAACTGGTAGAACTCCAGATCGGCGACCTGGGCGCCCGCACGCCATGCGGCGGCGAGGCCGTCCGCGGTGGCGACCGGCGGATTGGTGGTGTACGGGTACATACGGCCTGCTCCACCGGCGGCCAAGATCACCCGGTCGACGGCCAGATCCTTGTCCTGCCCGTCGATCAGCAGGCGGACGCCGGCGATGTGGCCGTCCCGCACGATGAGGTCTTTGAGGAATGCGTTCTCGATGATGTGGATGCGCGGGTTCTTGCGCACCATGGCGGAGACGTCCAGTTCGAGCACTTTGCCGGTGGCGTCTCCCCCGGCATGCACCACGCGGGCGCGCGAATGAGCCGCTTCCAGGCCGCGCAGCATGTGTCCCTGCGCGTCGCGGTCGAAGTGGACGCCGGCCGCGGCGAACTCGCGGACGCGCTCCGCACCCTCACGGGTGAGGATGTCCACGGCCTTCGGGTCGCACAGGCCGTGGCCCGCGGCCATGGTGTCGGCGGCGTGCAGCTTCGGGTCGTCGTCGGAGAAGATGGCCGCAGCGATGCCGCCCTGCGCATGATAGGTGTTCGATTCCACCAGTTCGGCCTTGGTTACCAAGGTCACGTCGTGTCCGGTGCCGGCCACGGCCAGTGCCGCGGACAGTCCGGCGACGCCTGCGCCCACGACGACGATTTCAGTGTTGCTCATTGTGTTGCTTTCCTCTGTTTTTGCGTCATCTGCCCCCCTCAGTCACCTACGGTGACAGCTCCCCTCAGGGAGGGGAGCTAGAAGCATGTCACGGGTGAACGCGCAGCATGCGCTCCAGTGCCACCTTGGCTTCGCGGGCGGTGTCTTCGTCCACGGTGATGCGATTGACCACGTTGCCGGCTTCAAGGTTCTCCAAAGCCCAAGCCAGGTAAGCCGGGTGGATGCGGTACATCGTGGAGCAGGGGCAGACCACGGGGTCCAGGCAGAACACGGTCTTGTCCGGGTACTGCGCGGCCAGACGGTTCACCAGGTTGATTTCGGTGCCCACGGCGATGGCGGATCCGGCGGGTGCGTTGGCGATCTCCTTGACGATGTACGCGGTGGAGCCAGTGCCGTCGGCGGCGTCGACCACCTGCATCGAGCACTCGGGGTGCACGATCACCTTGACGCCCGGGTATGCCTTGCGGGCGCGTTCAACCTGTTCGACGGTGAAACGCTGGTGCACGGAGCAGAAGCCCTTCCACAGAATCATCTTGGCGCGGGCGTAGTCGGCCGGATCGGCGGCGCCGCCCTGTGCCTTGAACGGATCCCACAGCGGCATCTCGCTCAGCGGAATGCCCATCGCGCGGGCGGTATTGCGGCCCAGATGCTGGTCCGGGAAGAACAGCACGCGCTTGCCGCGGGCGAACGCCCATTCCAGCACGGCGTGCGCATTGGACGAGGTGCATACGATGCCGCCGTTGCGTCCGCAGAACGCCTTCAGCGCGGCGGATGAGTTCATGTAGGTGACCGGGATGATCTGCTGCAAGCCATCGGAGTCCGGTTGGGTGCCGCAGATCTCGCCGAGCTGGTCCCAGCATTCCTGGACCTGGTCGATGTTGGCCATATCGGCCATCGAGCAGCCGGCGGACAGGTTGGGCAGGGTCACGCTCTGTTCGGGCGTGGAGAGGATGTCGGCGGTTTCGGCCATGAAGTGCACGCCGCAGAACACGATGTGGTCGGCGTCCGGGCGTTCGGTGGCGTTCTTGGCCAGCTGGAAGGAGTCGCCCACGAAATCGGCGTGCTTGATGATCTCGTCACGCTGGTAGAAGTGGCCCAGAATCAACAGTTTGGAGCCAAGACGCTGCTTGGCGTCGGTGATGCGCTGCTGCAGTTCCTCGTCGGAGGCGTTGCGGTATTCGTCCGGCAGCACCTGCTGGCGCGGCGCGTTGGCGGGCAGACGGTCGAGCATCGAGGCACCGGGACCGTAGCTGGGTGTGGTGGTGTCGAAATGCCATGGATCCTGGGTCAGTCCTGCATCGCAGGTGCTTTGCGCGCCCAGCTTGGCGATGATCTCGTCAACGGAGGGCGCAATGAATGATGCGGTCATAGTAGTTCCTTTCTGTAACGTCTATGCGCCGTGCCTGCAGGCATGGCAAAAATCAAATCTGTGCGGATGGGCTCAATGCGGCAAGCACATCCTTGCGTTCGTTGCGCTTGGCCATTGCCGCAATGCCACTGCCGTCGAATTCATGCGGCGTTCCGGTATGGGCAGGTAGCTGAGGCACATATCGGTACACGGCTGCCGGCCGCTGACGGCCTTCACGCACTTTCTCACCGGTGTCTTCAAGATCGCCGGAGGAGAGCATTTTGCGACGGAAATTCGCCAAATCAAGGCTTTCTCCGGCGATGGCCTCGTATACGCCGTGCAACTGCCGCAAAGTGAAGGTGGGACCGAGCAGACGGGTGGCCACGTCAGAGTATTCGATTTTGGAGCGCAACCGAAGCAGTGCGTAGTCGATAATCTCGCGATGGTCGAAAGCCAACGGCGGCAGCTCATCCTCGGGGAACCAGCGCACATTATCGCCATCCTCGAAATGCGCGGCCTCGGCCTGGCCTACGAGCGCCCAGTACACGACGGAGACCATCGGCAATCCACCATGGGAGCGCTCTGGCCCGCCAAAGGTGTACAGCTGCTCGAGGTAGCGAGGATGCAGCGCAGTAGTTGACTCCAATGCGGAGTAAGCGGACTGTTCCAGCGACCAATCGGACCTCAGGTCGCCTCCGGGCAGAGCCCAAGTGCCGAGGAAAGGCTGACGGACTCGCTTGACCAACGGCAACCACAGACGGGAATGAGGTGTTCCAGCTCCGGTCTCAGCAGATTCGGCTTGCGTTGCGCCATGTTCGGGCATGTCATCAGGACCAAGCGCCAAGATCACCACGGACACACCAACCTGCGGTGGTGCACTGCGGCGCTCCGACACATTGCCGAATCCCATGCCTTGCCTCTTTCCAGTGAAATATTCTTTCTGGTCAGACAGCATAGCACTACTTATAGTCATAATGACTATAAGTCACAATATATGCGAGAACAGTAACAAAAACGGTCTGCATTACCGCAGACCGTGCTGTCAGGAAACCGGCTCCTCGTCTGATTCGCCGGGTCTTGTCATTTCCGCCACAGACGGCAGGAACGGGGCCAACGATGGCAACTCGTCAAGGCTATTGAGTCCCATCTGGTCCAGGAAAAACTCAGACGTGACCAGCAGCGCTGCACGGGAATCAGGGTCCATGCCGTTCTCTGCGATAAGGCCTCGCACGGCGAGCGAGCGAATCACGCCATCGGAGTTGACGCCACGGATTGCCGCCACCTGCGCACGGGTGACCGGTTGCCGGTAAGCCACAATAGCCAGCGCCTCCAAAGCCGCCTGGCTCAGCCGCGCGGTCTGCCCATCGGTGACGAACGCGGAGACGACCGGCTCGAATTCGGCGCGGTTGGCGAACTGCCATCCTCGTGCGGCATGACGCAGTTCAAATCCTCGCGGGCGAATGCCACGAGCCGCATCACCCTCATATTCGGCACGCAGTGCCTGCAATGCATCTTCCACGTCGCTCTCATCCACCACCAGCACACGGGCCATATCCTCTACAGTCTGTGGCTGGTCGGCGACCATAAGGATGGCCTCCAGACATGCGGCCAGCCCGCCGGGAAAATCATCGACGGTAAAGTCCACATATTCGGGACGCGACTGCTCCGCTGCTTCCGTCTGCCCATTATGTTCGTCATATTCGTTGCGCTCGCTCATCGGTCACCTCTCTTACGCAAAATCGCCTTCGGAAATGTTCACGTCGCTCATGGCATCATCCACACCGGCGACCCATCGCAGATGCAGCTCCGCGAACGGCCCATTCTGCCGATATTGCAGCACACCTTGTTTGAAGAACACCAGCACGGCCATGAACCGGGCAACCACCTCGATACGGGATGCGCAATCCTGGGTCAGCTCGCTAAATGACATCGATTGACTACCAGATTCCAAAGCCTTGCGCAATCGGTCACGCACCACCACGGATTGCGCCCGCAAATCGACCAACGGCACATGCAGTTGGTGAACCGACACCTCGGAGGCCGGTGCATTGGCGATCACCTGTGCGGCGAGTTTCGCCAGTTCCGCGGGCGTGAGCGTCCACACGAGCTCGGGCAGCATGGCCTGTATGCCCTCATCCATATAAGCCGGGTGGGGGAACCGCCCGGAATTGGCGGCGAATCGCGCGCGGAAATCGCCGGCCGCCTGCTTGTAGGCGCGGTACTGAATCAGGCGAGCGAACAGCAGATCGCGTTCGCGCAGTGCCTCGAGACTCTGCTCGTCATGCTGATTCTCCTCGCCACCGGGCAGGATGGCCACGCTTTTGGCCTCCACCAGAATCGAAGCAACATCCAGGAACGCACTGGCCTCGTCCATGTTCTTCGTGAAGTCAAGGCCACGCACATAAGCCAGGAATTCCTCGGTGATTGAGGAGAGCGAAACCTCGGTCAGTTCGAGCTTGTTGTTGGCGATCATGCCGAGCAACGCATCGAACGGCCCGGAATAGACCTCAAGATTCACCTGGAAGCCGGAGCTTATGGCGGCCTCGACTTCCTCCTGCTGGCTTACGAGAGTTTCGCTCATCAGGCCACAATGCCGCGAGACACGAGCTCGCGGGCCACCTCGCGGTATTCCTTGGCGGTCTTGTGCCCGGGGGCGTAGATAACGATGGGGGCCGCAGCCACACTGGAGTCAGGCAACTTGATGGATCGGGAGATGAACGTGTGGAACACCTTGTTCTCGAACGCCTCATAGATACGCTGGCATACTTCCTCGCAGTGGAGGGTGTTGGTGTACATGGTCACCAGCACGCCGTAGACCTCCAACGCGGGATTGATGCGGGACTGGACCTTCTCGATGGACTGCATGAGCAGAGCCACGCCACGAAGGGCAAAGAATTCGGCGGCCACCGGAATGATCACGCCATCGGCTGCGGCCAGGGCGTTCACCGTGAGCAGGCCAAGCGAAGGCTGGCAATCCACGATGATGACATCGTATTCGGCCTTGAGCTTGCGCAGCACACCGTTGAGAATCTGTTCTCGGCCCACCTCGGTGACCAGCTGGACTTCGGCCGCCGACAAGTCAATGTTTGCAGGAATCACATCGATGTTGTCGAACGCGGTGTGCTGCACCACATCATGGGGATCCACAGACATATCGAACAATGCGGTGTAAATGGTGCTCTCCACGGTATTCGCATTGATGCCCAAGCCCACGGTGGCGGCACCTTGCGGATCAAAGTCGACGATAAGCACTCGGCGGCCATACTGTGCCAAAGCTCCGGCGATGTTAATGGAACTCGTGGTCTTGCCCACACCGCCCTTCTGGTTGCACATGGCAATGACTCGAGCCGGACCGTGCTGCTGCAACGGTTCGGGAGCCGGGAAGGTTTCGTATTCACGTCCAAGAAAATCGGTAGGCATATCGTCTACCTTATCAATATCCGTGTTCCGAGATGGTGCAGCGACATACGTTTCGTCCATCGGCAACGTACCTTGGCGGAATGTGCTGCTGCCGCGACGATCTGCCATGCCTGAACCTTCCATCAAACTCTGATTTCTCCCGACTAGCCTACTCTTATCCGTTCGCTGCCACCGTTACCACATCATGCCACGCCAGTATGCCGAAACAATCCGTCTCATCGCCGCTAACGCGCTCTGGGATGCGCGGTGAGATACGTTTCGATCAGAGCCTCGGGACTCACGTGCGTATATATCTGCGTGGTGGTGACGCTGGCATGGCCCAGCAGTTCCTGTACGGTGCGCACGTCCGCACCGCCCTGAATCAGATGAGTGGCGAACGAATGCCGCAGTGTATGCGGATGCAGCGGCTTGGTGATGCCGGCCCGCTCCCCCGCTGTTTTGACGATTTCCCATACCGATTGGCGTGAGATGCGTTTGCCTCGCTTGTTCAGGAACAGCGCTCGACGCTCAGGGACTTTGGCCGTTGATCTGCGTTCCAGCTCGCCTCGACCCGCGTTGAGATACGCCACGACTGAGTTACGGGCATAACTGCCCAACGGCACCAGCCGTTGCTTGGACCCCTTGCCCATCAATCGGACGACCTTCTCCTCAAGGTCGATGTCGTCCAGATTCGTGCCCACGGCCTCCGAGACGCGGCATCCGGTGGCGTACATGAATTCGAGAAGGGCCTTGTCCCGCAACACCACCGGGTCGGTGGAACCGCCGACGGCTGCGGCATCCAGCAGCCGGGACACCTCGTCAACGCTCAACACGTCCGGCAACACACTGGCCCCTTTGGGGGCTTTGACCGAAGCGGCCACATCCGCCGATACCGCATGCTGGGCCAAGGCAAAACGGTGAAATTCGTGGATGGAGGCCAATCGGCGGGCCTTGGATCGCGCGGATTCCCCGTCCGCATCAAGTGCGGCGATATAGTCCTCGACATCCTGTTTGGCTATATCATCCGGCTTGGTGATGCCATGGGTCTGAAGCCAGGCGACATATTTATTGAGGTCGGATTCGTAGGCGGAGACGGTGGCGTTGGCGAGTCCCCGTTCGATGTCGATATGCACAAGGAACTGCTCCCGCAGTGTGCCGAATCCATCAACGCCCATAACGGCTCATATTACGCCATCGTTCTGTGCCGGCCTCAACGCCGTCCGAGACGTATCAGACGTCCGACGTTTTCCGCCGCGCGAATGAGATTCCTTGGCCCATCGGCAATGGCCTCGTTCAATGGCATGGCACCGGGAACAATGCCGAACACCGCATCGATGCCCACGTCATAGAGTTGGTCGATGCCTTCGCCCACATGTCCGGCAAAAGCGACCACACCGATATGCGGATTACGCTCTCGCACCGCCTTGGCCACTCCCATCGGCGTTTTGCCGAATTTCGTCTGAAAGTCAATGCCGCCTTCGCCGGTGAAGCAGTAGTCGGCACCTTCGGCGCGCTCGACAAGACGGACCGTGGAAGAGACAATATCCACGCCGGCACGCATCGTGGACTGGGTGAAGGCGAGCAGTCCCGCGCCAAGACCGCCTGCGCCGCCGGCTCCGGGCGTATGGGCCACATCGATGCCCAGTTGATCCTTGATCACCGCCGCATAATGGGCAAGATTATTGTCGAGTTGGGTGACCATCTGCGGCGTCGCGCCCTTCTGCGGACCGAATACCGCCGAGGCTCCGGTCGGCCCCACCAACGGGTTGGTCACATCGGAGGCGATCAGGATGCGCGTGTGCGCGATACGTGGATCGACGCCCGACACATCCACGGTGACAAGCCGGTCAAGGAATCCGCCACCACGAGGAATGGGATCGCCATGCGCGTCCAGAAAACGCACTCCCAGAGCTTCGGCCATGCCGGCTCCGCCATCATTGGTCGCCGACCCACCCACGCCGAGGATAATCGTGCGGGCCCCGTCATCCAGAGCATGCATCATAAGTTGGCCGGTTCCGTATGTGGTGGTGACAAGCGGGTTCCGGGTGCTTTCGGTAACGAACTGGATGCCGCTGGCAGCCGCCATCTCGATCACCGCGGTTTTGTCCTCATCTCCCGTGTTGCCAAGGATGCCATATTCCACCGTCGTCTCGAACTGCAACGGATTCAGCACCTTTGCGCTGCGCATATGACCTTGGGTGGCGTCCACCAAGGAACGAACCGTGCCTTCGCCGCCGTCGGCCATGGGCACCATCACATATTCGGCGTCCGGGAACACCCGCAGCAGTCCCGCGCGAATGGCCTCACCGGCCTGTTTTGCCGTCATGCACCCCTTGAAGGAATCCGGCGCGATCACGAATTTCATAGCTTCTCCTTTATTCATTACCATCCACGAACCAATACTCAGAACACCATGTATATCAAGGTCGCAACGCAGGTCATGGTCAGACCGACCAATGACTCGAACGGCACACTCTTCATGCGTTCGCCGACGGTCATCTTCATGGCCTGTGCCGTGACGTGGAAGTAGTTGCCGTGCGGCAGATGATCGATGACGGTTGCGCCGGCCTGCATCGTCACGGCGGCGGCCACCGGGGATACGCCAAAGCCGAGAATCGAGGATCCGAAGGAGCTGGAGCCGAGAATCACACCCGTGGAGGTCGAGGCGGTGGCGGCAGCCATCAGAATGCCGGCCAGAGGAGCGAGCAGCGAGCCGGAAACGCCCCAGGCCTTGATAAGGCCGACAATCTGCGTGGACAAGTCGGAATTCGTGATCAACCCGCCAATCGCGCCGGCGCCAATCAGGATGAGTACGACGTCGGTCATGCGTGCGAGCCCGGCCTTGGTGAAAGCCAGCAGGTTCTTCCCCTGCCTCATTGCGAACAGTCCGATCAGGGCGGCCAACGGGAGAATGTACATGGCATCGATCTGGAACATCGACAACACTTCGATGTGCAGCAGACTGCCGACCGGATTGATCAGCAGCAGTACCACGGCGACGACCGGGGCAACCAGAGCGCGGCCGATCGGCGGCAAATGGGCATCGTCGGTGTCGCCGGTGTCCACCTCGGCAGCAGTAGGTGCCGCGCCATGCTTGCGCAATACCGTGGCCAGCAATACGGCCACCGCCAGACCACACAATGCCGGCACGACGCTGCCGATCATCACCTGGGAAGGCTGCACGCCGAACCCGGAAGCCGCGGCGATGGTGTTCGGGTTGGGAGACATGATGTTGCCCGCCTTGCCTCCGCCAGACAAGGCCACCAATAGCGCCAGCTTGGAGATGCCCAATCGATTGCCGACCTCAATGGCAATCGGCGCCACAATAAGCACCGCAACCGGGATGAACACACCTACCGCGCAGATAATCATCGTGGCGAACGCCAGCGAAAAGATCGCGAGGCTTTCGCCGAATTTGGAAACGATGGTTTTGGCGATGCGATTGGCGGCACCGGACTCCATCATCACACCAGCCAGAATGCCGGCAGCCAGCACACGCACGATGGTGCCCATAACGCTTTGGCCACCCGCCACAACGACGCTCACCGTCTGGGTCAGCGACGCTCCGCCGACCAGACATCCGACAATGGCCCCGAGCAACAGCGCATATGTGGCGTTGAGTTTTTTAAGAATCAGCACTATGGCCAATGCAAGGCCGAGCAACGCCGCCCACCATGCAATCGAAATGCCTTCTACCATCAGAATCTCCTTTGATTGTCTTACCGTTTCCGCACAGCGTCAGGGTGATGGACTCACGACGTCTCTTCATTGGAACGTAGTATAGAGACCATCAAAAAAAATCTATCTATACGGTCACGATTTATGTAATACACATTATTCTTGGAAAACACGAGCGTCACAATATTCCACAGAACGAACTTCCGTTTTCGCCAGCCATGCAATAATGTTACACAGAACATTTCGTGTATTGCCTAGAACAGACGAGGACGTCATGGACATAGACCCGCGCATAGCGCAGACCATTGTTGAGAACATCAAGGGCATTATCCGCTACGATATCAATTTCTTTGATGCGCACGGCAAAATGATCGCCAGCACCGACGCAACGCGCATCGGCACCTTCCACGATGCCGCGCGTCTTGCGGCGGAGCGGAAACGGACCGTGGCAGTGGATGGCGATAATCAGTTCATAGGCGCCCGCAACGGCATCAACGCACCGGTCATGTTCGGCGATTCGGTTGTCGCGGTCATCGGCATCACCGGCCAGCGGCACGAAGTCGAGCCATTCGGCATCATGATCACCAAAATGACGGAAATACTGATTCGGGAAAACGTCGAGCAGATCACACGTTTCGACCAACGCATGATGATGACGAATCTCATCAATTTACTGGTATCGCAGCACAACGATGAGGATCTCGTCTCCTATCTGTCTTCCACGCTCGATGTCGACCTGTCAATACCGCGATGCATCGTGCTCGGACGTTGCACCAATGCCGACGCCGACCACACCAAGCGTAACGCTCTGCTCAATGCGTTGGATAAGCGTTTTCCTTCAGGCAGCGAGTCGATATTCAGAACTTCGGCGCGTGGATTCTGCATATTATTCGCCATCACCGATCAAGTCGGCTCAATGGGTCAACTTGATGAACACCATATGGGAGTACTGTCCGATCTGCAAAAAGAGATAAGCCATGTCTTGGGACGCCCGATCAGCATTGGCATAGGAAGCATGGAAACGTCGGCGAATCAATATTGGCGCAGCTACCGACAGGCAACCGCGGCTGTGGAATGGCTCCGTTTCACCCATGGTGCACGAGTGGAGGAATACAGCAATATCGGGCTCGGCATGCTGCTGCCGGCGATGCAGCAATCCATAAGCGAACAGTTCGTGCAGAACATCTTCGCGGGTCTGGATGATCAACGAATCGACGCCTTCCAGACGGCGTTCAACGCGTACACCCGATACAACGGAAGCGTGAGCCGGGCCGCCGATAGCCTGTTCATCCACAAGAACACATTGCAGAACCATCTCAACGCCATCGCCGAGCAAACCGGCTACAATCCGCGCAAGCTCGATGACCACACCGTACTGGAACTGGCGTTCCTTATCCGAAACTACCGCTCGTTCACCGGCGAAGACCCTAGCTGAGCATCGTCGCCGCGAATATGAAAAGTCCCGTCACCGATGGGTGACGGGACTTGACGTTCCATGACCGAAAGTCACGGAGCAATGTCGTTCAGAGGCGGCAATCAGGCCTCAACCGGAGCGTTGACGTCCTCAGGCAGGGCGGCCTTGGCGGCGTCCACGATGGTCTTGAAGGTGTTCGGGTCGGAGACGGCAATCTCAGCCAGAGCGCGACGATCCAGCTCGATGCCGGCGAGACGCAGGCCCTGGATGAAGCGGTTGTAGGTGATGCCCTCAGCGCGGACGGCAGCGTTGATGCGCTGGATCCACAGCTTGCGGAAATCGCCCTTGCGAGCCTTGCGGTCGCGGAAGTTGTAGTTAAAGGAGTGCAGCAGCTGTTCCTTGGCCTTGCGGTACAGGCGGGAGCGCTGGCCACGGTAGCCGGAAGCCCTCTCGAGAACAACGCGACGCTTCTTGTGGGCGTTCACTGCGCGCTTGACACGTGCCATAATCTATTCCTCAGCTTTCTAAAGTCTTATTATTTCCGGGTAAGCCCTATGCTCACTTCTGCAGAAGCTGGTGCAGCTTCTTGGCCTGGCCGCCGCGCAGCACATCGTCGGCGGACAGTTCACGGCGCTTGCGAGCGGACTTGTGCTCGAGGTTGTGGCGCATGGCGGAACCGACATGCTTCACCTTGCCGGTGCCGGTGATCTTGGCGCGCTTGGAAGCGGCGGAATTAGTTTTCATCTTCGGCATTGCTGCCCTCCTTGCTGGTTTGCTTCTTGTCGGAAGTCTTCTGAGAAATCGCGGACTGCGCGTCGGCCGCGGCCTGAGCCTGAGACTCCTGCTTGGCCGCGAGACGAGCCGCCTGGCGAGCCTGACGCTCGGCGCGGGACTCGGCGCCACGACGACGCTGCTCGGACTGGGTGTGGACCTTCTTGCCCTTCGGCGCAAGGGTCATGATGATGTTGCGGCCCTCCTGCTTCGGCTTGGACTCGACGGTGCCGTATTCCTCGACATCGTCGGCCAGACGCTGCAGCAGTTCCACGCCACCAATCGGGCGGGAGATCTCACGACCGCGCAACATGATGGTGACCTTGACCTTGTCGCCTCCGTTAAGGAAGCGGGTCACATGGCCCTTCTTCACGTCGAAATCGTGGTCGTCGATCTTCAGGCGGAAACGAATCTCCTTGATTTCCGCGGTGCTCTGGTTGCGGCGAGCTTCACGAGCCTTGATCTTCTCGTTGTACTTGAACTTGCCGTAATCAATGAGCTTGGCGACCGGAGGCTTCGCGTTCGGGGCCACCTCGACGAGATCGAGGTTTGCCTCCTTGGCCAGGTTCAGCGCGACGGAAGTCGCGATGACGCCCACCTGCTCGCCCTTCGGGCCGATCAGGCGTACCTGCGGGACGCGAATCTCGTCGTTAATGCGTGGTTCGTCGCTGATGATGACTCCAATCCTCTGCTTCAATTCCTTGGGCCGGGCTCCTTGATGAAATGCAATCAACGCTCGATGGTTCATGGCAAGCCGGAACATACGCATTCACGCATATGCACGCAGACATATCGTCATTCCTAATTGTGCTCATTCATCTGGCACAATCGCTAGGCTGTTTGCCTTGAACCCGAGGCCTTGAAAAGCTTCCAGGTGGGGGTGCCCCGCTTTCTTGATTTCTCAAGCCAAATGGAAAGTCTACCATATGCCCGGACATTGACGGGCCGTGTGTCGGGTTCCCTACTGCACGGCGCGCAGCAGGCCGCCAATACCCTCATCTTTCAGAATCTGACGATACGGGCCGGCTTCCTCGGCGATGATTTGATCAATGGCATGCATGCCCAGCACTTCGACCGGCGCTTTGTCATCTGTGAGAATGGTCGACGATGAGTCCGGTTCGCTCGTAAGTGGTCTCACGCAGGTTGAGTGCCTTGGAGGCCTGCTGCATGGAGTTCTCTTCGGAGCCGGAACCCGGCTTCTTGGCGAACAGTTCGCGGTTCGTGGTATTCGGCACGTCGGCCGTCAGCATGTTCCCATTGCCGAATTTTCTTCCCCGCAGGCCGCGCAACGGCTACAGTAGTCGGATATGAGTAAGGTATGCGTGATTTTCGGAGCCGGAGAATACTATGCCGGAACTCCCGTGGTGCCGGATGGCGCGTATGTGGTAGCGGCCGATGGCGGACTGGATCATACGCGCGAGCTGGGCATCGTCCCCGATGTGGTGGTGGGCGATTTCGACTCATTGGAAGGACGCCCGTCCCGCACCGACGTACGCACGATTACGCTGCCCTCGCTGAAGGATGACCCGGACATGCTCTCCGCCTTGAAAGTCGGCTGGGCGGCGGGCTGCCGCGAATTCCATGTCTATGGAGGTCTGGGCGAACGCATTGACCATACGATTTCCGGCATTCAGCTCATGACCTTGCTGGCTGGGCACGGGGCAAGCGGATATCTGTATGGCGACGGACTGATAGTCACAGCAATCACGGATGGCAAGCTCTCCTTCCCCGCGCACCCGGTACCCGAGGACGGACGAATGGTGTCGGCGTTCTCCCACTCCGATGTTTCACTTGGCGTGAACGAACCAGGATTGAAATACGAACTCAAAGACGGCACGCTGACCAACACGATGGTGCAAGGCGTCAGCAATGAGTTCCGCGACGGCATAGATGCCGCCATCAGCGTGGAACATGGTACCTTGATCGTCACCTTCCCCATCGAAGTGGCATTGCCGCAGGTAAGCCGTTTCCATGAATTCAGTGGCGGCATCGGCAAGCTGGACACCGAAGTGTCCAAGCTGTTGGTTCGCTGACCGGACGTGAGCCCCAGCTTCCGTGGATTCACGCCGTCGGTCCAATACGGGAAACCGCATATCGGTTGCCGGCGATCCACAATGTGAGCGCTCACAAAAAATACGACGTTTTTGCTCAAAACGCACGCTCAGACATTGCCATGTGTACAGAGTCGGCATTACAGTAGCAACTGTTGGTAAACAATGGCCC
>OAVP01000808.1_pt1 | contig 15054 bp, 13 predicted proteins | sample 1495311 | NCBI WGS metagenome assembly OAVP01 (sample SAMEA2580102, study PRJEB22360) | human gut metagenome | biome: human gut; feature: human-associated habitat; material: faeces | place: Denmark | collected 2008/2010
AGAACGGTCTTGCCCACCGGCTTGACCAGCTGAACCTCTTCGAATCCCTGAAGCAATGAAGCCATAATTGCTCTCCTTATTGCATTGGTCACGTGTCTTTTTTACGTCGCTAATTGTAGCCAACTAATTTCGTATTATACAAATCCATGCATGCATGATTGCATAATTACCGTAGCAATAACATGGAAAAACCGGGAATCATCGACTCCCGGTTCAGTGGTATTCGCGAACTATGCTTCAGCGTCTACCGTGTATTATGTCAGTCACGTCAGCGACGAGTGGTGCTCTTGCGGACGGCGAACAGGGCGATGCCCGCGGCGGCAAGCAACGCAATGGCCACACCGCGGCGATAGCGGCCAGCACGGCCATAATCTTCTTCTTCATAACTTCGAACCTCCACAATAGAACCGGTTAAAAAAGTTCCCTCTGACGAGGACGTCAGCCACAGGCTCTGAGGGAGAGACAAAAGAAGGGCGTCAGCAAGAAGCTGACGCCCTCTCAACATTCCCAAAAAAAACTCAGTACGATCCAGTCCCCTTAAACACTGCCACCACAGTCTTCAACAGAATCACGATGTCTCCCGTAATAGACCAATCCTGAATATACGACACATCCGCATACTCCGACTGTTCCTGAGTCAAATCGCTGCGTCCGGAAATCTGCCACGGTCCAGTAATACCAGGCTTAACCAGCAGTCGCGTGGAATACAGCATGTCATATCGCGCGACTTCTTCAGGCAGCGGCGGGCGAGGCCCAACCAAGCTCATATCGCCCTTGAACACGTTAAAGAACTGCGGGAACTCATCCAGCGATGTTTTACGAATAAAGTGACCGATCTTAGTCACGCGTGGATCGTCCTTGAGCTTGAAGATAAAACGATCCTCAATGCCGCGTTCCTTAGCCAGTTTCGCCTTGATCTCGTCGGCATCAGTGCGCATGGAACGGAACTTGTACATGGTAAACGGCTTGCCGTAAATGCCGATGCGCGTCTGCGAATAGAACACAGGGCCGCCGTCTTCCCGCTTGACCTTGTATGCCACCCATAGCATGATGGGCGAGCTCAAGATAATGGCGATACCGGAAAGCACGATATCGCACACACGCTTGAGGATGCGGGTAACGGTTGAGTACTGCGTCAGTCGTGCAGTGACTACTGGCATCGTCGGATCGTTGCGGAAATGCAGGTCAGCGCCGCTCAAATCAGCCACAGAGGTAGTGAGGGCCAATTCAATGCCCATGGATTCCACGGCCAGGGACAATGTACGCATGGTCTCAGAATCACGGGTAAGTACATCAGCTACCAATACGGTACGTGCCTTCATACCCTTTGCGGTTTGCGGCAAATGCGAGTTGAGTGGCAACACCTTCAGTCGTGACTCAGCATCGTTGGCAGGAGTGAAAGGCACCGACACCAAATGCTGCGCCTGATCCGGGTCATCCTCGTTCTTGACTGAAGCCACTGGGCACACCGCAATTGGCGCGTAGCCGAGGCCACGGCATTGGCGCAATTGTTCGACCGTCCGGTGGATACCTTCCGGAGATCCGATAACCACAGTCGGGTAGTTGAATTCGCCATTCATGCGGTTGCGGTGCAGCGCGCGGCGCATAATCCAACGCTCGATAATAACCAACACCAGTGAAACCAGCGGAATGAACACATTCAACGACCGGGGAAGATTGAGGTGGAACAGGTACCCCAACGTGCACAGCATAATGAAATCGATGAACGCAGCGTTCAACAGCTTGGCGTACAGGGCATAGCCCTCACCCATGGTGTGCCGTTCATAGGAGCGTGCGGAATACAGACTGATGAGCCACGATACGCAGGTCAACAGCAGGAAGCTAAAAACGCCGTATTCGCCGGGACCAATGCTCTGCACATAGGTATAAGCGAAAGGTCGGAGCAGGAACACGATGTACGTGGCCACAATGGTCATCAGCAGATCAAGCACGACCAAGGTCGTGTTATAGAGATATCGCCACTTCGGCACAGAATGGCCCATCAATGGACGTATGTTCGTGGTGTCGTTATGTGTGGAGCTGCCGTCCGGTGTAGAGGAGAAGTAGGTGCCGTCAAAGAATGTCGGCGCAATGTCACATTCGGCAACGGGGGAGAACGAAGCCGAGGCCCGGCTCCCGCTCACCCGTACTTTGGGCATTGCCATGGTCGCGGTGCTTGTTGCCTGCGACTCTGCTGCTGTGCCTCTGTCCTTCGGCATGATACTGAATTCTTCCTCCATCGTTCCCCAAAAACCGCAAGGAACATTCATTCTTTTCTCTTACTCTCGCCCACCCTAGCACGAATGCCGCCCCCCCCCCTATAGCAAAATCCGCCCAAAAAGCGAATCCCTTGTATCATTCATGTGAAGATGAAGTGGTGGTGGGCGGACGAGGATTGGCCGCAGTCCGGTGTATCGGACTAGAATGGTGCGCTAGTGGTTTGTACGCAGGCCCGCAAGGTAGCGTTGTAAGTATGAAGAAGGACTGAGCCCATGCACATTATGTTCGTCTGCACCGGCAATATCTGTCGTTCTCCCATGGGCGAGCTGCTACTCACCCGCTACCTTTCCGGTACCACAGTGCAGGTTTCCAGCGCGGGCACGCATGGCTTGCCCATGCACCAGATTGACCCCAACAGCGCCCTGCTCATGGAGAGCGTGGGCATCGAACCGAGTGGGTTCCGCTCTCGACGCCTGACACAGCCGATGGCCAAGTCAGCTGATCTGATCCTGTGCTTTGAAAAGGATCAGCGCAAAGACATCGTCACGTTGGCTCCCACTGCTGTGAAATACACGTTCCTATTGGGTGACTTCGCAAACATGTGCGAGTACTGCGCACGTAACGGGCTGGTCAAGGGCTTGACCATTCAGGAACGCTTGCAGTCAGTGATTGACTCTGCTTCCATTATTCGGCCCATGCTTCCCGAACCCGAGGATATTGAAGATCCGCACGGCAAGGAATACGCAAAATTCCGTACTGCCGCCGAGCAGACAAACAAGGCGCTGCGCACCATCCTGACCAGCATGCGCAAGCACTACCGCGTTGAGGAAGCTCCGGTGCGCCCTCAAATCACGCGGCAGTATGCTTACAACGGTCTGACATCAAGCTGACGTAAGACGTAAGTATTCACGTCATTCTCACGCCGGTTTCATCTCCCGATATGATTTGTCCGTTACAGTGGCATGCTGTTGGGTGATGACAGTGGGAGTAATGAATGACTGATTCTAATATTGCCGGCATCGCCGAGGCGGATTTCGGGAAAGCCGGCGTCTCGTTTGATAATGATCGACCGATATTGGTCGATTCCTCAGATTTTTTGTTCTATGCGGCGCTCGCCATGCTGCCGATTGACGGCACAGTAGCAGGCCCATACATGCCGTTTTGGACGCCGCTTTCTCCGTGGTTGTTTATGGCATATGCGGTAGCGAACTGGCGTTTGCTGCCGCAGGTTTGGCACCGTTTCCGCGCATTCTTCCTGTTTCCGGTGCTGTTAATCGCGCTGTCTGCAGTGGATTGGTATCTGGTAGCATTCCATCGGCTTCCGGCGCTGGTGTCGCTGGCCGGCGTGGCTGGGGCTCTCGCCTGCCTGTGTGCGTTGGACATGGCATTACGTATCAAGCGCTTGTCTTGGCGGCGCATGTTGGATCTGCTGATTCTCGTATATTGGTTCGCCTTCGCAGTCGGCGTGGTGCAGCGGTTGTCAATCATGTTTGATTGGACTTCCGTAAAGAACTTCTTCATTCATCTGATGAGCCGCCAGTACATCAGCAGCACTTCGCATTGGGGCGGTGGCCGCCCGCAGTTTCTGTTCGCAGAACCGAGCTATATAGGTATGCACCTGTTCGGTGTGCTGCTGCCGTTGATCTGGCTGGTGCGTGGTCGTGACCACAAGCGTGCAAACCAACTGCGCGTCCTTATTGTGGTGTTCGCCGTGGGCTCGGTACTGATGGGTGCCGGCGTACGCATCATTCTTGACTCGATTATCGCATTAGTGTTTGTGATTATCGAGATGAACAGTTGGCACACGTGGCGCGGTCGGCTTGTGGCGTTCGGGGAACTGGTGGTCACGGTCGGTCTCGGCGCATGCAGCGTGGCGGTGAACCATCGGTTGAGTTCCATAGCCGAGCTGGGTTTTGATGGCGATGGCTCGTTCTATGCCCGTTTATGGCAGTCACTGGGACCAGGTGCGGGTGCGTTGAAGCATCCAAAGCAGTTGTTGCTCGGCTATGGTGCCGGCAATCTATCCGATGCCACCCATCAGGGTGCCGATGCCGCAGTGCGGGCTCTGGAACGTCTGGGCCTGAACGCTTCGGCACCGAAGGGCTGGTACGCACAAGTGACACCAGCAAACATGTTCACGATGAGTGCCTACACCAGCTTTTTCGTGGAGTTCGGCCTGATTGCCTCAGTAATTCTCGTGGCGCTGGTGCTGTGGTGGATTAGCCATAACCACGCCTGGAACAAAACCACTGTCTGCTGGCTGCTGTTGACCATATACCTGTATGTGCAGTTCGAAGGATACGCCTTCTACGCCCTTCCACTACTCCTATGGGCAGTGGCTGCCGTGCCAAGGCTTAAATCAGAATCAGAATTCTGATGACTCATATATTTGGAGTATTCCGATCATGGTGATTGTGCATTGGCTTATTTCGGCGGTTTACTCGAAGTTATTCTTGCTTGTGATATGAACTGATTTTTGTTCCGTATTTCCTCTGACTCGATGGGAGATGATGGAACCATGGCAAAGGGCGCTCGATATGCGCCGGAGTTCAGGGCGAAGGCGGTCGGGCTGCTGGCGGAATCGCGTTCCTCGTATTCGTCGGAGACGAACGCGATCTCCGCGGTGGCGAAGGATCCGGGGATGGCGCCGGAATCGCTGCGGCGTTGGCGCGACCAGTCGGACGCGACGGTCGCGGAGGAGACGAGGCAGTCGGCCGAGGACGCGATGGCGGAGCTGAGGAGGCTGCGGGCCGAGGACGCGGAATTGCGTCGGGCGAACGAGATTTTGACGACGGCGTCGGCTTTTTTCGCGGCCGGGCTCGACCCGACACGGCGTTGATGGCCGCGTACGTCGACGGGCATGAAAGCCGTTTCAAGGTCGGGCCGATCCGCGGGGTCCTTTCCGAATCGTTGGACTGCGGGTTTCTCACGCCGCGCGGCTACCGCATGTTCAGAACACGTCCCGTCAGCCGCATGCGGGCGGGGCATGGGGCGCCGGCCCGCGACATCCTCCGGATCCACTCGGATTTCTTCATGGCCGTGTACGGTTACGGGAAGATGCACGCGCAGCTGGTCGCCCAGGGCCGGGATCCGGCCGGGGTCGGCCGCGACCAGGTGATGAACATCATGCGCGAGCTTGGCATCCGGGGCGTGCGCCGCGGCAGAACCCCGGTGACGACGGAACCCGCCAAGGGCACGGGCGGCAGGCCGGATCCGGTGGACGGGAGGTTCGAGGCTTGTGCGCCGGACCGCCTGCACGTGGCCGACATCGCCCACGTGCGCATGGCCAACGGCTCGTTCGGCTACACGGCGTTCGTCGCCGACGTGTACGCCCGTCGGATCGTGGGATGGGCGTGCGCCATGGCCGTGAACACGCAGGAGCTGCCGTTGCAGGCGTTGGAGCAGGCGGTCTCATGGGCCGCGTCCCGCGGCGGCGCGGATGGTCTTATCCGCCACAGCGGCCATGGCACGCAGTGCATCGGCACGGTGTACACCACCAGGGTCATGGAATATGGGATGCTGCCGTCGACCGGCACCGTCGGCGACTCGTACGACAACGCCATGGCCGAAAGCGCCGACGGCGCGTACAGGACCGAGCTGGTATGGCGGCGCACACCCTTCGCGGATCTGAAGGACCTGGAGTTGGCGACGTTCCGGTGGGTCTCGTGGCGGGGACTCGAAGCGCCTGCACCGGTCCCTGGGCTACAGGACACTCGAAGCGGTGGAAACCGAGTATCATCAACATCAAGCGGCACAAGCCGCCTCACTATAAGGGCGGAACAAAAATCAGGCCACTTCAACGATCGTTCACGAAATCCAAGATAACGTCCGAATTCTTGTGCGCTTTGGGTTTCCGTCTTTGACGTGAAAGGCATGGGTCCCGCGTCCTGCGTACGGTTCTTTCATCCGCCAAAACGAAAAACCGCGATTGGAAACCAGGAGACGGAACCATGTCCGAGGACACCATGCGGATCGACCGGCACATGCCCGGGACCAGGCTCTATCGGCTCGTCACGCAGAAGGTCACCGAGATACTCAACGCGATGCCCGACGCTTCAGGCCGACGAGATCGCCGGGGCGTCCAGATACGAGCGTTCCGGCGGTCGGAAGGCGTACCGCGCGGGCCGCTACAGGCGCGGGCTCACCGCCAAGGCCGAGCGGGTCGCCATGGAGATGGAGGGGCGGAGGCTCGGGGCGGACGCCAGGTGCCTGCGCGAGGCGTAGACGAGGCACGGCCTACCTCCTGCCCGAGTTCCCCGCCGAGCACCGCAGGAGGATCCGCACGAACAACATGATCGAACGGCTTAACAGGGAGATCCGCCGCCGCACGCGCGTCGTCGGCGGCTTCCCGTACGGCGACAGCGCGCTGATGCTCGCATGCGCGCGCATACGGTACGTGACCGCAAACGAGTGAAGTTCGCGCCGCTACCTCGGCATGTCCCGGCTTGGCGGCACGCCGGAGGAAGCGAACTAATCATCGTGCCATGGACGGCCATGACCCAAAGTGCGCAATCTTTCGGGCTACCTTCTATCAGCAGCCTTTTGCCATTCTGCAAATCCTCGGCATCCTGTTGACGATCTATTTTGCCTGCACTCTGATTGGTTTCATACGCCAAGGCCTGTTTGCTGTGACGGTTGATCACAACCGTGGCCGCTGGTTCGAACTGGTTTGGGACAAAACAACGGAACGGATTGAACGGGGCAAACATAAGCGGAGTAACGCAAAAGCATAACCCTAGGCAAATGGTGGTGCAAACATCGCATGGAATGTTCGTCCACCACCATTTGCTTGATTCAAAACGACATTATCTCGGTCCAGCTTTTCGGGCACTCCCGGAGCACTCCATTCTCACCAGTCATTGCTCCACCTGCCGAATGGCTTATAGTGACGCGACCTGAATTGCAGGTAAATCACTTTCAGCACCTATGCCCAGTAGAAGGAAAGACCTCTGACGAAGTTTGATTCTCGAAGGCAAAACAATGCGCTAGCAGAGCACATACGGATACTGAACCAAAAAGTTTTTCGGCTTTCCGATTATTTCCTTTTCGTGAATCCTCGCAAGATTCCGAATGCCCATCGCGCGGTTGTTTCTCCCATGATCAGGGCCGCGACAAGCCAGACGATGGAATACACGGCGAAACCCGTGACCACCTGGACCGCCACGTTCAGTCCGGCAAGGGGCAGGCTTGCGGCGAACGCGACCGCCGCGGCCATGATATGCGACATAAACGTCCGCAACACGTTGGATGCGTCGATATGTTCCTTAAGCACCGGCCAGCAATCATGCAATTGCATCAGGAAAATCACCAACTCTGCAAGGCATACCGATATCGCGGCACCAGTCGCACCAAACGTACCGTCCAGCAGCAGATTGCATACCAGACTGGTGGGAACGCCGGTGAGGTTCGCCCGCGCGAGCTTCGACTCCTGGCCCAACGGAGAAAGAATGCCAAGGCCGAAGAAGTAGCTCATACAGGAGAACAGGTTCACCAGGCCGATGATGCGCACGGGAAGGACCGCGTCCGCGTACTTCTCCGAAGAGATCAGCACCACCAGCGGGTACGCGTAGACCAAGAGATACAGGGCGGTCCCCAGACAGAGGTTCAACAGGAATCCCCATCCTTTTCGCAGCAGAGCTCCGTACGCTTCCAAATCGTTTTTTGCGTAATAGGAAAGCCGTGGAATCAAAACGCTGATAATCGCATTGACCACACTGTTGCAAAGGTTCTTCAATTTTGCAGCGAGCTGGTAGAACCCAACTTGAACGTTACTGGGTGACAACATGCCAAGCAGGATGCTGTCAAAGACTAAATACACGGATGTCGCGATGGATAATGCCGCGTACGATGCCAGCGGTCGCAGGTGTCTGCCGATACGCATCGGACCGAGACCGGAGAATGGCACCATGCGCAGCATGCGGGCCAGATTCAGCACGTTGTTGCCGCACACCACGAGCGCCAAGATCACGCCGTAGGCCAGGTAATCGCCCTCATCTCGCACGAAGACCAGCATCGCCACAAGCGAAAGCATTTTGAACACCATGCTGCGGATCGTGATGTACTTGTACTGCTCAATCGCCTGGAAATACCATTCCACACCATACGACAGCAGAAGGGTGCTCACCAGAAACACCCACATCAAGGCCGCGATCTGGTGGAACCTCGGAACGACAAGGATCGAGACGCCGAAGCACGTCAGCACCACGACGGTGAAGATCGTGATGATGGCGAGCAACTCGCGCACGACCCTCGCCATCTCCCGTGGGTCGTCCCTCACGCGGGCGCATTCACGTAGGCCGTACATGGGGACGCCAACCAGACACATGGCCGAAAGCCATTGCGACACGTTCTGGGCAAACGTCACGTCCCCATATCCCTCAACTGACAGCACGCGGGTGACATACGGAATAGTGACTATGCTGACGAGCATGTTGGATGCGGTCAATAGTATGTTCATCACCGCGTTGAACTTCACAGAATGAGTCTGCTTCTGATTCACTGATATTCCAATCTAGACTGGCAATTGCAGGGACTCTTCGCCCCTGGAGTCATGCGTTGCGGGAATTGACGTGACTTGAGATCATTTCAATGATGTTGGAGTCTTTTCTTTCATCGAACTTCCGCGCGAACAGCATTGGCGACGATGCCAGCTCCTCATAGTCGTCGGTCTGAAATGTTTTTAAATCTCCGTTTGACCAATGTATGAGACGCATCATGGATTCACAGCTATCATCGGCATCAAGGTGATACACGTTGTCTCGATAAGGGGAATTGAGCAGCATCGTATGCAGAAACATTTCATCCGCGCAGAAAGAATTCATGAAATAACGACCCATTTGGGGCCATTCAGCAATAACGTACCTTGCGAATGCTTGGGTGATGCTGAACCATTCAGCTCCTTTCCCGAGAACGAGTCCGGAACCTCTAAGACGATCAATATGCAGCAGAAGGCGTTGCGTCACGAACATTATTCGTTCGATCTGACCAACGTTTCTCCCGACAGCATTTTGCAAAGGATGGTAGATGGCGATCCTGTCCCGAGTTCTTTGCCTCATCGTCTCGCCGATCTCCGAAAACTGCACGAATTCTTTTCCTGCATGCTGTTCGAAAAAAGAATCGAGATAATCCATGCTGTGAAGAGGTAAATCGAATCCGGAAATAAGATGATAATAATCGCTATTACTCTTCAGTGCCTCTTCCAGTAGTATTATTTCCGATTTGATTAGGGAATCGCCCCCCCAGGTCACCGGAATACGATGCACGAAATGTAACGTTCCTCGCTTGACTGACCCCTCGAAAAAAGCAGGATCAAAATCTTTTGATTTCGCATCCACATGCACGTATATGGAGCTACGGGAATCATCCAACAAGGAGATCAATGCCCTGAGCTGATTCCAATTCGTATGGGCTACAATAAGAAATGCGTGTCTCATTCTGGGTCTTTCTTCTATTCTTTCCTCACTGCTATAAAAACCAGCAAAAGAATGAATGCTGACACGATAAGAACAAGAGATGTCCATGAAAAAACTATGTTCTGGAATCGAACGCCTGCCCGCAAGTTATCTGCGAAAATAACGATTGTCCCAAGGCACACCAGGGCAATAGGTAAAGAGACCTTCTCTTTCGTGATTTCTTTGGAGAAGAGTTCGCAGATAAAAGGAATCAGCATCAGCATCAGCATTGAGACGCTTCGAGAGAAAAGCTGCTCATCAGCCAGCGACCCAGCTGCGAAACAGGCCATCATGATAGATAATCCGGCATAGTGTCTCGATAAATTATTCTTCCTCTTTAAAATATATAATAAAATGAACAGGTAAAAAACGAATAACAACAAATCTCGGGCTCTTGAGAAAATAGATGCGCTAACAATGTATGCTCCCTCTCCAAAATATTGCGTTGATTTGAAGGAAAGAGATGCAAAGAAAGGAATCGAGGAAAACTTCGAGAACAAGGAGAATACCGATTCTTGAATATAGTGCTGGAGAAGCAGTGGAATACAGCAGAGCGCAAATACCACGTTATGCTTCTTGTAGGTTGTCGACATGATATACAAAAGAGGAATCATCGCCGCAAACGGATGGATGAGAATCAACGGCAGATACAACAGAAGCGATGGGATATTAAATCTGTCTGAGAAATGGTAAGCAACGCATATGGCAAGAAATCCCGCCATAAAATTTCTGATTCCGCTCACCCCTGCGTTGAAATTGAAGAGACACAGGAAACAGATAACACCGGCGATGAGGCTTCTTTTGTTCATTCCGTTGTTGGATTGTTTGAAGCAAAGATAGAATCCCGCGCCAATGTCCACCGTGGCCGCAAGAAGGGTGAGAAATCCATTCTCCGGCTGCAACGATATCAGGAACATGATGGCTCCAATAACAGGCGTGCTATTGTATCCGCACGCATCCATGAGATATCGCCAAGCGTCTCCCAGACCCGTGACAGCGAAGTTACGCACTCCATCGAGGGTATCGAAGAAACGAACTGTGTCCGTATACATGTTCGCACGTGGCGTCATCATGAAGCCGATAAGCCCGAAGAACAACGCGGAGAACACCAGCACGGTCTTTCGTTGCCCGGACGGAAGCAAAGCGAGCATTGCAATGGTGGTAAGCGTCAATGCCATATAACAAATAGCGAACACTGCCCCTCCTCTAAATTGCTTTGGCTGGTATGCCAACTAGGACGTTGCCGTCGGCGAAGGAATGCGTGACGACGGCGTTCGCGCCTATGGAGCAATTGCTGCCGACGGTGATCGGTCCGATAATCTTCGCACCGACGCCCACGTTCACTCCGTCGCCAATCGTGGGACAACCGTCCCTCTCGTCATCGGTTCCCTTGTTGCCAATGGTGGCATACGCGCGACATGTGAAATCACTACCAATCTTCGCGCCGGAATTCACGAAGATTCCATAAGGATGGTAGATGGTCAGCCCTTGCCCAATTTCCGCCTTCACGGAGATATCACAGTTCAGCAGGAGCTTGCAGAACAGCAGCTCGACCAAACGATGAAGCAGTCTGAATGGAAGCCCAAGAATCCGCGGGCATATATGCTCCGTCCACATGCCGAAACGAATTGTCGCCACGAGAACCTTGGGAAGAACTCCGGGATTATTCATGACCTCCCGTACCCCCCCCTGAATGTTGGCGACGAAGAGACGCGTTTTGATGAACAAGTACGAAAGCGGTATCGAACGCGCGACCAGACCGCGTAGCCAGCCCTGTCTCGGGCAATCGCCTAAGGACGCGAGCAGCGCCTCCATCTCTGGCTGGCGAAGTTTCACTTCCTTGGAGAATTGGCGGTACTTCCCCTTGCCTTCGAGACCGTTGAACACGTTCCAACGGAATCCCATCGCGGTTTCCGCTGCCCAGCGCGTTTTGACCACCATGGCCGATGCGTCTGTCGCGTCGCAGTAATCCGTCAGAGCCATAAACATCTGCCTATGGTCGCCGATGTAGTCCAGATGCGACTTATGCGCGGAAGAAGTGTCCGAAAGCAGCCTATAACGGTACAGCACGTCGGTCAGCACATCCATGCTTTGCGCGTGCGAAAGGAACCTGAGCACGAACTCAGCGTCCTCACCGGAGGGGATGGAAGAGAACCGGAGGTCCTCACGTTCGATGATCTCCTTGCGGAACAGCTTGTTCCACAAAGGATTCAGCAGATTCTCACCGAACAGATGATCGAAATTCCCAGCCACCTCACGGGACGTATCGTAACTTTTCGCCTCGCTGTTGACGATGGTCTCCACGGACTTGCCCCGGAGCTTGTCAAAGCCGAACAGGTAACAGTCTCTCGCGCTTTTCCCGATGGCCTTCAGCAGAATGGCGATGGCGTTAGGCGCGATTCCGTCATCCGCGTCAACGAACCAGATGTATTCCGAGTCGCATTCCTCTATGCCGAGGTTACGCGCCGAACCCACTCCGCCGTTCTCCTTATGAAGAACCCTGACTGCTTCGGATTCGAACTGTTTCGCGACCTGCAACGTGTTGTCGGAGGAACCGTCGTCCACTACCACGACGGCAACGTCATCCGTGAGCTGTTCTTCGATCTGTTGGAGCAGCCTCTTCAACGGGAACGCCACGTTGTATGCGGGAATCACTATGCCAAGTCGCCTCATGATGCGTTCCCTTCCGTATTGTCGAAAAACATTTTCTTGACGAGTCGGTCTCCGAACGAACCTTCCGGATACGAGGCTGGCTTCTTCCAAGACAATTTAAAAACGTCCGTCCTTTCCGTCAGTTCGGACCATTTCTTCTCATCAAATGGTTCACTTACGATAGGAGCAAGATCAAAAAGCTCGGGGTTATCCTGACCCCGTTCATTCTCACACCAAGATCGCAATGAACCAATCTCATGGTCATAAGCATATTTCAACGCATAATCAATTAAGAAATAATCAATAAGTTGGTCATTGTTCTTCCAATAAGTTAAGAAAAACTGATTCATAAATGCAAATAAAGACTCATTCTCGCATCCACCGATAAAGAAGCCTGTCCATTTGCCATCAGCAACATTGAAAAAAGTCGGATCAGGATATCCACTACAAGTGAAGAAAGAACCCGAATATCGGGTTGAAGTCAATGGCCTTACCACATATAAAGTAGCGTCCATCCATATTCCGCCATGCAAGTGCAAAAGATTGAAACGAAGAATATCTGAAAAATGAGTCAGCGTGATATTCCCATCAGCTAACTTGCTGAAAATATAGTCAGGCAAGTTGGTATATTCGCGTACATTGGACTGAGTAATTACAATAACTTGATGTCCATTCGAATTGCGGCGAATTGAAGAAATGCACGCTTTCACTCTTAACGGCGCATCATTAACGCCTTGCCACCAAAATACCCATATCGGACCATAATTTGCGGAGCCTTCTCCCGCAACTGAAGAAAGCTCAGATGCTTGTAACGCAACTTCCTCAATACGTTGCATAAGCTTCTCATGCCTGTGCATATTATATTCACGTGCAAAGCGATTTAATCTCGGAACTCGTTTGAGTACCTTGGCAAAAAGTAAACTCACATCATTCATATTAATCACGACATCACTTTCGAACCAATCTATATATGCATCTACACAATGAAGGTCCAGAAAAAGATAACAAGGAAGCGATCCTGGCATCAGTTCTCGCTTCCCTATCTCTTAAAACAGAAATTCGATTGTTTTTAATTTCAGCCCACAATCTATCAGCTATTTTAAGATTTTTTATATCGCAGTGATTTATATTCATATAAAGGTTGAATAAAGCGCTCTGCTCTTTTGAATAGTAAGCATTAATGACACTAGGATACTTTGCCTGCACTATCGACTTAACAACGTTAAGCTGATCAAGCAAGTCAAGCTTTTTAGGATTAAAGCTTGCTGTTTGGATGCTATTCGGACGAATCCTATAATAATAGTCTTTCTCATCCAAATATGCGATTTTGCCAGCCTTATCAATAAGCTTGGTAGTGGTGGCAATATCCTCATATAATTTTCCGACAGGATACTGAATCGTGTCGAAAAATTCTTTCTTATATATTTTTGGAAACGCGTTAGGCTCCAAGTGTCTCATATACAGCATATCTTCAAGAGCCTCGCACGCATCATATACATGAAATTCCGCCGTATCGCGCTTATGCTCCTTAAGAGGCTCCCCTTCACGGAAAATACAGATGGAAGTGGTTGCAATATCTGTTTTCCCTCTGACTAATGCCTGATACAGATGCATTATGTAATCGGGTGATACATAATCATCGCTGTCAATAAAGGAAATCAAACTTCCATGAGATCGGCGAATGCCATAATTCCGAGCGTCAGACAGTCCACCATTCTTCTTATGAAAAACACATATTCTTGAATCCGACAAGGCAAATTCATCACATAACGTTCCTGAGCTATCAGTCGAACCATCATCTACGAGAATAATTTCAATATTCGTGTAAGTCTGTTCGACCACACTCGTCACACATTCATGTAGATAAGGCTCAACGTTATATACAGGTATGACAACTGAAACTAGCGGATCCATACTGTTTTTCATTTCTTCTCAGAAAGTTTTAAGTACATTGAAGCTAGTTTCTGAGCGTTCTCAGAAATCTCATAGTCAGAGAACACTTTTTCAGAGGAACTGATACGCGTCTCCGATTCAATTGCCGATATAAACAAGACCCATTCTTCAGGCGATGCTATAGGCATGAATCTAGACGCACCTGTTACATCAACTTCTCGTGGAATTGCGTCGGAGAACAGGCATGGAAGTCCGGCTCGTTGTGCTTCAATACCAACGACGCCCAATCCTTCATAAAGACTGGGAAGACAGAACACATCGAACGCCTGGTATAGACGATTGACATCCGAGCGTTGACCGAGAAACAGCACATGATCAGCGATACCAAGTTCTTCAACATGTTGTTGAACCGCAGTCCTGTCAGGACCATCACCGACGAAGGCGAGCATGGCGTCAGGGCGTTTAGGAAGCAGCCCCGCAAGCACATCAACCAGAAACATCTGATTCTTCTGTGGCATGAAACGTCCAACATGACCGATCAGGAACATGTCATCGGCTATGCCGAGTTCCTTGCGGGTTTCCTGGCGAATGACTGGGTCGAAACGGAACTTCTCCAGTTCGATGGCGTTGGGAATCACCGTGAAGTCAGTGTCTCTGCCGAACAGCCATTTTCCGGCGTATTCACTGCATGCGAAACGTTCTGTAGGGTAAAGATTCGAGAGCGGACGCAGCGCGAGCTTCATCAGGTTCTTGGCAAACTCGCCCTTGCCCATCGTGGAATGTGAGTGGGCGATACGGACCGGCACTCCAGCCTTTTTGGCCGCAGACAATGGGAATA
>OAVP01000818.1_pt1 | contig 14943 bp, 6 predicted proteins | sample 1495311 | NCBI WGS metagenome assembly OAVP01 (sample SAMEA2580102, study PRJEB22360) | human gut metagenome | biome: human gut; feature: human-associated habitat; material: faeces | place: Denmark | collected 2008/2010
AGCCTCAGCGCGCCAGTGATTAGCATCAACACCATCGCGGGCGATGATGTGATCAACGCGACGGAAAAAGGATCGAATCTGGCGCTTTCCGGCACCAGCGATCAGCCTGCGGGTACGGCGATCACCGTGACGCTGAACGGACAAAACTACAGCGCCACCACCGACGCCTCCGGCAACTGGAGCGTTACCGTGCCCGCCTCTGCTGTCAGCGCGCTGGGCGAAGCCACCTACAGCGTGACGGCGAGCGTCAGCAATGCTCAGGGTAACAGCAGCACCGCCAGCCATAACGTGCAGGTCAATACCGCGCTACCGGGCGTCACCATTAATCCGGTAACGACGGACGATATTATTAACGCCGCAGAAGCAGGCAGCGCGCAAACTATCAGCGGCCAGGTAACCGGTGCGGCGGCGGGCAGCACCGTCACCGTTGAACTGGGCGGTAAAACTTACACCGCCACCGTCCAGGCTGATTTAAGTTGGAATGTGAGCGTACCTGCCGCCGACTGGCAGGCGCTGGGTAACGGTGAGTTAACGGTTAATGCCTCGGTGACCAACGCCGTTGGCAACACCGGTAGCGGCACGCGCGATATCACCATCGATGCCAGTCTGCCAGGTCTGCGGGTGGATACCGTTGCGGGCGATGATGTGGTCAATATCATCGAACACGCTCAGGCACAGGTGATCACCGGCAGCAGCTCCGGCTTTGCCGCAGGTACGGCGTTGACCGTAGTGATAAATAATCAAACTTACGCCGCCACGGTGCTGGCGAACGGTAGCTGGAGCGTTGGCGTTCCTGCGACGGATGTCAGTAACTGGCCTGCGGGAACGCTGAATATTACCGTTAGCGGCGCGAACAGTGCCGGAACGCAAACCAGCATTACCCATCCGCTGACCGTTGATCTCACCACCGTCGCCGTCAGCATAAACAGCATCACCAGCGATGATGTGATTAACGCCGCCGAAAAAGGCGCGGCGCTAACGCTCTCCGGCAGCACGTCCGGCGTCGAAGCGGGGCAAACCGTTACCATTACTTTTGGCGGTAAAACCTACACCACCACGGTGGCGGCAAACGGTAGCTGGAGCACCACCGTTCCGGCGGCGGATATGGCGGCCCTGCGTGACGGCGATGCCAGCGCCCAGGTGCGGGTGACTAACGTCAACGGCAACAGCGCCACGGCAACGCATGAATACAGCGTCGATAGCGCCGCGCCAACGGTCACCATCAACACCATTGCCAGCGATAACATCATCAATGCCAGCGAAGCGGCGGCGGGCGTAACGGTGTCCGGCACCAGCACGGCGCAAACCGGGCAGACGCTCACCGTCACGCTTAATGGCACTAACTACCAGACCACGGTGCAGGCAGACGGCAGCTGGAGCTTAACGCTGCCCGCCAGCGACTTAACCGCGCTTGCCAATAACGGCTACACCCTGACCGCCACGGTCAGCGATCAGGCGGGTAACCCTGGCAGCGCCAGCAAAGGTGTGACCGTTGATACCACCGCGCCCGTCATCAGCTTTAACACCGTGGCGGGCGATGATGTGATTAACAACGTCGAACACACTCAGGCGCAGATTATCAGCGGCACCGCCACGGGCGCGGTCGCGGGCGACCGCCTGGTGGTGACCATCGCCGGGCAGCAGTATGTCACCAGCACCGATGCCAGCGGCAACTGGAGCGTCGGCGTGCCTGCCAGCGTGATTTCCGGCCTTGCGGACGGCACGGTGACCATCAGCGCCACCATTACCGATAGCGCAGGCAACAGCAGTACGCAGACGCACAACGTGCAGGTAAACACGGCGGCAGTGTCGCTCTCGGTCAGCACCATCAGCGGCGATAATATTATTAACGCCGCCGAAGCGGGCAGTGCGCTGACCCTGAGCGGCACAGGAACGAACTTTGCCGCAGGTACAGTGGTGACCGTGTTGCTTAACGGCAAAGGCTACAGCGCTACCATTCAGAACAACGGGAGCTGGAGCGTGAATGTGCCGGCGGCGGATGTTGCGGCACTGGCGGATGGCACCAGCTATACGGTTAGCGCCTCCGCGCAGGACAGTGCCGGAAACAGCGCCACGGCCTCTCGCAGCGTGGCGGTGGATCTCACCGCGCCGGTGATCAGCATCAACACCGTTTCGACGGACGACCGACTCAACGCCGCCGAACAGCAGCAGCCGTTAACCCTTAACGGCTCGACCAGCGCGGAAGTAGGGCAGACGGTAACCGTCACCTTTGGAGGCAAAACTTATACCGCCACGGTGGCCGCCAATGGCACCTGGGCGCTTAACGTGCCTGCGGCGGATCTGGCCGCGCTCGGGCAGGGCGCACAGACCATTACCGCCAGCGTGAACGATCGCGCCGGTAACCCCGGTCAAACCACGCACGCCCTGACCGTCGATACCGTTGCGCCAACGGTCACCATCGCCACGGTGGCGGGTGACGATATTATCAACAACGCCGAGCAGCTTGCCGGGCAGACCATCAGCGGCACCACCACCGCTGAAGTGGGCCAGACGGTGACCGTCACCTTTAACGGTCAGAGCTGGACTGCAACGGTCGGCAGCGGCGGAAGCTGGTCGGTGTTTATTCCGGCGCAGCAGTTTGCCGGATTAAGCGACGGCAGCTACACCATTAGCGCGACGGTTAGCGATCAGGCCGGAAACCCCGGCAGCGCCAGCCGTGGCGTGACGCTGAACGGCGATGTGCCCACCGTCACCATCAACACCTTTGCGGGCGATGATGTGGTGAACGCGGCGGAACACGGCACATCGCTGGTGATCAGCGGCACCACCACCGCGCCGGTCGGACAGACGCTGACCCTGACCTTAAACGGCAAAACCTACACCACCACGGTACAGACCGGCGGTAGCTGGAGCTACACCCTCGGCAGCGCCGATGTCACTTCGCTGGCGGACGGCAATGCCTACGTGATTAACGCCTCGGTGAGCAACGCCATTGGCAACACCGGCAGCAGCAATCACACCATTACTGTCGATCTCAGCGCCCCGGCGATGGGTATTAATATCGATTCCCTGCAAGCCGACACCGGGCTTAGCGCCAGCGACTTTATCACCAGCGTCAGCCCGGTGGTGGTCAACGGCTCGCTCACCGCCGCGCTTGCCAGTAACGAGACGGCACAAATCAGTATCGACGGCGGCGTAACCTGGACCACGCTCACCGTTACCGGCACGACCTGGCGCTATAACGACAGCCGCACGCTGACCGATGGCAACTATCTCTATCAGGTGCGGGTGATTGACGCTGCGGGCAACGTCGGTGCCACCGACAGCCAGAATGTGGTGATCGACACCATCGCGCCAGATCCCGCGGTGAAAACCATCGCCATCAGCGCGATCACTACCGATACGGGCCTGATCACTAACGATTTTGTCACCAGCGACACGACGCTTGCGGTAAGCGGCACGCTGGGCGCGGCGCTTTCTGCCGGTGAGTTCGCGCAAATCAGCATTGATGGCGGCACCACCTGGCAGAATCTTTCGGTAAGCGGTTTGACCTGGACCTGGCTTGACGGGCGGACGCTGACCGATGGCAACTACAACTATCAGGTGCGGGTTATCGACACCGCCGGAAATATCGGCGCGACCGCCAGCCAGATAGTCACTGTGGACACCACCGCGCCGCTGGCGAGCAAAACCATCGCCATTGCTGGCATCAGCGATGACACTGGGTTAAGTAGCAGCGATTTTGTTACTCGCGACACCACGCTGACCGTGCGCGGCACGCTCGGCGCGGCGCTTGCCGCCGATGAACGGGCGCAAATCAGCCTCGACGGCGGTGTTACCTGGACTACGTTAACCGTCGTTGGCACCAACTGGAGCTATGCCGATGGTCGCACACTGACCGACGGCACCTGGAACTACACGGTGCGGGTGGTGGATCTGGCGGGGAACGTTGGGCAGACCGCAACGCAAAATGTGGTGGTCGACACCACCAGCCCGGAAGCGGCGAAAAGTATCACCATTACCGGTATCAGCGATGACACCGGAGCCAGCAGCAGCGATTTTATTACCAGCGACACCTCGCTTACCGTGCGCGGCGTATTGGGGGCGGCGCTCGGCGCTAACGAGTTCGCGCAAATCAGTACCGACAACGGCGCAACCTGGGTGAACGTGACCGTCGCCGCAGACGGCCTTAACTGGAGTTACGTTGACGGACGCACGCTCACCAACGGCACCACCACCTGGCAGGTGCGGGTGGTCGATCTGGCGGGCAACGTTGGCGCAACCGGCAGCCAGTCGGCGCAGATTGACACCGTGAACCCGGCGCAGGTGCTCACCATCGCCAGCATCAGCACCGACACGGGGAGTTCGGCAACTGACTTTATCACCAGCGATACCTCGCTCACGCTGACCGGTTCGCTGGGGGCGGGGCTTGCCAGCGGCGAAGTGGCGCAGATTAGCCTCGACGGCGGCGCGACCTGGATCACGCTCACCACCAACGGCACGCAGTGGACCTACACCGACGGCCGCACGCTGACCGACGGCAGCTACGTTTATCAGGTGCGGGTGCTGGATCTGGCGGGAAATACCGGTCCGGTGGTGTCGAAAACGGTGGTGGTCGATACGATTAACCCCACCGCGACGCCGACCATTGTGTCGTACACTGATGACGTCGGGCAGCGGCAGGGGACATTAAGCAGTTCGCAGGCCACCGACGACACTACGCCGTTGCTGAACGGCGTGCTCTCCGGCCCGCTTGCCAGCGGTGAAGTGGTTTACCTCTACCGTAACGGCCTGCTGTTAGGCGCGGTAACGATGGTAGGCGCACTGAACTGGACCTACAGCGACAGCGGGCTGGTGAGCGGTGCCTACACCTACAGCGCGCGAGTGGTGGATCTGGCGGGGAATATCACCTCCTCCAGTGATTTTGTCCTGACGGTCGATACCTCTATTCCGACCACGCTGGCGCAAATTACCAGCCAGACCACGCGCGATACCACGCCGATTATCAGCGGGGTGATCACGGCGGCACTCGCCAGCGGGCAGTATGTTGAAGTGGTGATCAATGGCAAAACCTACACCTCTGAACCGGGCGGTGCGGTGGTAGTCGATCCGGCGCACAACACCTGGTATGTGCAACTGCCGGATACCGATGCGCTGACAGTTTCCGCGACCGCCTATACCGTTACTGCGCAGGTAAAAAGCTCGGCGGGAAACGGCAATAACGCCAATATTAGTAACGGCACGGTGACGGTTAACGCAACGATTGATTATACACCGACCTGGACCACCACCAGCAAAACCACCGCCTGGGGGCTGACCTACGGCCTCGACTCGCACGGGATGTGGACGGTGCTGGCAAACCAGCAGGTAATGCAATCGACTGACCCACTCACCTGGTCGAAGACCGCGCTGACGCTGTATCAGAGCGGCAACAACTATGCCACCAGCTCCATCGCCGATTACGACCGTAACGGTACGGGCGATCTGTTTATCACCCGTGATGACTACGGTACAGGCTATATCAACGGCTTTACCAATAACGGCGATGGCACCTTTTCCAGCGCTATTCAGGTCACCGTCGGCACCCTGACGTGGTACGGCTCGATTGTGGCATTTGATAAAGAGGGCGACGGCTATCTCGACTTCTGGATTGGCGACGCGGGCGGGCCGGACTCCAACACCTTCCTGTGGAACAACGCAGGTACGCTGGTAGGTAACTCCACCACGTCGAACAGCGGCGGTAGCGCCACGGTGGGCGGGGCGGTGACGGGGTATCTTTCGCTCAACGAAGGTTCTGGCGTCGATCTGAACAATGACGGCAGGATCGACCTGGTTCAGCACACCTACAACCTGAACAACTATTACACGCTATCTTCGCTCATCAACCAGGGGAATGGGACGTTTGTCTGGGGGCAGAACACCACCAATACCTTCCTGAGCGGGGCGGGCAGTGGCGCTATGAGCAGCAGCGTTTCCATGACCTGGGCGGATTTCGATGGTGACGGCGATATGGATCTCTTCCTGCCTGCCAGCCAGGGAAGAGCTAACTACGGCTCCCTGTTATTCAACACCAACGGCGTGCTGGGCAGTCCGGTGGCGGTGGACTGGAACCATGACGGTCTGATGGATATCGCCCGTATCGCCCAGACCGGACAATCGTATCTTTATACCAACGTCAGCAACGCCAGCAACTGGACACAATCGGCCCTCGGAAGCAGTCAGAGCGGTACGACCAGCGGCGTGGCGGCAATGGACTACGACTGGGACGGCGCGGTGGATGTGCTGGTGACTAAACAGTCGGGCAGCGTCTATCTTATTCGCAACACCAACACGGTGAGCTACGGCACTTCGCTACACCTGCGCATCACCGATCCCAACGGCATTAACGTCTATTACGGCAATACCGTGAAGCTGTACAACTCGGCGGGGGTGCTGGTCGCCACGCAAATCATTAACCCGCAGTCGGGGATGGGGGTTAACGACACCTCGGCGCTGGTCAACTTCTACGGGCTGAACGCCGGAGAAACCTACAACGTGGTGCTGATCAAATCCACCGGCACCACCGCCAGCAATATCGACCAGACGGTAAACACCACCTGGGGCGGCTTACAGGCCACCGATGCCACTCACGCTTACGATCTCAGCGCCGAAGCAGGCACCGCAAGCAACAACGGCAAGTTCGTCGGCACGGGCTATAACGACACCTTCTTCGCCACCGCAGGCACCGATACTTACGATGGCTCCGGCGGCTGGGTGTACAGCTCCGGCACCGGAACGTGGCTGGCGAATGGCGGGATGGACGTGGTTGATTTCCGCCTCTCGACGGTGGGCGTGACCGCGAACTTAAGCAGCACCACCGCGCAGGCTACTGGCTTTAACACCTCGACATTTACCAATATCGAAGGCATTTCCGGCTCGAATTTTAACGACACTCTGACCGGCAGCAGCGGCGATAACCAACTGGAAGGGCGCGGCGGCAACGACACGCTCAACATCGGCAACGGCGGTCACGACACCTTGCTCTATAAACTGCTCAACGCCAGTGACGCCACTGGCGGCAACGGCTCGGATGTGGTGAATGGCTTTACGGTAGGGACATGGGAAGGCACCGCCGACACCGATCGCATTGATATTCGTGAACTGTTACAGGGCAGCGGCTACACCGGCAACGGCAAAGCCAGCTACGTCAACGGCGTGGCAACGCTGGATGCGCAGGCCGGAAACATCGGTGATTTTGTCAAAGTCACCCAGAGCGGCAGCGACACCATCGTGCAGATCGACCGCGACGGCACGGGCGGCACTTTTGCGGCAACTAACGTGGTCACGCTGACGGGCGTGCATACCGACCTCGCCACTTTGCTGGCGAATCATCAGTTGATGGTGGTGTAGAGAATGAAAAAAAATGCCCAGTCCGTGGAAGCCTGGCTGGAGGCGATGATCGCCGTGGCGCGTTATTATCGCCTTGATTTTTCTCAGGAGAATGTGCGCGCGACCGTCAACTGGGAGCGCGACAGTAAGCGGGAGGAGTTACTCACCGACATGGCGCGGCAGTTGGGGATGGGGCTTCGGCTGGTGGAGTTCTCCACCCACTCGCTCCAACCGCGGGCGTTAGCGAAAGCCGTTTTTGATAATCAACAAATTGGCGTGATCACCCGCCGTGACAATCACGACAATATCAGCATTCAGTTTAGCGGTGACGAAGGGCTGGAAACTACGCTTAACGTCGCGGATGTTGAGGATAAAATCGTTGAACTGGCGCTACTGCGCCCGCTCAGCGCCATCCCTGACGCGCGGGTAGATGACTATATTCGCCCGTATCAGGCGAACTGGTTCTGGAGCCTTTCGCTAAAAGACTGGCGGCGCTACGGCGATATTATGCTGGCCTCGCTGGTGGCGAACGTGCTGGCGCTGGCGGCGATGATTTTCTCGATGCAGGTTTACGACCGGGTGGTTCCGGCGCAATCGTACCCGACGCTATGGGTGCTGTTCGCCGGGGTGATGATGGCGATCCTGTTTGAGTTCTGTATGCGCATGGTGCGCACACATCTTTCGGATGTGATCGGCAAGCGGGCGGATCTGCGCATTTCGGATCGCGTTTTTGGTCACGCATTACGGCTGAAAAATAACGTGCGATCGAAATCCACCGGATCGTTTATCTCGCAGATCCGCGAGCTGGAATCGGTGCGGGAGCTGATTACTTCCACCACCATCGGCGCGGTGGCGGATCTGCCGTTCTTCCTGCTGTTTGTCTTTATTTTATGGATGATCGGCGGCTGGCTGGTGCTGGTGGTTTTGCTGGCGCTGCCGTTATTGGTGATCCCCGGCCTGCTGGTGCAACGACCGCTGGCGCGGCTGGCGAACGAAGGGATGCGCGAGTCGGCGGTGCGTAACGCTACGCTGGTGGAAGCCGTGCAGTCGATTGAAGATATTAAGCTGCTGCGCGCCGAACAGCGTTTTCAGAATCAGTGGAACCACACCAACGACGTGGCCTCGTCCATCAGCATGAAGCAACGTTTTCTCACCGGGCTACTGCTCACCTGGACCCAGGAAGTGCAGTCCATCGTTTACGTGGTGGTGCTTCTGGTGGGCTGCTTTATGGTGATGAACGGCGACATGACTACCGGCGCACTGGTCGGGACGACGATCTTGGCTTCGCGCACCATCGCGCCGCTGTCGCAGATATCCGGCGTGCTCTCGCGCTGGCAGCAGGCGAAAGTGGCGCGCAACGGACTTGATGAACTGATGAAGCGCCCGGTGGATCAGCCGGAACACGGCAAACTGGTGCATAAAGCGGTGCTACACGGCAATTATCAGTTCAGCAACGCTATCTTTTATTACGACGAAGAAGAGAAAATTGCCGATGTGGCGATTGGCAAACTCAACATTCAGGCCGGAGAGAAAATCGCCATTCTTGGGCGCAACGGCGCGGGTAAATCAACGCTACTGCAAATGCTCGCCGGAATGCGTATCGCCCAGCAGGGGCAGGTGCTGCTGGATAACATCAGCATCGGTCAGCTTGATCCGGCGGATCTGCGCCGCGACATGGGGCTGCTGAGCCAGACCGGGAGACTCTTTTTCGGTTCGCTGCGGGAAAACCTGACGATGGGGATGCCGGAAGCCAGCGATGAAGATATCGAACGCGCGTTAACCCTCAGCGGGGCGCTGCCGTTTGTGCAGAAGCAGAAAAACGGCCTCAACTACATGATTCAGGAAGGGGGATTTGGCCTCTCTGGTGGTCAGCGGCAAACGCTGCTGCTGGCGCGGCTGCTTATCTCTCAACCCAATATCGTGCTGCTCGATGAACCCAGCGCCTCGCTGGACGAAATGGCGGAAGCGCATTTAATCGAACAACTGAAACAGTGGATTGGCCATCGCACGCTGATTATCGCCACTCACCGCACGGCGATGCTGCAACTGGTGGACCGCATTATCGTGATGGATCAGGGGCGGATTGTGATGGATGGCGCGAAAGAGGCCATTTTGCGTGAACAGAGCGAACCCACGGCGCGACGGGTGGTGTTGCAGGAGAAGAATAAGGGGTCTGCCGCATGAACGGACAACTGCAATACAACCGTGGCCTGACTGAACCCCGCTTGCCGCGTTCGGCGCTGGCGGTACGCGTTACCGCTGTGATGCTGCTCTGTTTTCTCGGCTGGGCGTGGTACTTCCAGCTTGATGAAGTCACCACCGGCAGCGGCACGGTAGAACCCTCCGGGCGCGAACAGGTGGTGCAGTCGCTGGAAGGCGGAATTCTGTATCATCTCGACGTCAAGGTTGGCGATATTGTTGAACAGGGCCAGCCGCTGGCGCAGCTTAACCGCACCAAAACGGAATCCGACGTCCAGGAAGCGATGTCACGGCTGTACGCTGCGCTGGCAACCTCGGCGCGGCTGCGGGCGGAAGTGAGCAATAAACCGTTGGTCTTCCCTGACGAACTGAATAAATTCCCCGAACTTATCGAGTCGGAAACGGCGTTGTACAACACTCGCCGCGATGGGCTGAACAAAGCCACCACCGGGCTGACGCAGGGGATTAGCCTGGTCAACCGCGAACTGGCGATGACCCAGCCGCTGGTAAAACAGGGGGCGGCGAGCAGCGTTGAAGTGCTGCGCCTGCAACGCCAGGCCAATGAACTGGAAAACAAACTCAGCGACGTGCGCACGCAATACTACGTACAGGCGCGGGAAGAGTTAGCGAAAGCCAATGCGGAAGTAGAAACCCAGCGTTCGGTGATCCGCGGGCGGGAAGATTCTCTCACCCGGCTCAACTTTACCGCGCCGGTACGTGGCATTGTTCAGGACATTGACGTCACCACGGTTGGCGGCGTTATTGCCCCCGGTGGTAAACTGATGACCATCGTGCCGCTGGATGAGCAACTGCTGATCGAGGCAAAAATCTCCCCGCGCGATGTGGCGTTTATCCATCCGGGGCAAAAATCGCTGGTGAAAATAACCGCCTACGATTACTCCATCTACGGCGGCCTGCCGGGAGAAGTGGCGGTGATATCACCAGACACCGTGCAGGATGAAGTACGGCGCGATGTTTATTACTATCGGGTGTACATTCGCACTTTCAGCAACCATCTGGAAAACAAAAGCAAACAGCAATTTCCGATATTTCCCGGCATGGTGGCGACGGTCGATATCCGCACCGGCAAAAAAAGCGTGCTGGATTATCTGTTGAAACCCTTTAATAAAGCACAGGAGGCGTTGCGCGAACGATGAACATTAGCGATGTAGCAAAAATTACCGGCCTGACCAGCAAAGCCATTCGCTTCTATGAAGAGAAGGGGCTGGTGACGCCGCCGATGCGCAGCGAAAACGGTTATCGCACCTACACGCAGCAGCATCTCAACGAACTGACCTTACTGCGTCAGGCACGGCAGGTGGGCTTTAACCTGGAAGAGAGCGGCGAGCTGGTGAATCTGTTTAACGACCCGCAGCGGCACAGCGCCGACGTCAAACGGCGCACGCTGGAGAAGGTGGCGGAGATCGAACGACACATTGAGGAGCTGCAATCCATGCGCGACCAGCTGCTGGCACTGGCGAATGCCTGCCCTGGCGATGACAGCGCCGACTGCCCGATTATCGAAAATCTCTCCGGCTGCTGTCATCATCGGGCGGGGTGAAAATCAGTTAATCCCCGTTTGCACCGAAAGAATATGCTGCAAACTTTCTACCATAATGCGCCCCGACTGAAATAAGCCTTCCTGGATTTCGTTGTTAACATTCACAGCGTGAACCAGGGAGGCTAATAACACCACTTGCAAGAAGGCAAAAATAAACGCACCGATAATCATAATATGCGTCAGGGGGATTTTCCTTTGCTCCTTCATTTTAAATAACCCACAAACTGACCTTCTTTCATTAAGGCGACTTTTCCTGTGTGATGATAAACAATGACGTTATACAGACCTGACTGATAAACAGTGGCATCTTTATTGTCTTCATCAATTGCACATAATGAATCATTGAGATAAGCAAAGTTTTTACTGCTCATTCTAAAGGTCATGCCAAATCCTTTATAAATGGCTTTCTTTGCCGCCTGGGCATGTTGTGCGGCTTCTGCATTTTTAAATGCCTGCGCTTCGGATGCACTTAAAATAGCCGTCTGACGCTGTTGTTCTGCGAGATAACAGGTGTCATGGCTGACGCCCTGCGCCTGGCAATCTGCGATGCGGGAAGTGGGTGAACTACAGCCAGCCAGTAATATAACCGCCAGCAGGGAAAACGATTTAATGGAGCTATTCATCATTGTTAACCTTAAATAATGTACGGAAAATTGCGAATAAGAAATTGCTGTTAAAATTAGAACGAATATCCCACGCCGACACCCGCACCGAAATCAGATTGTGTATCCGCAGAAATACCTGCTTTAAGTACCGTATGCGTTCCGGCATTAAAAGATGTTCCTACAGACACCGCAGATTCACCGTTGAACGTTCCCGCTCCCGCTGACACCATCATCAAGTCACCGGTTTTCACCTGTGGTTGTGAGGCGATAGCGATGGCAGATGCAGTTCCCGCATTGGCTTCTTTACGGTTGTCCTCAACTTCGTTTTTCAGCGAACTGAAATGGTTATTGAGCGTAGTAATCTGCTGGCTATTATCCGCTACTCGTTTTTGCGTGTTGCTTAACTGCTGATGCGTTTGGGTTACGTCTTGTGTCAGGCTGTCAATTTGTTCATGCGTTTGTGTTGAGTCTTGCGCCAGACGCTGAATTTGTTCCCCGTACTGCACACTATTGATATGCTGTTGCGTTGCCTGGTTAGTCGCCAGAGTATCTATTTTTTGTTTTTGTTCTGCTGCAGTACGCGCATTCGCATCATTTTGTGCTCTCAGTCCGGCGTTAACCATCTCTTGATAATGTGCGTTGGTCTGGGCATCGCCAAGTGCGGAAACCGTTTTTTGCGTCGCGTCGATTTGTTTCTGCTGATCGTCCATTTGTTGCTGCTGGGTGTCAGCTTGTGCCTGTTGCGCATTGGCAGCGGCTGTCTGTCTGGCGTCAATCATGCTCTGATATCGGGCGGCAGTCTGCACATCCCCGGTGGCGGCAACGATTTTCCGGGTTTCGTCGAGTTGTTGCTGTTGGTCAGCAATATCGCTGCGGTTCTGTTCGATATTATTTTTGTTTTCTGTCACAGCAGAGGAGAGTTTGACGCCGTTCATCAGAGCGGTGTTGGCGTTAGCGTTGGCATGGTCAGCCGTTGACTGGGCATGTGCGACATCGCCTTTTATGTTGGTGACGTCTGACTGCACTGCGGAGACATCATTACGGGTATCGGTGATGGCGGCTGTATTGGCATCAATATCCGTCTGCGCCACCGTGATGGCGTGCTGCGCGTCATCAGCTTTCATTGAAGCCCAGTTGGCGGCATGTTGTGCGTCCTGAATGGCGGTATCCTGCCCGTTGTCGCGGACGATCTGTTTTTGCTCGTTTGATGCCAACAGTTTCTGCTGGTCAGCAATATCGCTGCGGTTCTGTTCGATATTATTTTTGTTTTCTGTCACAGCAGAGGAGAGTTTGACGCCGTTCATCAGAGCGGTGTTGGCGTTAGCGTTGGCATGGTCAGCCGTTGACTGGGCATGTGCGACATCGCCTTTTATGTTGGTGACGTCTGACTGCACTGCGGAGACATCATTACGGGTATCGGTGATGGCGGCTGTATTGGCATCAATATCCGTCTGCGCCACCGTGATGGCGTGCTGCGCGTCATCAGCTTTCATTGAAGCCCAGTTGGCGGCATGTTGTGCGTCCTGAATGGCGGTATCCTGCCCGTTGTCGCGGACGATCTGTTTTTGCTCGTTTGATGCCAACAGTTTCTGCTGGTCAGCAATATCGCTGCGGTTCTGTTCGATATTATTTTTGTTTTCTGTCACAGCAGAGGAGAGTTTGACGCCGTTCATCAGAGCGGTGTTGGCGTTAGCGTTGGCATGGTCAGCCGTTGACTGGGCATGTGCGACATCGCCTTTTATGTTGGTGACGTCTGACTGCACTGCGGAGACATCATTACGGGTATCGGTGATGGCGGCTGTATTGGCATCAATATCCGTCTGCGCCACCGTGATGGCGTGCTGCGCGTCATCAGCTTTCAGTGAAGCCCAGTTGGCGGCGTGCTGCGCGTCCTGAATGGCGGTATCCTGCCCGTTGTCGCGGTCGGTCTGCGCTTGATTGGTTATCGGGTTCAGCGTATTGGTGGGCTGTACGGGAGAAGCAGCTGTATTTTCCTGAGGCGTCGTTGTCTGGTAATCATGCGCAATCAGATAATTTTGTGCGGCTACACTATTCCCTGTCCTTTCTAAAAATCGACCAATTTTCTGATCAATTTCCGATTGCGACATTCCTGGCTGGATTACCGTTAATTCTGTCGTTGCCGCCTCAACAGTATCACCCGCAAACGCAGATGGACTTACCGCGGTAGCAACAACGACAGCCAGTAAAGACAGCTTTACAGTTTTCATGCATTTTTTCTCTTTCAAAGTAAGTCACATATTTGTTTCTATAAGCAACGTAAAACGTTGTTATAAGAATTAATCTGCGTTGCAATTTAATCGAAATCTACGCCGCCATTTGTGTGATGTAAAGCGCATTTTTGTCTGGTGTAAGCGTAAACACCACCAATAAGAAACAAAAAATGTTTCTTATATAAATAAAATAGAAAATCATTTTGTGCTCTTTCAATGTAAAAAAGAGTAAAGACTTGTTTTGATAAGCGAAATAAATTCTGTTTCTGGACTAAACGTGAAGCGGTTCCTGATGTGTGCTAAAATGCGTTTCTTTGATAAATCTCAATTTTTAAGAGGTTTACGCCAGGCAGGAAAATTTAAATGAATGAATTTGAGAAGATTTTTAATGAAATGAATCTGGACCGGGCATTGCTACCGATCCTTTTTCGTTCGAACCGGTCAACAGTGTGGAAATATTTAAGTGGCGATAGTACGGCTCCTGCCTCAGCTATGTCACTGATTATGCTGTTGCAGTTAATCCAGAAACGAAACCCCGATCTGTTAGCCGAATGGTTAACGCTTTCTGATTTTACCATTCCGCCAGAAGTTTACCTGGACCAGCCTGATTACTGGAAAGGGTGGGTGTATACCCAACACAAGGTCAATAAAAACGTCCTGGAATATCTAAAAAAACACTATCCGGATGAAGACCAAAAAAACATGAATAAAGGTAGTGACGAGTAATTTGCCAATGCCAGTTAATATAGCGGAGGCGGCCTACGATTCGGGCGCAGACTTCCAGGGTATGATAAGACGCGCCCGCGCCGCATCAGGCATCAGCGCATAACCGCCGGATGCGGCGTAAACGCCTTATCCGGCCTACGGTTGAGTGCAGTTTTGTAGGCATGATAAGACGCGTCAGCGTCGCATCAGGCGATGACCGCACGGATAATCAGCGTTATCCCTTCTATCGCAATCACCTCAACATGCGTACCTGCACCGAGATCCTCGCTGGCGCTGACAGGCCATGAACTGT
>OAVP01000825.1_pt1 | contig 14766 bp, 16 predicted proteins | sample 1495311 | NCBI WGS metagenome assembly OAVP01 (sample SAMEA2580102, study PRJEB22360) | human gut metagenome | biome: human gut; feature: human-associated habitat; material: faeces | place: Denmark | collected 2008/2010
AACCCGATCAAAAAGGCAATCCCGGAAATGAAAAAGACTTTTGGTTCGACAAAACTTTTGATGGACCATTTTTTTAGTTGTGCTCTGTGTTCTTCTGTTAATGGGATGTTTTTGACTGGGAACCAGAAACACGCGATGGCTGTTGCGATTGATAAGATGGTTGCTAACCAAATAATGAAATCAAAGCCGACGGTCGGTAATAATAGCATGCCAATAAAAGGCCCGACTGCCGCTGCTAAACTGGTACTTAATCCATAGTAATTGATCCCTTCGCCATGTTTGGAAGCTGGGATATATGCTGTGACGATCGCATTAGCCGCTGTTGAGACAGCACCATAAGCAAAGCCATTGAAAAAGCGCACAGTATCTAAAATATAAATGTTGACTGAGACCAAATAAGCAGCGGTGGTAATGACATAAAACAATATCCCCCAGCGCAAAACAGCTTTACGACCAACTAATTCTAAAATTTTTCCAACATACAAGCGAGCGATCAAGGTCCCGATAATGTAGATCCCCGCTGCCAAGCCAGCTTGTGCGGTGGATGCCCCTAACTCCTGAGTGGCAAATTTCGCAGTGATGACGACAAAACAATAATACACGAGAAAGACGATAAAATTGATCAAGGTAATCGTGATAAACCCTTTGTTCCATAGTTTTTCATTTTTGGTTGACGGCGTCGAGCTGACGACTCCTTCTTGATTGGTTTCCCTATCTGACATGTTTCTTCCATTCCTCCTGTTTGTGCTGTGATGCGTTTTACTATACCGAAACTTCCTCTGCTTGAAATGCGCTTTTGCTGTTAAAAAAGAGCATTAACAAGAAACATTAACATTTGTTATTGCTTTTTCACCAGAAATGTCTTTTAATGAAGCATGAATAGAGGAAATTTCAGATTTTTTTCAGAAAATGTTGGGTTGGCATGAAGTGAAGGAGTAACGTGGGTGGAGAAACAGATATTACGTGATTATTTAGAAAAACAAGCAATACCGGTCGTTATCCGCAAGAAAAAGAGTTACTTGACGTATGAAGGCATCCCGGATCGGTACGTCTATATTTTAAAAAAAGGCATCATCAAAACTAGCGTAGTGACCCATGAAGGGCGCGAATTCAACTTGCGCTATTTGACGGATTTCGAGATCGTCTCTTTGTTTAAAGACGAATCTTCTCAAGAAGTCGAAGCCCCTTTTAATGTGCGGGTTGAATCAGAAGAAGCCGAATTATACAAAATCGTGCGGGATCAATTTTGGGCAGATGTCAATCGTGACCGTCTGCTACAGGATTATGTCAAAGAGTATTATCGGAGAAACTTGATGGATACGATGAAAAAGATGCAGCAAATGCTGATGAACGGCAAATTTGGTGCTGTCTGTACCCAAATCAATGAGCTCTATGAAACTTTTGGGGTTCAAACAACAGAGGGCGTCTTGATTGACTTTGAAGTCACCAATGAGGAGATCGCTCGCTTTTGCGGCATTACCTCTGCCAGCAGTGTCAATCGAATGATGCAAAAATTACGAGAATCTGGCGCCCTAAAAAGTGTCGATCGCAAACTATTAGTGACAGATATCGACTTTATTCGGGAGAATATTATTTATTGATCAAAAAAAGACTTTGTACGCCTATTGGTTGTAGGCACACAAAGTCTTTTTCGATTAAATAAACGTCACCGTTTCCGTCACTTCGATCGTTGGATCTAACGATTGGATCACGGGGCAATTTGGTGAAACGAGTTTTAGGCAACGGGTCGCTTTGTCATGATCAGCTTCGGCGATTTTCGCATAAAACTGAATTTGGATAGCACTGACTGGTTGGGCTTTTTTATTGTCGTCTCGGTCATAGCTGACTTCGATCTTTTCGATTTCTGCTTCAACCTTTGAATTCTCTAAGACGGATGCGTATACATAGCCGCCGCAAGCAGCGACCGCACTCACAAGCATTTGGACTGGCGAATAGCCTTTTTCCCGTGCTAACACCCAATTGCCAGTTGGGGTCGTCATTTCAAATTTGTCGCTTCCTTGATGGATCGTCAATGTTTCTACTGTCATCGTTTTTCTCTCCTCACAAAATGATCTGGTTCAACTTCGACCCATTCATACAATGGTGTCAAAGTAATCGTGCTTTGAATTTCCGTTTGTTCCATCGCACCTCTTGCTAACACAGGATCAGCGATCGGCGCTGCTGCTAATAATTTCTTCGTGTAAGGATGCAGCGGATTTTCAAACAAGCGATCGGTAGGTGCCAATTCAACTAATTTCCCTTGATACATGACGGCTGTTCGATCACTGATATGACGAATCACGGACAAGTCATGGGAAATGAATAAATAAGACAATGAAAACTCTTTTTGTAGACGCAGCAGCAATTGGATGATCTGAGCCTGAATGGAGACATCTAATGCCGAAGTCGGTTCGTCACACAAGACGAATGCCGGGCGATTGACCACCGCACGAGCGATACCGATCCGTTGCCGTTGTCCGCCGCTGAAACTGCGAGGCAGTTTATGGACGTCATCACCGGTGATCCCGACGATCGCTAAGATTTCTTTGGCTTTCGCTCGAGCAGCATCTTTCGTTTCATGATACAACGGCTCCATCACCAGTTCAAGTGCTGTCATACGGGGATTCAATGATGAATACGGATCTTGGAAAATGATCTGCATTTGCTGATACGCTGCTTTGCGATCTTCTGCCGTCAATGCTGTTAGCTCTTTGCCTTCAAAGAAAATCTCCCCGCTTGTTAAGGTCTCTAAATTTAAAATACTGCGTCCTAAAGTGGTTTTCCCACTCCCAGATTCCCCCACTAGCCCCAATGTCTCGCCCCGATGGATCGTTAGGCTGACATCTTCGACCGCTCGGACTTCACTGACAGTGCCGCGCCAGTTTTTACTGCGAAAGATTTTCGTCGCATGTTCTACGCGAATCAGTTCTTCCATTATTCTGTCACCTCCTGATTGCGCCAGACGCGATGTGTCTTAGATAGTTGCGTTTCTTGCAGTTCATCTGCCAATGTCTCATGATAGTCAAAGACTTTTAATTCGGCATGCTTGTCGCCTAAATGGGCCGCCTGCAATAATTGTTTCGTATAAGGATGTTCCGGCTGATAAAAAATTTCTTCCGTGGTTCCTTCTTCCACGACTCGGCCTTGATACATCACTTTAATAAAGTCGCACATTCCTGCAACGACCCCAAAGTCATGGGTCACAAGGACGACGGAAAGCTGGTTCTCTCTTTGCAGGTTTTTGATCAATGCCAAAATCTGTGCTTGGATCGTCACATCTAAAGCCGTTGTCGGTTCATCTGCGATCAGCAATTTCGGTTGCGCCAACAAAGCCATGGCAATCATCACCCGCTGACGCATCCCCCCAGATAGCTCATGAGGATATTGTTTCATGCGTTGTGCTGGAAAAGGTATGCCGACTTTTTCTAACTCTTTGACGGCGATTTCTTGTGCTGCTTTTTTCGATACTTTTTGTGAGCGGCGAATCACTTCGATCAAATGATAGCCAATCGTGCGCAAAGGATTTAACGAAGTCATCGGGTCTTGAAAAATCATGGCGATCGGTAATGTTCGACGATCGGTCACTGCTGCTCCTTCAAATGTATAACTGGTATAGTGATCGGTCACTTTATCAGGCAAAAGATCCATGACGCTTTTCATGGTCATACTTTTGCCGCTGCCAGATTCGCCAACGATCCCAACGACTTTGCCTTTAGGAATTACCAGATCAAGATTTTTTACTAACGGTTTCGGACCGGTTTTGCTTTGAAATGTCACATTCAACGCTTCGATCGCTAATAACTCTGTCTTCATCGGTCACACCTCTCTCTGCAAGACATGTTTGATCATGTCGCCGATATTGTTAAAGGAATAGATGGTGAAAATAACAAAGAGCCCTGGAAGAATCGCCATGTATGGTGCCCGCTGCAAGCTGTTTTGCGCGTTTTGCAACAGACTGCCCCACGAAGCCATCGGTTGCTGTATTCCTAATCCTAGAAAACTCAAAGCCGATTCGGTCATGATCGCTCCTGAAATACTTGCAGATGCCGCAACGATCAAGGTAGGAAGCACTGCTGGGAAAACATGCTTCACGATAATACTAAATGAAGAACGTCCGATAAATTTCCCGTAAGCGACATATTCCCGTTCTTTCGCCGCTAACGTTTCACCACGAATCAAACGAGCGATGTTCATCCAGGAGAAGCCGCCGATCACAATAATAATCGTAGTTAGTCCGGGACGTAAAAAGACGCTCAAAACGATCACTAACACCAACCAAGGAATCGATGACAATACATCGACGAGCCGCATCAGCAGGTTGTCGATCCAACCGCCAAAGTAGCCAGAAACAAGACCGACAAGAGTCCCAATAAACGTCGCTGTGATCATTGCCAAAACACCTACAAACAATGATACCCGACCGCCGTAGACGACCCGAATAAAGTAATCTCGCCCCACTTCATCGGTTCCAAATAAATGAGACCAACTCGGCGGCTGTGACATGTTGCTGACATCCGTTGCATTAGGATCGATGGGGATCAAAGGTGCAACAAGCGACAAAATAATCAATAACGTCAGGAAAACGACAGAAAAGGTATAGATGGGCGAAGCAAGCATGACTTCACTGATTTTTTTGAAACGTTTCATTACTTACTCCCTCCTTTACGGATACGTGGATCAACCACGGAGTATAATACATCCGCTAACAAATTCCCTAAGATGACCAGTGTTGCTGACAACAGCATGATGGCCATGATCACAGGATAATCGAGGCTTTTCGTCGCACTCATCAAGTAAGGGCCGACGCCCGGCCAGCCGTAGATCGTTTCTGTAATGATCGCACCGGTAACTAACATTGGCAACGCCAAGCCGATTTGGGTGACAACGGGAATCAAAATATTTCGACTAATATGACGGCTGAAAATCTGCCATTTGCTGGCATGAAATGCCCGTTGCACCATCACGTAGTCTTCTGAAACTTGTTGTGTCGCTGATGCGCGGATATACCGCGTCAAATCTGGAAAGAAGGCGACTGTCAATGTGGTATAAGGCAAAATAAAATGCTGCAGAAAATCGCCAAAATCCCCTTCTTTACCGACCTTATACATGCCAATGATTGGAAACATATTTAATAAGTAACCAAACACATAAATCAAGATCATCGCAAACCAGAAGGTCGGCACAGCGATTCCTAGAGATGCCACAGCGTCAATGATCCGATCCCAAATCTTTCCTTTGTTGGCAGCAGCCAACAGGCCCAAAATGATGGCCAACAACAAGGCAGTCAAATAAGCGGGGATCACTAGGCGCATGGTATTGGGAATCCGAGTCGCAAGTTCTTGTGAAATACTACTTTGAGACACCAAAGAAAATCCAAGATTACCGGTAAGAATATTTCTGATCCAAAGAAAATATTGAACCAAAAAGGGTTGATCCAAGCCATAGCGCTGCCGCAAAAGATCGATTTGCTCTTGCGACATATTGGGTGTCGTGATGGAGTCGATCACATCATACGGTGCGATATGTATAAGTGAAAAAACGATAAAAGAGATCACAAACAGCAAAGGGATTGCTTGCAATACTCGTTTTGCAATGTATCGAAACATAACTGACCTACTTTCTTTTTCATAGAAAAAAGCTGTGATAAAAAAGATTCCTCTTTATCACAGCCAATGGATTTACTTGATTGTCAATTTAGACATATCTTCGAATGTATAGATTGGGATCAAACCTGCATCTTCTACATTACCAATTCGGTTATTGACCGCTAGGATTTTCTTGTTGTCAACGATTGGGTAAATGATCGCTTCGTCAGCAATGGCCTTTTGCAAATCATCATACAATGCTTCACGTTTGTCCGTGTCTAATTCAACTGCTGCTTGGGCAAACAAATTGTCAATGGTTTCGCTATTGCTTTGGAAGTAGTTGGCACTACCGCCAGTTTCAAATAGACTGCCGTATAAGTCAGGGTCATTTCCCATGATATACCCGCCAAGGAATAAGTTGTACTTCGTTGAATCAGGTTTCTTCAACTCGGTAAAGATCGCTGTACCATCGCCACCTTCAAGTGTAACCGTTATGCCTGCTTGTTGCAATTGTTGTTGGATCAACGTAGCTTGGATCGTTTGGGCTGGATCGGTTGAGTTGAAAGCCAAATTCAATGACAAATCAGTCACACCAGCTTCTTGTAAAAGTTCTTTTGCTTTTTCAGCATTCGTCTCATATTTTTCAACATCATCAGTGACGTATGGGTTGTTCGGTGGCAAGAATGAATATGGTGTTGCATAATACTCTTCATCTAAATATGCTGCTTGATTTAATTCATCTTTGTTCAACGCATAGAGAACTGCTTGTCGAACTTTCACATCTTGCAAAGCATCTGAGTGAGTGTTCAAGCCTAGATAACCAACACGGTTTTCAGTATAAGGATAAACAGAGATCTGCTCATCATCTAAGTCTTCAATATCTGAAGGCAAGACAACGGCTGCATCCACTTCCCCTTTTTGCAAAGCGACTTTCGCAGTATCGGTACTTTCGATGATGCGCAACGTCACATTTTGAATCGAAGGCTTGCCGCCATAATAGTTTTCATTGGCTTCAAAAGTAAAGTACTCACCACGTTTGTATTCTTTCAGTTGATACGGACCAGTGCCGACTGGTTTTTCAGGCAGTTCACTGACAGAGAAGTCGGTAACATCTTTAAAGATATGCTCGGGAATGATGTATGTTTCGGTTGCAATATTGCTGATCGCTGCCGCACTCGGTGTCGGCAACACGAATTTGACGGTGTATTCATCCACTTTTTCGATCGCGATTGGTTGGTCGTCGACCCAAAGGGAATCGGCATTGCCATTTTCTTTTTTGACTTTTTGTTCATATGTGAAAACAACGTCATCGGCGGTAAAGTCTTCGCCATCTGACCATTTCACATCTTGTTTCAAATGTACTGTCAATGAAAGGCCGTCTTCAGCTGGTTCCACTGATTCTGCCAACGCATTTTTTGTTGTTCCGTCTGCTTCCACTGTAACTAGTGGAGAATAGATCATGTTTGTCACTGTCAATCCCCAACGATCACTGGTGTTGATCGGGTTAGTGGACGATGGGTCCCCGCTGATCGCATAAGTGAATGTTGAATCATCCCCAGCTCCAGCTGCACTACTGGTTGACGTTTCTTCTGTATTTGATCCACCGCAGGCTGCTAGAACAAATCCTAGTCCAACGACGGCAACACTTGCTAAACCTTTTTTCCAATTTATCATTTTTCCATCCTACTTCCTGTTCCTATATAGTTAATAGTCGTTTTTTGATTTTTATTCCCATACAGGTATACTAGATTTCTTTGTTACTTCCTCGATAATTGATTTTACTTCATCAGTCTGATAATATCGAACGACCGTTTGGTAAACGTCATTGTCTGCTTCGTCTGCTCGCGCAGCGATCACATTATAATAAGGCTTGGAGGAATCAGCCACAGGTTCTAAGAAAATCGCATCTTCTGTAGGAACCAAACCAGCATCGACGGCCATGCCATTATTGATCAAAGAAATGTCGACATCGGTCATTACCCGAGCAGTTTGATTGGAGTCAAGTAGCTCAAATTTCAGGGCTTTGGGATTGTCAATGACATCACTGGTTGTTGGCAGTAAACCTTTTGATTCATCCAAAGTGATCAAACCGGCAGTCTGTAAGAGTAATAGTGCACGGCTCTCATTTGAGACATCATTGGGTAAAGCCACCGTAGCACCATCTGCCAATTCGTTGACATCGGTGATTTTATCGGAATAAATACCAAGTGGGTTTAATGTCGTATAGGCAATCGTCGTGTTGGAATAACCACTTTCTTCGTTGACATTGTCCATAAAAATCTCCGTCAATGCTGCGTGAAGGTCAATTGAGCCATCCTCAAGCGCCACGATTGGCTGACGATAATCGGTGAATTTCACCAATTGCAAGTCGATATTTTCGTTTTCCTTCAATTCTTCCTGCACATGTTCCCAGGCTTCGTTTTGCTCACCCACGACACCCAATTTGACAACGGTGGCTTCCTCATCTGCTTGACTGCTGCCGCAAGCGGCGAAGCTGAACAATGCCAGCAATCCAAGAGCCCCTGTTGCCAATCCCTTTACTACGTTTCTTTTCATCCCTTTTTCCCCTTTTGTTCCCTCCTCAGATCAATCGTCCCGTTTTCTTGACGTATTGCTCAACTAGACCAATTTCACCTCTGTTTCTCAAAACAAATTGTTTTTTCAAAGGAGAAATGGCAAATGCCTGTTGCCGTCAACCGAAAACATCGGACTCACTATTCATATGTAGTGTAACTTTATCCTATACAACTAAAACTGTCAATAAAATTACTCTACAAAAGTAAGTTTTTAACTAGCTGATCTGTGGTCGGGTTATTTGAATATCTTCAGTGCATTTTCTAAGTCATCGATCAAATCTTTACTACTTTCGATCCCAATGGAGATCCGTAAAAGATCCGGCGTCAATCCATAAGATTCTCGTACCTCTTGAGGAATATCGGCGTGAGTCTGTGTCGTTGGATACGTGATAAGACTTTCCACACCACCTAGGCTTTCTGCAAAGGTAAAAACCTTTAATGCCGCTAAGAAGCCGCTGATTTTGGTTTCATCAAGCACCCGAATACTGATCATCGCGCCGGCATTCGGGTACAGCACCTCTTTGATCGCCGGATGGGCTCGTAAAAAACGGCCGACTTCCTTGGCGTTGGCTTCCTGTCGTTCAAAGCGCAACGGCAGCGTCTTTAAACTTCGGATAAATAACCACGTATCAAAGCTACTCAAAGTCGGGCCTGAAGTATTGGCTAAATAATTCAAACGCTCCCCTACTTGCGCATCTTTGGCGATCACGACACCAGCCAAAATATCATTGTGGCCAGATAAGAATTTGGTGCCTGAATGGATCACTAGATCCGCGCCATCTTCTAAGGGCAACTGCCGTAAGGGCGTCAAAAAGGTATTATCTACGATCAATAGCGCCCCCTGTTCGTGAGCAAGCTTGGCGGTTTCAGCAATATCCGTCACGGTCATCAAAGGATTCGTCGGGGTCTCTAAGAAGACAGCCGTTACCTCGTCAGTTAATTTTTCACTTAATTCGGCTAAAGTACTGAAGGTATCGAAAAAGGCCCGCTGGCTATTTTCCAGTTCCGCAAAATAGCGAAAGCTACCGCCGTACAAGTCACGAGAAACCAAAAAGCGGCTGCCGCTGGCAAATAAATCAAAAATCAAAGCGATCGCACTCATGCCAGAGCTGGTCACTACTGCCCGAGCCCCTTTTTCTAATTCGGCAAGGCCTGCTTCTAAAATATCCCGGGTCGGATTTTTGGTCCTAGTATAATCATAGCCGGTACTTTGCCCCAATTCAGGATGTGCAAAGGTCGTGGAAAGATAAATTGGCGGACTGATCGCCCCGGTTTGCTGATCCGAATGATTGCCTAATTGGGCGAGAAAAGTTGCTGTATCAATGGTCATGTCGTTCCTCCTTTTTGATTGCCTCAATCAAACGATCAAGGGCTTTTTGAATGATCGTTGGTGTTGTCGCAAGATTCAGACGAATCAAGCCCTGACCGTCTTGTGAAAACCATTCCCCATAGTCGACTGCCAGACCGGCAGTATCTTGGATCACGTGCTTGGTTCGTTCTTTGGCGATGACTTGCCGCAGATCGACCCAGAGAAGATAGGTTCCTTCTAATGGCAGGAGCTCAATTTTGGGAAATGCTTCTTGCAGTTGCTGGCGGACCATTTGTTCATTGGCAGCAACCACCAAAAGCAGGTCATCTAGCCATTGATCCCCCGATTCATACGCGGCTTTCGCAGCCACCAATCCCAAACGATTGACTTCCGTCTGCTTGTATTGTCGGCACCAAGCCTGATAGGCTCTGCGCATCTCTAAATCAGGAATCCAAACATGAGAGAGTAATAATCCTGCTAAGTTGAAGGTTTTTGAGGGCGAATCCAGAACGATCAGCTTCTCAAAGCCGAACCCCTGTGCCACTGTCACGGCTGAAACAAATTGCTGCTCACCGAGTATCAGTTCACGATGGATCTCGTCGGCGATCACGACAACCTCACGTTTTTGGCAAATGGCCAATAACTGATGCAGTTCTTTCTCTTGCCAGACCCGCCCTACTGGATTGTGGGGGAGCAGAGAATAAATAGTTTCACTTTTTCTTCAATGATTTTGGCTTCAAAAGCAGCAAAATCGATTTGATAGGAACTCTTCACCTTTTGCAAGGGTGCTTCTATCAATCGCCTTTTCGTCTCTTTGATGCTGTCAAAAAAGGGATAATAGACGGGCGGCTGGATCAAGATGCCATCGTCTCGTTCTGTGAAACAATGAAGCAAATCAACCAAAGATTGGACGACCCCTGTGGAAAACGAGAGCCATTTTTCTTCGAATTTCGTCCCCCAGTGGCGATCTTGCCAAGCTTGATAGGCTAAAAAATAGCCTGAGGGGGGAATCGCATAGCCAAAGGTTCCTTGAGCAACCAGTTGCTGCAAGGCTTCTTCCACTGCCTTTGGCGCCGCAAAATCCATATCAGCTACCCATAAAGGCAAAAGCTTTTCTCCTTGGAACCGTTGATCGACAAGATCCCATTTTAAAGAATTGGTGCCTTTTCGCTGCCTGGCATAGTGGGAGAGAAAATGCTCAATCGTCATTGATACTCACCCGACCTTCTGGCTCACTGCCAATTCGGTAGCCTTCTTTCGTCGGCGTGACGGACAGGTCATACGGCGTTCGCAAATAGGTTTCATTGATCCAATTGCTGAAAAACAAAGAGGCATGTCCCCGCCAACGATTGGTGATTTTTCCCCCTAAGCGGTCATAAGCAAAGTAATTTTTGGGCAACGCGGTATCTAAGCCCCGTTCCATGTCTCGCAAGTACTCTTCATTCAGGGTCGTTGTGTGGTATTCAAAATGTCCTAGCAAGAAGGCATTTTTATGATCTTCTGATACGAAGATGGAAGGCCCTGTTTCAACGCCCGCTGCCAATATTTCTAAAGGCGCTTGGGCCAGCTGGACATCATCGATGCCAGTATAGCGCGAATGCGGTGTATAAAAGACGTCGTCAAAGCCCCGAACCAGTGGATGAAAATGCGTGACTGTTTGTTCGAAGACACCGAACAATTTGCTTTGGTACAACACTTTGTCGATACCGTAATGGTAATAAAGCCCCGCTTGTGCCCCCCAGCAAATATGTAGGACTGAAGTGCAATTCGTCTGACTCCAATCCATGATTTCTTGTAGTTCTTGCCAATAGTCAATGGCTTCGAATGCCATTTTTTCAACTGGGGCTCCGGTGATGATCAAGCCATCGAATCGTTGCGGCTGGATCACTGAAAATTCTTGATAAAACTTTTCCATGTGATCGACAGAGGTGTTTTTGCTTTCGTGGTATTTCATTTTTAGTAAAGTCACCTCAATTTGCAGTGGGCTTTGGGAAAGTAAACGCAACAACTGATTTTCTGTAGCGATCTTTTTCGGCATCAAATTGACGATCGCGATTTTCAAGGGACGGATCTCTTGCTTCGCCGCTTTATGCTGCAGTAAGGCAAAGACATTTTCTTTTTGCAGGACCGCTGCAGCGGGTAATTCTTTGGGAATAATGATTGGCATTGCTTCAACCCCTTACAGATAAATTTCTTGTCGAAGAAAAAGCGAACAGTTTCGGCTGTGAAAAACAAAAAAAGCCGCCCTTTTATCCTTATGGATAAAAGGGACGACTTGATGCGCGTTACCACCCTAATTCGTGCTATTCTCACAAATAACACCTCAACAGTACACTATGATACTTGGCGCTGTAACGGGCGCATGCCGTTTTGCTGGCGTGAACCAACAAAAAAACTCAGAGCTCATCTTCACAGATCACCGCATGTCTCCTTTTTCACCAACCGGAGTCTCTGTACCTTTGTTGATCTGCTACTCTTCTCTTCAACGTTATCAAATTCTTTGTTTAATTTTAAAAAATTATAATTGTTTTTTCATTTACTGTCAACGGCAAGTTGAGACTTTTTCTTAGATTTCTTCTAAATATAAGTATTGCTGACCCATTTTTTCATAGATCGCTGCTAAGTCTTCTTTGCTGACTTCGCGATCCTTATGCCCATAAGGGTCGTTGACATACATCGTATCACCATCGATGCCAGTGATCACTACCGAATGGATCAATGCAGTCACAAGGATTTCGCCATTTTGGGTATTCCATTGAAAGAAATCAGCATCGGTAGGTACTTGTAATTCTAACGTCGCGATCATCCAAACTGGTTTCCCAGATTGCAGGACTTTGACGATCTCATCAAAACTTTTGTCTCGTCCACTAACGACTTCATATTGCTCTTTTACAATACTTTCGGCGACATCAGTGATCGGTTCTACGTCAACACCCATCGCGCTATCGCCGCCATAGATGTTTCCAACAAAGCCTTCTCGCGGATCTCCATGGTGATTATAATCCTCATAAAGTGGGACATACACTAATTCTTCTGCCAATTGATTTTTATTGGTATCAAATCCGTAAAAATTCAAGAGCATCGATAAAGCCGTTACTTCACAACCATTTCCTAACGTAACTTCATCGAATTGATTTTCTAACGGAACATCCAATTGAATAACGTCACTGTATTCAGGCTCTGATGTTTGTTCTTCATCCGAAAGTGCTAGTGTCAATTCATCCTCTATCTTTTCAAAGGGGGACTGCCCATTCTTACTGTCATAAAAAATCAGCAGAAAGAAGAGCATCAAGACGAACATACCTAAAAGTAACCGTTTTAACTTTTTCTTCTTCATCTACTTCCTCCTCTTTTATATTATAACTTATTTCTGTTTATTATTTCACTATAATAAACGTTTTAAGAAGGAGTATTTTCTTAATCTGAATACAAAAAAATAGACCCGTTTACGCAGCGGGTCTATTCAAACTGGCGCTTATGCCGCTTTCTTCTGTTTCTGAATAAAGCGTCCTTTTGCTTTTGAAAACGAACGAATATCAAATTGTTTGCTTAAGGCACCTGCAACAAAATAAGCCAAATTGAAATCGATCAAGCTATGGATCAAGCCACCGATCCCCATCAAAACGAACAAGAAATAGTAGAAATTGCCATCGAATGCTGTCCCTGGTACATTTCCTGTGAAGTAAAAGGCGGCAACGACTGCCATTTCAACGGCAGAATGAATCAGTCCGATAATCAAGTTAAAGCTCTGAAATTTGATATTCAATAAAGAGGGTTTGCCATTTTTCAGTAAAATATCTGGGTGCTTCTGTAAATAAAAGGCACCGATGACTGCAAAAACAACATGGGACAATGCCCGTAATGCAATGATTGGTGGTAGTGTTAAGAAAAAGCCAAAGGTCGTTCCTAAAGCTACAGCAATCGCCATCGCTGGTGAAAAGAACATCGCCACAAATACGGGAACATGGCTAGCTGAAGGAAAAAAAGGAAGGGCGCAATGAAATAGCTAAGGTAAAAGATGCAGGTCCGATGACGATTTTGGGCATTACCATGGGAATGACGATCCCCATGCCGATTAACAATGCAGCGATCGTTAAATGGCGGATGGAATGATTTTTCATTTATACTCTCTCCTTCAATGTGTCATGACATTTCTGTCTTGCTTATTCTACTGGTATTTCCACAAGGTGTCAAGACACAAAAAACGAATGTTTATTCAACATCCGTTTTTATAGAAGTTATCCTTTGCGCGCTTGCATTTCATTGCTTAATTTGGCAAATTCCGCTAACGACAGCGTTTCTCCACGACGTTTCGGATCGATCCCACTTGCTTCTAAACTGTCTGCCAACCACTGTTTGGTTTCTTCATCTTTTCCATAGCTATTTTGCAAATTGTTCCAAAGGGTTTTACGACGCAACTGAAAGGCTGCTTTCGTTAATTTAAAGAACTCTTTTTCATCGGTGACTGCGACCGCTGGTTGTGGACGGCGCGTCAATTTCAAAATAGCCGAATCAACATTCGGTTGGGGTACAAAAACGGTTTTCGGGACGATGAATGCCAGTTTTGCTTCCATGTAGTATTGCACAGCGATCGACAACGAGCCATAGGCTTTGGTCCCGGGAACTGCTGAGATTCGATCAGCCACTTCTTTTTGCATCATCACGACCATTTCATCTACTGGTACCTGAGACTCTAAAAAGTGCATCATGATAGGCGTAGTAATATAATAAGGCAGATTTGCGACAACTTTTAATGAAGCAGCCGTATCGCTGAATTCTGACCGAATGGTCGTTGATAGGTCTGCTTGCAAGACATCTTGATGAATGATCTTTACGTTTGCGTAAGGCTGCATCGTATCAGCTAATACAGGGATCAACCGATCATCGATTTCAAACGCCAACACTTGCTTGGCCTGCTTTGCCAACTGTTCGGTCAGCGCACCGATTCCAGGTCCAACCTCAATGACGTTTGTCGTTTCGTCGATGCCTGCTGTTTCTACGATTTTCCGTAAAATATTCGGTTCTGTTAAGAAGTTTTGTCCTAAACTTTTTTTAAAGGTAAAGCCATGTTTCGCTAAAATCTCTTTGGTTCTTGAGGGGGTTGCTATATCCCGTTCTTCCTTCACAATTCTTCCTCCACTGTTTTCATAGCTTCTGCCAACTCTGCATCGGTGATACGAAACATTGCCAGCCGCTTCTCTAATTGTTTGCCGTTCGTATAGCCGATGCGTAAAAGATCTCCTAGCCGCTCTCGTTTCTCTTTTGCTCCAGCGCCTGCGATCAAGCCATACGCTAA